>ERZ827492.2470-NODE-2470-length-12888-cov-5.720954_pt1 | contig 12888 bp, 10 predicted proteins | sample MGYA00519704_ERZ827492 | MGnify/ENA primary metagenome ERZ827492 (study PRJEB31778, sample SAMEA3449325) | human gut metagenome | biome: human gut; feature: human-associated habitat; material: faeces | place: United Kingdom | collected 2010/2012 ...
CAATCCCAAGGAAGTCGCCAACAAAGGCGCAGGCAGCGAAGCGTCCCTGCCAGTATCTTTGCGCGTCCGCAGACGCGCCCTCAAGCTGCTCTTCCCCCCAAGATTCCGTGAAGAACCAAATGACGGCCATCCCCCGGCATTCGCGACAGCAAGAAAATGGTCAATTTCTGCGCCACGCCGGGGAATATAGCACAATTTTCAAGCATCGTCAATTGTGCGCAAATGCAAACGCGCCCGCCAGCCTTTCCGCTGACGAGCGCGTTCTATTTTTATACTATTTTCAAATTCGCGGCGCAGGATTTCGCGCCCGCAGGGAATCTCACTGCCCCGCCGCCGGCGTCGGCAGCGGCTCCGGCGTGCGGTCATCCGCCGCGACCTCCGGCGTGGGCGTCGCTGACAGTTCCTCTGCATACAGCAGATTCAGCGTCTTGACATCCGCCGTCCCCGTCGCAGACAAACTGTTCGCCTTCTGGAACGCCTTCACCGCGTTCTGCGTGCCTGCCAGGAATGTGCCGGAGCACTTGCCCGAATAGTAGCCAAGATCCGTCAGCTTCCGCTGCATCCAGTACACATCCTCGCCGGAGCTGTTCACTTTCAGTGTCCGGAAGGGCTGCGGCGGCATCGTCCCGGCGCGGTAATCCGGCTCGGCGGTCGGCTGCGGCGTGACGTAGGGCAGCATGTTCTTCGTATTCAGCGAGGGCAGCTTCAGCGCGGCGCGGAGTTCCGGGTCAGCGGGCCTATCGGCGCGAATCGTAACGACCGTCCCTGCCCCGCAGTTGTTGTAAATCCACTTCGCATCCGCAACGGTCAGGCGAATGCACCCGTGCGACGCGCGCTTGCCGAGGTTCTTGTAGGACTTGACCGATAAATCCATGGTATTGACCGTGTTGTAAATGACGGAATGAAACGCAATGGACGAGTTGATGCGCGTCCAGTACTGCGCGTGGCTGCCCCACTCCGGGAAGTAGCACCAGCGCGCCGTACGCCCGTTGAGTGTGAATGTGCCGATATCCGACGGATTCTTGCGCGTGCCGGTGGAGCAGAGCATCTGCCGCACAACAACGGTGTAATCGCCGTTTTCGTCGCGCCCGTAGACGGTCGTTACCTGATTGTTGACGTCCACCGTGATGGCAAACGGCACAGGCGTCGGTTCGGGCGTAGGCTTCGGATCATCGGTCGCGGCACGCACATCCGGGTCATTGAACAGCGCGTTCCATGTGTTTTCGCCCACGATGCCGTCCACGCTCAGCGCATTCTGCTGCTGGAATGCCTTCACCGCGTTGCGCGTATGCCCCAGAAAATTGCCGCTGATGTTGCCGGAATAGTACCCCAGTTCCGTCAGGCGGGTCTGCACGAGCTTAACTTCTTCGCCCTTGGACTTGTTGTATTGCAGTTTCTTGACGAACGCCACCGTCGGCGCGGGCGTCGGGGTGGTGGTTTCATCTGAGAGGTGCATTCCGGGCGTGGGCGACGGGGTGGGCGTCGCCGCGGCGGACGAATCCCGGCTGATGGCATCACCGCTGAACAGGCGTTCCAGCGTCTGCACATCCGCTTCGCCCGTAATCGGCAGGGCGTTCGCCGTCTGGAACAGGCGGATGGCTTCCTGTGTCGCGGGCAGATAGCGGCCGGAAATCTTGCCCGTGTAGTAGCCCAGCGCCATCAGGCGAATCTGCGCCTGCCGCACGTCCTCGCCCACGCATCCCAGCCGCAGCGGGCGATACTCCGCCGCATAGATAGCTTCCTGCGTCGCTTTGTCCGCCATGCCCGTCACCGCAAGGGCAAAATCGCGCTGGAAATCCTCCACCGCGGTTTTGGTCGCCTCGCCGTAGCGCCCGGTTACGTCGCCGCTGTAATAGCACAAATCCGTCAGCGCGGTTTGCAGGGCGGACACGTCGTCGCCCTCATCATTCAGGGTCAAATCGCGCGTGATGTTCGCCGCGCCCTCCGTCCACTCCACGCTGTCATCCGGCACGGCCTCCCCCGCATCCTCCGCCGATGCGAAGGGCAGTATCATCATCACCGCCAGCAGGAGCGCCGCCAGCGTTCGTTTCCACAAAGGCATCAAAAGCACCTCGTTCATGCTGATATTCAGGGATACGATTCTATTGTACTGGTTTTTCGCGCAGTTTGCAAGCGGATTTTTCCCCACGCAAAAGGCTGCCAAGCGTCCTGCGCCTGACAGCCCTGCGGTTATTGCCATTAGGAAGTTATTTTTTCAGCGACACCTTGTGTGTCTCCTGATTTTCGCCGTCCGTCTGCGGCTTCTGCGCTTCTGCCGGAACGCTCTGTGCTTGCAGCTTCTCCAGCTTTTCGGCGATTGCCTGCATGTTGGCGGCGATGCTGCGTATGTTCTCGTCGCGCGTTTCCTCCACCCACGGCGAACCATCCGCCGGACGGAGCGAATCAACACCGATTCGGATGAAGTCAATCAGCGCCCAAATGCCAAGGCCGCCCGCGGTGAGCAGCTTCAACACGCCCAATGCCGTGTAGCCGAGGTAGAAGCGGTCAACACTGAAGACCCCCGTGAATCAAGCCCAGCAGCCGAAGCACCACCGCCAGCACGATAAATGCCCGATTCAGCCCTTTTCTTTGAATTTCCACGTCATTTCCTTCCCTTGTGATTCCTTACTTTCATTCTACCTTCCCCTCAAAAAAACTCAAGCGTTCTCTTTTTGAATAATATAATTTTGGAATTCCCAACAAAAGCATCCCAAATTGTTGTGGAACTTCACAAGAGGATTCCGCTGCTTGCGCCATCCGGGCAGCAAAAAAGACTGCCCGCACTCGGCAGGCAGCCTTGCTTCTGGTAAGCCCCTCATCAATATCGGTAGTTATACTGATAGCTGCTGAACCCATCCATGATCGACACGCCCATCACCATCCCGACAATCGACAGGATAACCGCCACGATGACCGCCACCAGCACGCCGCACCAGTAACCGCGCGCAAAGTTGCGGCGGTTCAGGTTGTCGTCATTCAGCGCAAAGACGATGGCGAGAATCCAGCCAATGACCGGAAGCGTGAACAGGATGCCATAGCCCACATACGCCCACGGCGACAGCAGTCGATACTGATTGTTTTCGTTCTCACTCATGCAAAAAGCCTCCTTTTTCATCAGGCGGATTTGTCCGCCGTGATACCCCTTTCAGTTTTCCCTTATTCCTGATAGTCCTGCAGCGACACCGACACCATCCGGCTCACGCCCTGTTCCTCCATCGCCACCCCGAACAGGCTGTTGCAGCGCTCCATCGTCCCCTTGCGGTGCGTCACGACGATAAACTGCGTTCCCTTCGAGTATTCCTTCAAATAATCCGCGTAATACCCGATATTCGCATCATCCAGCGCGGCTTCAATCTCGTCCAGAATGCAGAACGGCGTGGGCTTCAATTTCAGCATCGCGAACAGAATCGCAATGGCCGTCAGCGCGCGTTCGCCGCCGGAGAGCAGCGACAGGAGCTGCAATTTCTTTCCCGGCGGCTGGGCGTTGACCTCGATGCCGCAGTTCAACGGGTCGTCGGGATCCATCAGCTTCAGTTCCGCGTGACCGCCGCCGAACAGCCGCGTGAACGTCTCGGCGAAGTACCCCTGCATCTTCGAGAAGTTCTCGACGAATGTAGAACGCATCTGAATCAGCAGCCGCTCGATGAGTTCGCGCAAGTCCATTTCCGCGCGCTTCAAGTCCTGCTGCTGAGCGGTCAGGTCGTCCACACGCGCCTTGGTTTCGGCGTATTCCTCCACCGCCCCGACGTTGACCGTCCCCAGCGCGCGAATCTGCCCTTGCAGCTCGGCGGCGCGGCAGTCGCTTTCCTTCTCGTCGAAGGGCGTGCGGCGGAACTCCTCTGCCCCGGCGTAGGTCAGCTTGTAGGTGTCCCAGATGCGGTTTTGCAGATTCTTCTGGTCGCCCTCGATGCGCGCTTTCGCCAGCTCGGTCTTGTGCAGCTTCTCGCTGTCACGGTTGTAGGCTTCGTGCAGGTTCTCCATGTCGCTGAGGATGTCACGCAGGTCACTTTGCGCCTGTGAACGTCGCTGCTCGATGGCCTGCGCGGCGCTCTCCTGCCGCAGCTGTTCCTTCTGGCGGCGGGCGGATTCGGCTTCCTCGCGCTTCATGTCGTTCTCGTCAATGGCGTCCAGTTCGTCCATCTCGTGCAGCAGCTGTTCGCGGCGCTCCTGTTCGCGGAGGATTTGCGCCTGATCCTGCTGCGCGTGGGCTTCGTCGCGCTCCAAGTCGCTTAAGCCGTGGCGCAGGTCGGACAATTGCAGCGTGCGCACCATCAGGCGGTCGTTTTCCGCGCTGGCTTCCGCGCGCGCCTTGACCAGCGCATTCTGCATTTCAATGGTCTTTTGCTCCATCGCGCTCTGGTCGCCCTGCGCGCCCGTGCGCTGATGTTCAATGGTCTCCAGCTGCTGGCGAATGTCCTCCAGCGACTGATGCAGCTGCACGCGCGCCTGCTCGGTCTCCTGCATCCGCTGCAAGTGGGCATTCAGGTCGGCGGATACGCTTTCGCGGCGCGCCTGTTCGCGGGCGACGGCAATCTCCTGCTGATGCAATGCGTTCACCGCGTCGCTGACCTTCTGCCGCTTCTCCTGCGCCATCTGCTGACGCTGCGCCAGTTCCTGACGGCACTTGTCCAGTTCCGCGCGCCCGGTTTGCAGCTTCGCGGTCAATTCCTTCAGTTCACGCTCGCGGCTGAGCAGGTTGGACACCTTCGATTGCGCCGAACCGCCCGTCATCGAGCCGCCGGAGTGCATCACGTCGCCTTCCAGCGTCACCAAGCGGAACGCGTGATTGCCCGCGCGCATAATCGGGATGCCGTGGTCGAGGTTGTCGGCAATCACCGTGCGCCCCAGCAGATTTTCCACAATGCCGCGATATTCCGGCGCGCACTGCACCAGTTCGCTCGCCACGCCGAGGCAGCCCGGCAGTTTCAACGCATTGCGTTCATTGCCATAGAGCGTTTTGCCGCGGATGGCGCTCATCGGCAGGAACGTCGCGCGCCCCAGCCGATTCTGGCGCAGGTAGTTAATCAGCTCCTTCGCCGTCTCTTCGGTGTCGGTGACGATGTTCTGCTGCGCCGCGCCCAGCGCCATATCAATCGCCGTTTCGTATGCCTGCGGAACGGTCATCAGCTGCGCCAGTACGCCCTTGACACCCGTCAAGCCGCGCTGCTTGGCATACGTCATCGCGCGCCGAACCGCCATGTTGTAGCCTTCCATGTCGCGCGTCATTTCGGTCAGGACGTTATGACGGCTCGCCGCCGCCTGCATATCGGCGGATTGCTTTTCGACATCCGCGCGCAAATTGGCATACGCGGTATCCGCCTCATCCGACGCTTGCCGCGCCTGCGCCAGCTTCTCCTGACACTGCTGCTGATGCTGATTTTCTGTTTCCATCTGCTTTTCGACGGCAGTCAAGGCTTCCCGCAGGGCAGCTTCCTGCTCCTGCAGTGCCCCGCTGGATTCTTCAATCTCCGTCAAGCGCGTTTCCATCTGCGCCTGCATCGTGTTCAGGCGCGTCTTGTCGTTGCGCACATCGGACAGGCGATTCATTTGGTCAATGACAGCGGCTTTCTGCGCTTCCAGCGCTGCGTCCGCTTCCTTTTCCTTCGCCTGCGCCTTCTCGGCGGCTTCCTGCGTCGCCCGGAGGATTTGCTCCGCGTCGGCAATCAGGCTGTGCTGCTTCTCCACGTCCGCCTGAATCCGTACATGATCCTTCTCGATTTCCGCCAGGCGCTCCTGGGCTTCCTCCTGCTCGCGGACGATGCGCTGGCGGTTCTCGCTGCGCGTCTCGCGGCGGCTTTGCAGGGCGGAGAGTTTCTTCTGCGATTCGTGCACATGCTCGGCGCATTCCATCAGTTCGGTGCGCGCCTTCGTGATGGCTTCTTCCAGCTGATCGATGCGGTTCTGCGTCTCGTCGCGGCGGGTGGTCTTGTCGGTCAGGTTGCTTTCCGTATCCGCCAAAATCGTCTGGACGGTCAGCAGTTCGCTTTCCAGTTCGGACAAGCGTGCCCGCGCCCGGTCGGAGCGAATCAGGAAGAGGTTCAAGTCCAAATCCTTCAGTTCGGTGGACAGTTCCAGATACACGCGGGCGTTGCGGCTCTGCTCTTCCAGCGGCTTCAGGCGCTTCGTCAGCTCATCCAGAATATCATCGACGCGCTCCAGATTTTCCAGCGTCCTCTGCAATTTCTTGTCCGCTTCTTCCTTGCGCGCCTTGAACTTGACGATGCCCGCCGCTTCCTCGAACACCTGCCGGCGATCCTCGCTCTTGCGGGAGAGGATTTCGTCAATGCGCCCCTGTCCGATGATGGAGTATCCCTCTTTGCCGATGCCCGTATCGCGGAAGAGGTCGACCACGTCCTTCAAGCGGCAGGCGGTGCGGTTTAAGTAATATTCGGATTCGCCGTTGCGGTAGACGCGGCGCGTGACCATAACCTCGGCAGCTTCCATCGCCAGCGCATGGTCATCGTTGTCAAACACCAGCGATACTTCGCAGTACGACAGCGGCTTGCGCTTCTGCGTGCCGTTGAAAATCACGTCGGACATGCTCGCGCCGCGCAGGGTTTTCGCGCTCTGCTCGCCCAGCACCCAGCGCACCGCGTCGCCGATGTTGCTCTTGCCCGACCCATTCGGCCCGACGATGCCCGTTATGCCCTCATCAAAGACGATTTCCGTCCGCTGGGCAAAGGATTTGAAGCCATACAGCTCCAATTTTTTCAGCTTCATTTATTAACTCCCATAGCGGGGATGCCCGCTGGTTCATGGGCATTCCAATAAACACCCATAATAAGTATAGCACAAACCCTCTTCTTGGACAACTGCCGCCGCCTGATTTTCCATGCTTTTTCCCCTCCCTTTTTCCCTTCTACCCGTTGCAAAGGCGGGCATTTCCTGCTATACTGCAAGCAGATTCCTGCAAAGCAAAGGAGAAGCATTATGTTCCGTCCCCTCTGCGCGGAAAATCCGCTGCCCGCCGCTCGGCGCGTCTATGAATACCTGCAATCGCTTTCCGGCAAGTGCCTGACCGGGCAGATGGAAAGCCAATGGTGCCGCTCGACTGAGCATGAAATCAGCTATCTGACCGATGTCACCGGTCGTCAGCCTGCCATTCGAGGGCTGGATTTCATGGATAACGACTATCTGGGCGTGACGCAGCGCGCGAAGGACTGGTGGGCGCGCGGCGGCATTCCCACCATCTGCTGGCACACGGGCGCGGATTTCTTCTCCGGTTACCCCGAATGCCGCGAAAGCGAACTGGACTGGGCTTCCGCTTTTGTGGACGGCACGGAAGCGAACCGCCGTCTGCTGGATGGGCTTGACCACGCTGTCCCCTACCTCAAGCGCTTGCAGTCAGATGGCGTTCCCGTTCTCTGGCGACCTTTCCACGAGATGGACGGCGGCTGGTTCTGGTGGGGACGCGGCGGCGCGGAGAATTTCGTGCGCCTGTGGCGGCTGATGTACGACCGCTACACGCATGTTCACGGCCTGCGGAATCTAATTTGGGTGCTGGGCTTCTCCGACGCGACGGAGGATTTGCGCCCGTGGTATCCGGGGGACGACGTGGTGGATATTCTCGGCGGCGACAGCTACAAGGGCGGTGCGCAGGGGGATTTATACCGGCGATGTGCCGCGCTTGCCCCGGCAGGGATGCCGATTGTGTTCCACGAGTGCGGACAGATTCCGACTCGCGCGGAGATGGACGCGGCGAATGCCCCGTGGGCGTACTTCATGGTGTGGCACACCAGCTGGCTGACGGACAGCAGCAAGGGGAACACGCCGGAGTCGCTGCGGGCGATTTATCGGGATAGCAGCTTTGTGGCGCTGCATCAGCTGCCGGATTTTATCGAAAACGACGAATGATTGCTGAAGAACATGCAAGGAGGTTATTCTCATGACCCTTCACGAACAAGTCACCGATATTCTCGCCTCCGCTGTCGAAGCGCAGGAATGCGCGGGCATCAGCGTACTGGTGCGGCGCTGCGGAGAGGAAATGCTCTATACGCAGGCGGGCATGTCCGACATTGCGTCGGGGCGGCTGATTCACCGCGACAGCATCTTCCGCCTGTACAGCCAATCCAAGCCGATTACGGCCGCCGCCGTGATGCTGCTTGCGGAGCGCGGGCAGATTGACCTGATGGACGGCGTAGACCGTTATCTGCCGGGCTTCCGAAATGCGCGCGTCGTCGATAAGCAGGGCACGATTCGCCCCGCGACCCGCGCGCCGTGGCTGATGGAGCTGCTCGGCATGACGGCGGGCGTCTGCTACCCCGACAGCGACCCGGCGGGGCAGTACGCCGCAAAGGTGTTCGACGAAGCAACGCAGGAAATCCTTGCGGGCGGCGGCGTGCCGACAGTGGAGTTCTGCAACCGCTTGGGACAGCAGCCGCTGTCCTTCCAGCCGGGCACGCACTGGCGCTACTCCACCTGCGCGGACATCCTCGGCGCGGTGGTGGAGGTCGTCAGCGGAATGCGCTTCGGCGAGTTCCTCCGCAAGGAGTTCTTTGAGCCGCTGGACATGGTGGACACCGGCTTCTACGTTCCCGAAAGCAAGCGGAATCGCCTCGTGACCGCCTACAAGCGCACGGAAAACGGGCTTGTGCCGTGGACAAGCACCCACCTTGCCGTCGGTGTTTACGACCGCGAACCCGCCTTTGAATCCGGCGGCGCGGGGCTTGTTTCGACGCTGGAGGATTACAGCCACTTTGCCGACATGCTGCTGGCGGGCGGCACTTACGAGGGGCGGCGGATTCTCTCGCCCGCGACAGTCGCCTGCATGACGCAGCCGCAGCTGAAAGACGCTGTTCGCCGCGATATGTGGGATTCGCTGGACGGGTACAGCTACGGGCACTTGATGCGCATTTGCGCTGAACCGGGGCGCATTGCCGGATTGGCTTGCGCGGGCGAATACGGCTGGGATGGCTGGCTGGGAACATACTTTGCCAACTTCCCCGGACAGCAGATGACGATTCTGTCGATGCAGAACACGGTTGATTCCGGTACGACACGGGTGGTTCGACAGATGCGCAACGCGGTTCTGGCGGCACTCAGCCGCGAAAATTAACCATAAAGGAAACGCGCTCAAGCCGGGGCGCAAAAAAAGGGTCAAGGGACAATGTCCCTTGCGGAGTCCAGAGGCAGCGCCTCTGGTGGGGCTTGGGGCAACGCCCCAACTGTTGGGCGTGTGACCATTCCAAAGGAAAAGTCAAGCCCGACACCTTGGTCGCAGGCAGCGAAGCGTCCCTGCGCAGTAACTAAAAATGTTTCGATAAAAGTCAAGAAACATGGGAGTGCATCCGAAGGAGTCCAGAGGGCGACCGCAGACTTCGTCTGTTTTCATTGCCCTCTGGTTGCTGCATAAAAGACCTATATTGGAAAAGCAGCCAACTCCGGCAGCCACGCTCCACAATTATATTATTATAATGAAGGAAGTACACACCATGCAATGCGGTGACTACACCTACCGCGCCATCGACACCGGCGCGGAAATCATGGAATACTACGGGCAAGGCGGCGAAATCAACCTCCCGGAAACGCTCGACAGCCTCCCCGTTGTGAGCGTCGGGCTGTGCGCGTTCATCATGCGCACCGACCTGACCGCCGTCACGCTCCCTAAAACGCTCCGCCACATCGGCGGCAGTGCCTTCGAGGGCTGCTCGGCGCTGACAAGCATCACGCTGAATGACGGGCTGGAAACCATCGAGTACCGCGCGTTCGCGTCCTGCACCGCGCTGCGCGAAATCGCGTTCCCCGATTCAGTGACAACCGTCGGCGGCGCTGTCCTTTCGGGCTGCACCGCGCTGAATAGCGTCCACCTGCCGAACACACTGACCGTCCTGCCCATGCAGGCGCTGATGAACTGCACGTCGCTGGAATTCTTGAATCTCCCGGACACCCTGACCCGCATCGACCACGAAGCCCTGCGCGGCTGCACACACCTGACGGCACTCGCCATTCCCGCATCCGTGCGTGAAATCGGGCATGACGCGCTGACGGGCTGCTCCCGGCTGAACGCGCTGACCCTCCCCGCCCCCTTCAGCGCCCGTGCGCGTGACCTGCGCGTCGGGCTGGGGCTGATGACAGAGGGCGATACGCTCATCGTCGGCTCGTATCTGGGGCAGGCAGAGAAGGGCAGCACCTACTCGGTCATTGAGTACATCGGTTCGGATACGGAGCTCATCATCCCCGCGTTCATCGAAGGCTGCCGCGTGACGAAGTTCAATCAGCGGATTCTGGAGGACATGGACAGTTTGCGGATTTTGTCCGTCCCGGCGGGGTTTGTGGTTGAACCGACGCTGGTGCCGGAAGGCGCTCAGGTGGTTGTGCGCCCGCAGGTTTAATTTGCAAACATAGTTTCCACGGACGAAAGTTGGATAAAAAGGAGTAACAAAATGAAGAAACTGCTAAGTTTGCTGCTGATGGTGCTGATGCTGCTGGGCGGCGCTGCGTTCGCGGAGGAGAACGAAGAGGACACGGCCCCCGTCGTTGCGCCGATTGTCACGTTCAAGAGCGGATTCTACGTCGGGTATCTCGACCGCGAAATCAAAATCACCGTATCGTGCAAGAACAAAAACAGCGCAACCGTGCCGGAGAAGTATCTGGAGCTGCGCAATCACCGCGGCGAAGTGCTGGAGCGTGCGTTCTGGCGCAATCCGCGCTACGACCTGACCTTCTCGGTCTATGTGACGGAGGACATGCTGGGCGGCAACAAGCTGTCTGTCTGGCTGGACGGCGAGAAAGTGAACGAAACACATTCTACGTCACGGGCGATTTCGTGCGCCGCAACCCGGAGCGCATCCAGCGCATCATTGATGCGGGCCACGAGCTTGGCAGCCACGGCAACAACCTCATCAACATGACTGAAGTCTCCTACGCGCGTGTGCAGGAGAACATCCGCGAGCTGAACGACCTGTGCGAAGAGACTTTCGGCGTACGGCCGCGGTTGTTCTGTGCGCATTTGGGCGCAACGAACAGCATCGTCACCGCCATTGCCCGCGCGGAAGGCGTAGAGGACTGCCTGTTCGCAATCGACGCGTGCGACTGGTCGGACGCGTATAAGGATAAGGTATATCAGATGGTGTACCGCGTGACGAGCGACCGGGTGACGAGCGGGTGCGTGGTGCAGTTCCATATCAATGGGTATCATACGGCGGAGGTGCTGGATAAGGCGCTGGATAATTGGATTAACGTAAAGGGATTGCGCCCGGTGACGGTGGGTGAATTGATGCAGCTGTCTGGGCGGGATTTCCCCCCGCTCCCGGACTACGGCGACTAAAAGAAGAGAAAGGGCTAAGCGTACGGTTAGCCCTTCTTAACTTTTTTATCTTCCATCGAGCAGGAATTTTCGCCTGCAACCGCGAAATATCATTCTCGACCCCATGATTTCAGCACAAGGAGGAATTTTCCCATGTACGAAAAAGTATTTGCTTATCTGGATGCGCACGCGGAGGACTATGCCGCGCAGCTGTGCCGCTGGGTGGAAGTGCCGTCGGTGAAGGGCGCAGCCACGCCCGATGCGCCGTTTGGCAAGGATGTGCGCCGGATGTTGGATGTGGCCATGGCGGACGCAAAGGCGTTCGGCTATGAAACCCGCGATTTCGACGGCTATGCGTGCGATATCACCCTGCCGGGCGAATCGGAGGAAGCCATCGCCGTGCTGGGACACCTCGATGTCGTTCCAGCGGGCGACAACTGGGCGACCCCGCCGTTCACCGCGACGCGCGTGGGCGACCAGATTTTCGCGCGCGGCACGAGCGACGACAAGGGGCCGGCGCTGGCGGCGCTGTACGCGATGAACGCCATCAAGGCAGCTGGCATTCCGCTGAAGAAGTCCATCCGCCTGATTCTTGGCTGTGACGAGGAATCCGGCTGGGAAGACATGGCGTATTACTGCGCGCACACGGAAATGCCGGAAGTCGGCTTCTCCCCGGACGCTTCCTTCCCTATCATCAACACCGAAAAGGGCATGATTCACGGCTTCTTCACGAGCAAACTCGCGGAGGACGGTCTGCAGGTCAAGCAGCTGTGGACGGGTGAGCGCGTGAACGTCATCCCCGGCGAATCCAAGGCGCTTATCGCGGGCGGTCAGGAGGTTGCCGACAAGGTGGCGGCCTATGCCCAAAAGACCGGGCTTCCCTACACGGCGGAGGTGACCGCGGATGGCGTGTGGGTGACGGCGGAGGGCATCCCCGGACACAGCGCGTACCCCGAAGGCCGCCGCAACGCCATCGGCATGATGTTGGTACTCCTGCGCGAGATGGGAGTGACCGGCGCGCTGAAGACGCTGGCGGACGCGGTCGGCATGGAGCACGACGGCGCGTCGCTGGGCTGCGCGTGCTCGGACGAGATTTCCGGCGCGCTGACGTGCAACATGGGCATCCTGCATGTTAAGGACGGCAAGGTGACGGCGTCGCTCGACCTGCGCTGCCCTGTGGCGGCAGATTTGTCCGCGCTGACGAACGCGATTCGCGCGCACCTGCCCGGCTTTAGCGTCGATTCGCTGGAAATCAAGGAACCGCATCACGTTCCGGCAGACAGCAAGCTGGTGCGCTCGCTGCTGGACTCCTACACCGAGGTGACGGGCGAACCCGCCGCGCCGCACGCCACTGGCGGCGGAACGTACGCGAAGGTGCTCAAGCAGGGCGTTGCGTACGGCGCAGCATTCCCGGAGGATGAGGACTTGGCGCATCAGGCGAACGAGTACATCCGCGTGTCGCAGATGGTCAAGGCAATGAAGATTTATGCCGCAGCGCTGATGAAGCTGGCGGCGGAATAAGGGGTACAGGCAAAACAGGCTATGGCGAATGGGTCATAGCCTGTTTTTTGGTTCTTCGCGGAAAGTTGGGGAAGCAAACAAGGGCTTAGGCGAAGCACCAAAAAGCTGCACGCGGAAGGAGC
>ERZ827492.2487-NODE-2487-length-12813-cov-2.424831_pt1 | contig 12813 bp, 9 predicted proteins | sample MGYA00519704_ERZ827492 | MGnify/ENA primary metagenome ERZ827492 (study PRJEB31778, sample SAMEA3449325) | human gut metagenome | biome: human gut; feature: human-associated habitat; material: faeces | place: United Kingdom | collected 2010/2012 ...
CACATTGTACACCTGCACGGTGAATTGACAAAAGTTTGTTCCAGCCGTGATCCCAACAATCCTCATTATATAAAAGAACTTCAGCCGGAGGAATATGAAGTCCGGATGGGAGACCGTGCCGGTGACGGTTCGCAGTTTCGTCCGTTCATTGTATGGTTCGGCGAATCGGTACCGGAGATAGAGACGGCTATTGATTTCGTGGAGAAGGCCGACATATTCGTTATCATCGGCACATCGATGAATGTCTATCCGGCTGCCGGTCTGCTGAACTATGTGCCCCGTGGTGCTGAAGTTTACCTGATTGATCCGAAGCCGGTGGATACGCATACTTCCCGCCCGATACATGTGATTCGGAAGGGGGCTTCGGAGGGAGTAGCGGAATTGCAGAAGCTATTGGGCGTATGATTCTTTTGAATTGATTTCTGTCAAGAGCATCTTTATGTATTCTTAACAGGAAAGCGGCTTTTGAAGAAGATAATTCCTGTTGCGTCGGCACATGGTGGGAAGGGGATCGCGACAAGTAATGAAACTCATCGTCACGTGCCGTGTTATTCATCGTCACATGCCGTGTTATTTTCGGTAACTACCGTTGGGAAGATGGTTGACGACCGTGCTTAGACGCCCTTTTTACGTTATTTGAAAAAGAAAGGAGAGGGCTGCTGCTCTCTCCTTGTATCGGGTGGATTAACTGAATCTAATTCATGATTACTTTCGCAAAGATACGATAATAAAACCCGGAAGCCAAGTAAAGGCCGTTTTATTTCTTGATGATTGCACGAAATATAAACCAGATATGATGGAGAACGGTACTGGCTGTTCCATAGTGGTGCGCCATAATACGGAAGCGTTCGCGAAGCGATGCTTTGTGGTTCCGGGTGGTCATTCCCTCGTCCAGATAGTCGATAAGTATCAAGTGGGTATTATGCAAGGTCCGTGCTTTCTTCATTACACGGATACACCAGTCGAAATCGGCGGAAAAGCGGTACTGCAAGTCATAAGGTTCTACCACTGTATGTCGTGCAAGAAAAGCCTGATGACATACGAGCATTCCTTGTTTGAAACTCTTCCATGTCAGTTTTTCCGGAGCGGAAAGGCGGCGCATGTGCAGGAAGTGGCGGTCCTTATCTACAATCGCGGTTTCACCGTACAGCACGTCCGGCAGTTCGCTTCCGTTGATCGAGTGTACCATTTGTTGCAAAGTGTCATCTTCATGGAAACTGTCGCCTGCATTGAGGAAGCAGAGATAATCTCCCGTGGCGAGTGAAATCCCCTTGTTCATTGCATCATACAATCCTTTGTCGGGTTCGCTGATAATCTTATGGATTCGTTCCCGATACCGGTTTGCGATAGCCATTGTATGGTCTCTCGATGCACCGTCCACAAGGATATATTCCACGTGATGGTACGTTTGTGAGATGACACTTTGTATGGTATCCTCTAATACTTCCCCGGCATTGTAGGTTACGGTGATAACCGATATTTTGGGCGTATGGCGGTTGCTATGCATATCTCCCCGTGATTTTATTGTAAACCTCGATGTATCTTTTGGCTATATAGCTTTCCGAATAGCTGGAGACGGCTTTCCGGCAGGCCTGTTCTGACAGAACCGGGTATTCCGATTCTTCCAATGCCCAATAAATGCCATTGGCAAAGTCTGCAGACGATTTGTATTGTGCCACGTACCCATTGTGCAGATGATCTATCATTTCCGGTATCCCCCCTACATTAAAACCTACACACGGAATGCCGCACGCCATTGCTTCCATAATCGTATTCGGCAGGTTTTCTTCCAGAGAAGGGGTCACAAACAAGTCGACGGCATTGTATATATTCACTAAGTCGTGTTCATTGCTGACGTATTCGAGGGCATAAACAGGGAAAGGAAGCAGGTGGGACAGTTGTTGCGACTGGTTGCCAAATGCTACGACTCCTAATGATGCTTTCAGCTCCGGATGTTTCTCGGCGAGCAATTTGCACGATTCGATCAGGTAGTCTATCCCCTTGCGCTTGTCGGTGATCTTGACAGAACCGAACAGGATCAGTTTTCCTTCCTGTGGCAGTTTGCAATGTGCACGGGCTTCTTTCTTGTTGCGTGGTTTGAAGAGGTTGGTGTTGATCGGGTTGGGAATGCTTATGACGGTCTGGTTGCGTAACAAGGCGCTGCTTTTTGCCCTTTCTTCCAACCAATGGCTACAAGTGACAAATGTAATGGGAGCTTGTTGGTAAAGCGCCTTTTTTTTGTTGAATATCCGGGTGGACAGATCTTTCTTGCCGCCTCCGGTGTATAGAAACTGGCAGTGATGGCATTCTTGCTGATAGTGGGTGCATTCACGGGCGTGGTGGCAGATGCCGGTAGAAGGCCACATGTCGTGCATGGTCCATACCACCGGTTTGCCCGATTCCAATATCCGGTGTATGTCTTTCAGTGAGAGCATTCCCTGGTTGATCCAGTGTAAATGGATGATATCTGCCTGTGTAAACTCGGGCAGAGTGGTGATATCCGTTCCGGTATTGGCTATATCTACTGCAAAAAGATTGTTTTTTCGGAAATGGTTGGCTTTCCAGATGACGATACGTTCCCACATAAATTTCCATACTGTCAGCCAGTTGCGTTCAAGGCGAACGACGCTTATTTGATTGGTTTGTTTGTCACGTACCAGCATTTTCGCTTTAATCCCGTTATTCTTCAGGGATTCCATAAGCCGGCTGGCGGCCACGGCTGCCCCGCCGATACGTTCGGATGTATTAATGATCAATACTCTCATGTGCCTGAATGTTTTGGCAAAAGTAGCGGTTTTCTGTGAGAATTCGTATAAAGTCGTGGATTATTTGTACTTTTGCGGCACTATATTAAATAGGTTTTGACATGAAAAAAGTTCTGTTTTTGGGCTTGGGTTATATTGGCCTTCCTACGGCGGCAGTTGCTGCAACCCACGGTTATCAGGTGATTGGAGTAGACGTAAATCCGGTGGTGGTAGATACCATCAATCAAGGGCGGATACATATCGTGGAGCCCGATTTGGCCAAAGTAGTGAAGGAAGCGGTTTGCAACGGCGCCCTCCGGGCAACGACGAAACCCGAGCAGGCGGATGCTTTCTTTGTGGTAGTGCCTACCCCTTTCAAGCAGAACCACCGGGCGGATATCACGTATGTGGAGTCCGCGACGCGTTCGGTAATTCCTTTTCTTAAGGAGGGAGATTTGTTTGTCATCGAGTCTACCTCCCCGGTGTTTACTACCGAACGGATGGCGGAGGTCATCTATAAGGAACGTCCGGAACTGAAAGATAAACTGTACATAGCCTATTGTCCCGAACGGGTGTTGCCCGGAAACACGCTTTACGAGTTGGTGCACAACGACCGGGTGATCGGCGGGATCGACGAGGCTTCGACGCAGCGGGCGATAGCTTTTTACGCCCGTTTCGTGGAGGGCGCGCTGCATCCGACCAATGCCCGGACGGCCGAGATGTGTAAGCTGACCGAAAATTCGTCGCGTGACGTTCAGATTGCCTTTGCCAACGAACTTTCGCTGATCTGCGCCAAAGCGGGGATCAACGTCTGGGAATTGATCGAACTGGCGAACAAACATCCGCGCGTACATATCCTGCAACCCGGCAGCGGGGTGGGGGGCCACTGCATTGCGGTCGACCCTTATTTTATCACGGCCGATTTTCCGAGCGAGTCGCAGTTGATCGCCAAGTCGCGCGAAATCAACAACTACAAGGCTTTTTGGTGCGCCGAGCGGATTCGTGAGGCCGTTCGCGGCTTCAAGGTGCGCGAGGGTCGTCCTCCGCGCGTGGCGCTGATGGGACTGGCTTTCAAGCCCGATATCGACGATTTGCGCGAAAGCCCGGCCAAGTACATCGTTTCCAAGGTGATGGAGGCCGAGGACGCCGACTATATGATCGTCGAGCCGAACGTGCGCGAGCATCGGGTCTATAAGCTGACCGATTATGCGGAAGCCTATGCGCAGGCCGACATCGTGGCGTTTCTGGTCGCTCACGCTCCTTTCCGTTCGCTGGCGTACCGGGACGATGCCGTGATACTCGATTTTTGCGGAATATTCAGAAAATAGATTTTATCTAATGAAAAAGGTGATGCTGGTTTTCGGGACTCGTCCCGAGGCGATCAAAATGGCCCCGCTGGTACGGGAGTTCCGACGGCATCCGGACTCTTTCCGGACGGTCGTCTGCGTCAGCGGACAGCACCGCGAGATGCTCGATCAGGTGCTGAGGCTGTTCGCTATCGAGCCCGACTACGATCTGAACATTATGAGGCAGGGACAGGATCTCTACGACGTGACTTCCCGCGTGCTGACGGGCATGCGCGACGTGCTCGACGAGGCCTGTCCGGACGTGGTGCTGGTTCACGGCGACACGACGACCTCGACGGCCGCCGCACTGGCCGCCTTTTACCGCCGCGTTCCGGTCGGACACGTCGAGGCGGGACTGCGCACGCACGACATATACAGCCCGTGGCCCGAGGAGATGAACCGCCAGATCACGGGCCGGATCGCTTCGTATCATTTCGCCCCGACGGAACTCTCGCGCCGGAATCTGCTCGGTGAGGGAGTCGATCCCGGGAAGATTCTGGTGACGGGCAATACGGTGATCGACGCGCTGCATACGGTGGTGGAGCGGATCAGGAGCGACAGGGAGCTGGCCGGCCGGTTGGCCGGCGAGTTGCTTGCAGGCGGGTACGACACGGCGCGTCTCGACGGATCGCGCCGCATGGTGCTCATTACCGGTCACCGGCGCGAGAATTTCGGCGACGGATTCGTGCGGATATGCTCGGCGATCAAGCATCTGGCCGAGACTTATCCCGATGTCGATTTCGTTTATCCGATGCACCTCAATCCGAACGTGCGCCGGCCGATTCACGAGGCGTTCGGGAATTCGTCCCTGCCGAACCTGTTCCTGATCGAGCCTCTCGAATATCTGCCGTTCGTCTGCCTGATGGAGCGGAGCGCGATCGTGCTGACCGATAGCGGAGGCATTCAGGAGGAAGCCCCGGGGCTCGGCAAGCCCGTGCTCGTCATGCGCGATACGACCGAGCGTCCCGAGGCGCTCGATGCCGGAACGGTCCGCTTGGTCGGCACCGATTATGACCGAATCGTCGGGGACGTCAGCGCGCTGCTCGACGATCCCGAGCATTACAGGACCATGAGTCAGGCCGTCAATCCTTACGGGGACGGAAAAGCCTGTGGCCGGATCGTGCAGTTTCTGAAGTAAAACGCTTCCGGCGCCGATCGGCCGGTCGGATGCCGGCGCTTCGTCTTTGGAACCTTGAGCGAGCGATGAGGCGTGCGGTATGTGGTCGTTAGTTTTTGGAGCGCCGTTCCGGTTTTAGGGAGCGGCGCTTCGTCTTTCTCCCGAACATGCCGTCGGGCCGGCTGATTGCCGTCGAATAGTCGTCCGGCAGAGTATTCCGGCACCGATGATTTCCGGCGTCGAGGCTGGGGAGAGGATGCGGCGACATGCACTGAAGCGGGATTGCCCGTGCGTTGAGGAAAGCGGCGGCCGAACTCCGACCGGGTCCGTATCTTCGTTATAAGTTGCGTTCCGAGCGAATCCGTTCGAGCAGTCCGTCGCTGGCGTCCTCGATCACGACACCTGGGTCACCCCGCAAGGCCGGTATTATGAAGCCGGCAAGCGCCTGCTCACCCTTGAGGAGGCCGTGCGCAAGATGACCGGCAAGGCCGCGCAGGTGCTCTCGCTTAAGGATCGCGGACTGATCCGGGAGGGCATGCACGCCGACATCACCGTCTTTGACGCCGCCACCATCCTCGACAAATTCATCCACGAACCGGCCTACGAGGACATCACCGCTCACAGCATCACCATGTCGTGGGATGCCCACGAGGACGCGGCGGCGTACCGGGTAGAGATTTACCAGTCGGTCGGCACGAGCGCCGGAATCAAATACAAACTCATCAGCGACAAGACGTTGGACGGGACATCCGCCACCATGGGCGGGCTGGATCCGCTGACTTGGTATTTTGCGGTTGTGCACGTGCTGGACGAGGAAGGCGGCATCACCGGCACGTATCCGAACCTGTTTTTCCAGACGGCGGACGTCGAGGACAATCCGGATAACCCGGACGATCCGAACAACCCGGATAACCCGCATAATCCTGACCGGCCCGAGCCGAATCCGAACCCCGGCACCGGCGTCGCCGCCAGGGTTCTGCTGCCTGTCGCCATGCTGTCCGGCTCGCTCGGGCTGATACTCGTCAGCCGCCGGCGCCGGAGATCTTAAGCGCCGCTGCTACCGGAAGGGTACGGAAAGGAACATGGATATGAAACGAAGCTTGGCCGCCCTTTGTTTGTGTTCGCTGTTCGTCGGGCTGGTTGGTTGCTCGCCGAAGCCCGCGACCAGCGGTCTGGTGTCGCAGCCCGGTGTCGTGTCGGGGGAAACCGCCAGTACGGGAGGAGGATTCACGATGGAATCGACGAATTCCGGCCCGGGCGGCGCGGACAGCTCTGGGGAGCCGGGTCAGACAACCGGCAAGTCGGTGGGGGGAAGCGCCGCGACAGGCTCCGGCAGCACAACGGCCGGAGCCGGCGGCCCCACCCGACCCTCCGCTTATGTGCCGGGCAGGCTGGACATCAAGCAGCGGACGCTGAAGGCCGGTGACGCTGGAATCGACCAAAGGCTGCTGGAAAATCCCGATCGCGGCCTGCGGCTGGAAACCCGTCTGTCGGTTGACGGCGCCACGCCTAACAGTCAGCCCAACGCCATTGACGATTTGCGCGACCAGCGCGACTTTTACCTGGAGGACTCCCCCCAGCTGGCCCAGGCGTACTTTTATCTGAGCGGGTATGCCGACACACCCACGCTGCCCGCCTCCGCGATCACCCGCATGCAGGAATTCTTCGATCAGGCCCGCAAGTGGAACATCAAGCTGCTGCTGCGGTTTGCCTATCAGTACGACCAGCAGAACGGCGGTACGGTCCGCCCCGGCGCCAAGGGAGAAGCGCGGCAATCGGTGATGAACAGCCACCTCGACCAGCTGAAGCCCCTGCTTGAGAAGAACAAGGACATTCTGCACGTGGTGCAGGTCGGCATGATCGGGGCGTGGGGCGAGTGGCACAGCTACAGCGACAGCGGCGACTACGCCATCGACGAGGCGGCCTTGGTGCGCAAGGTGCTGCAAACCGTCCCGGCGGGGGTGTTCGCCCAAATCCGCCTGCCGCAGTACAAGAACCTCATTTCCGCCGCCGACCCGCTGTATAAGCGCATCAGCTTTCATGATGACGCGGTGTTCGGCGTGTACCATCCCTGGAACAAGGAGCTCAGCCCGGGCAAGGAGCAGTATAAGCAGATCACCCGGGAGGCCGCGAACGCGCCGGTGGACGGGGAGATGTTCTGGGGCGGACAGATCAGCAGCGGCGGCACCCCGGTCAACGCCTTTGAAAGCGGCACGAAGGATGAGATCAAGCGTTGGAACGTCATCGGGCTGATGGCGGAGCAGCGCATGACCTCCTTCAGCCTGAGGCATTCCTATCGGGAGACCGATCATGGTTCCGGCAACGGGCCGTACGCGTATTCCATGGAAAAATGGAAGCAGCGCCCGGTCACCAAGACCGAGCTGGATGGGATGGGCCTCTTCTATGCGCCGGGCTGGTTTGAAAAGGACGGCAAGGCTGTTTCCCGCAGCGCCTTCGAATATATGCGGGATTATCTCGGCTACAAGCTGGAGCTGCAGAAATTCTCGGCTGCCGGCGAGCTGAAAACGAACGGCAAGGTCAGCCTGTCCGTGCATCTGACCAATTATGGCTTTTCGGCGGCGTTTAATATCGAAAGCGGCTTTGCCGTCATCGACGATACGGGGAAGGTGCTGACGTCGGTCAAGGCGGGGACCCCCGCCTCCTGGCATTCCCGCGCGCCGGGCGCCGCGGCCGAGCGCAACAGCGGCGGTTTCCTCGGTTTTTCCGACAAAACCCGCCTGACCCACGAGGTCGGCGCCCAGCTGACCCTGCCGAAAAAGGCCGGGAACTATCATATCGCTTTTTATGCCAAGAGCACCAACGGGCGTTTCGTTCACTTTGGCAACCAGATGAAAACCATCAACGGCTATCACGTATTAGAATCGGTATCCGTGGCCTAATTGCTGTACGGAAAGGATGAGGGACATGTCAAAAGCAAAGCGTTTGGCGGCGCTGCTGCTCAGTGGTCTGCTGCTGATCGGGCCGGCGGGCTGTCACAAGGAACCGCAGAAGCCGGAGGGTAGCAGCGGCGCCACCACCGCCGCCACGGCCGGCAGCGGCACCGATGCGAGCGCCGACACCGATGCGAGCGGGGAGGCCACCGGCGGCGCGGACACAAGCACCACCTCGAAGCCGGGGATCATCCGGCCGGCCGGCACTACCAAGGGGCAGACGACAAAAAAGGCCGGTACCACGGCGCCTCCGAAGCCGATCGAAATCAAGGAGGACGTGCAGAACGCCAAGTTCAAGAATCTCAAGGGCACCCTGAACATCGTGACCAGCCAGTCCAACCCATACGAGCCCCAGATCATCGCCGAATATGAAGCAAAATACGGCGTGAAGGTGGAGCAGAAGGTCATGGGCTGGGCCAGTTTCCAGTCGCAGCTTGCCAGCATGGTGCAGGCGGGGAATCCCCCCGACGTGGCCAGCATGACCGATGCGACCTCCCTCAACTGGTGCTACGGCAATCTGGCGCAGCCGCTCAACAAATACCTCGATCTGAAATCTCCCACCTGGAATCTGGACGACATGAGCCAGTTCAAGATCGGAACTAACTATTACGGCATCCCGCTGTACGAATACAACGGGTTTATGATCTACTACAACAAGGCCCTTTTCAAAGTACAGAAGCAGCCCGATCCCTATACCGAGTATTATCTCAAAGGCAACTGGACCTTCGAAACCTTCCGCAAGGTGGCCAAGGCCATGACCATCGTGGAGGGCGGCACGGTCAAGACGCAGGGCTTTGCGACCTGGTATTTCCCGGTTTTTGTGCTGGCCAGCGGAGGGAGCATCCTCAAGGAGCAGAACCGCACCTATGTGTCGGATTTGCAGAATCCGGCTACCGCCCGGGGTATGAACTTCCTGCGCGATCTGTATATGGATGGTTCGTTTGATTACCGGGTGCGGGGTTTCACCGAATTCGGTAACGGCAAGGCGGCCATGGTGGCGGAGCGGCCCCAGAACCTTATCGGCGACCACGACTACTACGCCTCCATGAAGGACAACATCGGCGTGGTGCCGTTCCCGAAAATGGACAAGAATTCGAAAGCCTACGCGCCCGCGCTGATGACAGCCAATTTTGTGCCCAACAAGGCCCGCAACCCGCTGGCCGGCGTGGCATGGATTTATTACAACCACCGCCGCGCCATCGACGGCGAGGCCAACGGCAACGCCTCCGTGCTGGAACAGCGCCGCCGCAGCGTATCGGACGAACATAAGAAAATTTTTGACGACTACTTCAAGTCCGCTGTCAAGATCACCACCAAGCTGGAAGGCCTCACCGGCTGGAGCGACGAGCTGCGCGGGCAGTTTTGGGGCGAAATCCTCACCGAATCCCCGAGCAACTCGAAACCGGCCGAAGAAGCCATTGCCGGCATGGAAAACATCATCAAGACCCATCTGAAGCTGACGGTTGGCGGCTGACAGAGACAGCCGGCGGATATTGAACGGAGCAGGAAGGACGGTGATCCCCGTGGGTCAAAAATGCAAACGCCCCGTTACCAACGCCCGCCGGCGGGCGCGGGCCGGCCGCCTGTTCGTCCTGCCGTGGCTGATTGGCGCTCTCCTGTTTTTCGTTCAGCCGCTGGTGCAGGTGGTGCAGTATGCCTTTACCAACCTGCAGTTTTCGCCGGACGTGGGCATGGTGCTCGAGCCGTTAGACGGCCTGTTCGACAACTTCCGTTTCGCGTTCCTCGAGGACACCAATTTTCCCCGGCGGCTGGTGGATTCCCTGACCTCCATGCTCTACCAGATTCCGGTTATCCTGCTGTTCAGCCTGTTCGTGGCCATTGTTCTGGGGCAGAAGTTCCGGGGGCGCGGCGTCATGCGCGCCATCTTTTTCCTGCCGGTCATCGTGACCTCCGGGGTGATAGCCACGGTTATCCGCACCAGCATGGCCGGTGTCACGCTCGGCGCGGGGGATTCCGCCGGGATTTTCAACGCGACGGTGCTGATGGATACGCTTGTGCGTTCGGGCATGCCCGACGGCCTGGTCAACACCGTGGGCGGCATGGTGTCCAACGTGTCGGATCTTGTCTGGAAAAGCGGGGTGCAGATTCTGATTTTTCTCACGGGCATTTTGGCTATTCCAGAGTCGCATTACGACGTGGCCCGGGTGGAGGGCGCCACCGGGTGGGACACCTTCTGCAAGGTGGTGTTTCCCACCGTCGTCCCTTACATACTAGTGAACTTCGTGTACACCATGATCGATATCTTCGTCAGCTATGACAACGCCGTCATGCGCTGGATTTCCGACCTGACGCTGGGCATTCAGAAATCGTACGCGGCCGCCATGGCCCTGTCGTACTTTCTTATCATCATGGGCAGCATCGCGGTGATTTTGGGGCTTGTCACCCTGTTCACCCGCGCACGTCGGAAGGGGGCGAGAGGATGAAACGCACCGCGGAAGGACACTCCGGCCTCCCGTCCACCGCCTCGCCCCTGCCCTATCTGGGCGGTGCGGCGTGGAGCGCCGTGCGCTTCTTGTTTTTGCTGTGTATGGCGTTTATCATTCTCTATCCGCTGGTTTACATGCTGAGTCTGTCGATCCGCGAGGGACGGGACGTGTACGATATGTCGGTCGTGTGGATACCCAAGCACTACACGCTCGACAACTTTAAGACAGTTTTCGGTCCGCTGAATTTCGCCGAAGTGATGAAAAACAGCGGAATCCTCGCGGTCACCTGCACCGTGCTGTCGGTCTTCGTGTGCTCGCTGGCCGGCTACGGCTTCGCGTGCTTTCAGTTCCGCGAAAACCGGCTGCTGTTCCTTGTGGTCATCCTGACAATTTTGATTCCTCCTCAGCTGACGGGTCTTCCCAATTATGTGTTGTTCAGCTCCTTCGACTTTTTCGGCTTGTTCCGGGCGATTACGGGGCACGCAACGAATCTCAATCTGCTCAACAATATGGGTGTGATGATGCTGATGGCCGCGCTGGGGCAGGGGCTGCGGGCGGGCCTGTTCATCTTCATTTTCCGCCAGTATTACAAGGGCGTCCCGAACGAGCTGGAACAGGCGGCGGTGATCGACGGCTGCGGCTATACGGCGACCTACTTCCGCATCATGCTGCCGAACGCGGGCGGGCCCATCCGTATTTGTACGCTGTTCTCGCTGGTATGGTACTGGAGCGATTACTACACGCTTTCCACCTACCTGCCCGATGTGCGGATCGTTTCCAGCGTGCTGGGCGACATGCGCAGTTCGCTGCAACACATTCTGGCGCAGGACGCCCTCGATCCCTATAAAATCATCACGATTGAGCAGGCCGCCTGCATCGCCAGCGTCCTGCCGCTGCTCCTGCTCTTTCTCATCGTGCAGAAGACGTTTGCGCGCAGCGTGGAAACCACCGGCCTGGTCGGCTGAGTACGGAAAGGAACGTGAGCAGATATGCGCTTTTCACGCGGAACACGGCTGGCGGCCTGCCTGCTTGCGCTTTCCATAAGCCTTCCGGGCGGGCTGGCCCGCGCGGCGGAGAGCGCCGAATCGCCTCTCACCCTGACGGAGGGCCAATCTGTCACCCTGACGCTGGAGGCCCCGCAGACGGGCGAATACCGGCTGGAGCTGGAGTTCATGGCGCTGACGGGCAAAACGGTCAATCCGCAGGCGACTCTCTCTCTCGGGGAGGCCTACCGCACCTCGGTCACCCTTCCCCGCCTATGGAAGGATTTGCGGCAGGGAGATCGGTTTGCCGTGGATGAGAAGGGCAACGAGCTGGTTCCCCGGCAGGAGGAGCTTTTCGAGCGCCAGACGGTTGTTCTGTCCCTCGTCGGAGGCGGACAGCCGGTGAAGCTGGAGGCGGGCCGGTACACGCTGACCCTGACGATGACGGCCAAATCCATCGAGCTGTACGGTGCGCGCCTGGTGCCCGCCGTCGGCCGCAGCTATGCCGCCTATACCGAGGAGCAGGCCGATAAGCCGGCGGGGGAGACGGTTCCCATCTATCTGGAAGCGGAGCTGCCGTCCCGCAAGTCCTCCGCGGGCCTTACGGCCACCTTCGACAACAGCTCCCCCGATATCAGCCCCAGCGCCGCCGATCGCACGCTGCTCGGCTTGATTTCAGCCGGTTCACGGGAGGGCCAGTGGCTGGAATGGGAATTCGAGGCCGCACAGCCGGGCTTTTATAAGCTGACCATCGGCTACCGGCAGAACAGCATGCGGGGGCTCGGGGTGCGCCGCGGCGTCACCCTAGACGGCAAACCCCTGTTCGACGAGCTGGACGAACTGGTTTTTCCTTATACCGAGTCGTTCGCCGCCCTGACGCCGGGTGGGGAGTCGCCTTACCAGATTTATCTGGACAAGGGAAAGCACACCCTGCGCCTGACGGCGACGCGTGGGCAGCTGGTGGAACCGCTGGCGGCGCTGGATCAGGCGATCGATCGCATGAACAAGGCCTACCGCGATATTCTGGTCATCACCGGGACGACCCCCGATCCCTATCGCGACTACTATCTGGAAAAGGAAATCCCCACCCTGCTGGACGATCTCGCCTGGTGCCGGGATACCTTGCGCGCCGGCGCGCGCTGCATCGAAGCCTTGACGGGAGGCCGGAGAGGAAGCGAGACGAGCCCCATCGACGAAGCGGTCCGCACCCTCGACGGCCTGCTGG
>ERZ827492.2490-NODE-2490-length-12798-cov-3.146119_pt1 | contig 12798 bp, 21 predicted proteins | sample MGYA00519704_ERZ827492 | MGnify/ENA primary metagenome ERZ827492 (study PRJEB31778, sample SAMEA3449325) | human gut metagenome | biome: human gut; feature: human-associated habitat; material: faeces | place: United Kingdom | collected 2010/2012 ...
GGGCAAAGGTGTCAAATGTGCTGGATGGTTTCGCGCGCAGCTTCGGAGCGGATGATGAGCGGCTCGTGGTGCTCTGCTCCGCGCCGGGCCGCACCGAGATCTGCGGCAACCACACAGACCATCAGCACGGCCGGGTCCTTGCCGGGGCGGTGGACCTGGACTTCCTGGCCTGCGCGGCGCTGAACGGCACAAATAAGATAAGGTTCCAGTCTGAGGGCTGGCCCATGGTTGAAATATGCCTGGACGAGCTGCTGCCCCGCGCGGACGAGCGCGAGACCACAGCCGCGCTGGTACGAGGCATGGCCGGGCTTGTCAAGGAGCGCGGCTACGAGGTGGCGGGCTTCGACGCCTACGCCGTCTCAGAGGTGCTGCCGGGCTCCGGACTGTCCTCGTCTGCGGCCTGCGAGGTGCTGTTGGGCGTCATCGAGAACTGCCTGTTCTGCGCGGGTGAGCTCGACGCCGTTACCATCGCCCAGCTGGGCCAGAGAGCGGAAAACGTATATTTCGGCAAGCCCAGCGGACTGATGGACCAGACCGCATCCTCCGTAGGCGGCGCGGTTGCCATAGATTTCGCCGACCCGGCCGAGCCCGAAGTGCGCAGCGTGGCCGTGGACCTTGAGAGTTTGGGTCACGCGCTGTGCATAATCGACTCCGGTGCCAGCCACGCAGCCCTGACGGGCGAGTACGCGTCCATCCCCGAGGAGATGTGCGCCGTCGCGGCGTACTTTGGAAAAAAGGTGCTCCGCGAGGTGGACGAGGCCGAGTTTTTGAGCGCCATTCCCGAGCTCAGACGCGCCGCGGGGGACCGCGCCGTGCTGAGGGCAATGCACTTCTTCGCTGACGACAGGAGGGCCTCAGAGGAGGCTGACGCGCTGGAGCGCGGCGACATGGACGCCTTCCTTGCTCTGGTGCGCGAATCCGGACGCTCCTCCTGGGAGCTGCTGCAGGATATAACGCCCACCGGCGCGGCAAAGGAACAGGCCATGGCCGTGGCGCTGGCAGTTGCGGAGCGCGCACTTGCCGGACGCGGCGCCTGCCGGGTCCATGGCGGCGGCTTTGCCGGCACCATACAGGCCTTCGTGCCGCTGGACGCGCTTGAGGGCTTCAAAACCGGCGTCGAGGCCATCCTGGGCGAGGGCAGCTGCCACGTGCTTAGCATACGCCCCGTGGGCGGCACGGTGATCTGGGAATAAAAAAGAAAAAGCCTTACAGCAAGAGCTGTAAGGCTTTTTGCTTGGCGCGGAAGGAGGGATTTGAACCCTCGCTCGGCTCAACACCGACTACTCCCTTAGCAGGGGAGACAAAAACCTTGAAATATCAAGGGTTTCCGGCGCTATTGCTAATTGTAAAGCTAATTATAGATTTTGCCGTTACTTCTCATTACCTGCCGCCAGCTGATTGACGGCGGCGCGGGCGGCTTCGCGTCCGGGGTGGATGTAGCGCTGTGTCGTGGAGAATTTGGTGTGCCGCATGACCTCCTGGATGGTGCTCGGAGCGACGTTGACGAGAGCCAATGCCGTGGCCGTGGTGTGGCGGCATGAGTACGGCGGGAGCTTGCGCACGTCGGCTCGCTCTAGGGCAGTATAATACTCCTCGTAGAAATTGTCCTTGTTCATTCCCAACACATAGCCCGCGCGGCTCGCGCTGGTACTTATCAGCTGCTCGAGCACTGGGCCGATTATATCCGGGTACACGATGGGCGTCTCCTTGCGCTTCTTGGTCTTGAGACCGGCGCCGACGATTTCCTGCCGCTCCTGGTCAATCATGTCGGCCTTGAGCTGGAGCAGTTCCCCCGGCATCATGCCGGTGTATATCATGAGCAGTATGCAGCCGACAACGCGGTCCCCCTCGGCGTAGCGCCCCCACAGTTTCTTGATCTCCACGTCGGTGAACGGCTGCTGCTCGGCCTCTTTGAGCGGCGGTATCTTGACATACTGCGCAAGGTTGGCGCGGGCGTTGCCCTCGGCCACGGCGCGCTTGAACAGATGGGAGAGCACGCTTCGCATGTCTCTGGCAGTGTAATATGTCGGCCCCTTCTCGTCGATAACGGCCTGCAGCTGGCCTATGGTGAGATCGCACATGGCGATACCCGCCAGCCCTTCGAGCTTTTTCCACGCGATCTCAAACGCCTCGGCGCGAGACTTGGAGAGGCCGGGCAGCTCAACCATTGACCAGCTGTTCCAATAGTCCCGGAGCGTGGGCTTTCGTTTTTCTTCGACGGGCGGGTTGGCGGCGTAGTTGAGCGCTTCGCGCTTGGTGGCGAACCCGCCCTTCCACTTCTGCCGTTGCTTGAGTTTCAGTGTGCCCGGCTCGACATACAGCTCCACCGTCCAGACCGCCGTCCAGGTGTTGCCGCGTTTGATAGCCGTGCCCTGGCCGTTGCCCCGCCGACGTGGTGCGCGCCCGTCATTCTCGCTTTTCATGTTGCGTGCCCCGGCGGCACATGATATAATAATATTTAGCTCTCATAGCATGTCCTTTCTCGCGCTTCCCCGCTCAGTGCTGGTACCACTGGGCGGGGATTTTTTATTTATAGGGTTATACTACCATCGGCGTTTTGAGTTTGCCCTAGGTATTCCAAAACCGCTGCTGACTTGGGTGCTTTTTCGAGCACTTTTTTAAATTTTGCTATCGCAGATCTGTTCAAACCGCCCCACGAAGGAGGGTCTGCATTAAATACCACGGATTTCATTTCTCCATTACCGGACGATATATAGCTGATTGATAGTGTCGATTTAATTTTGCTTTGAGCTGCTGCGCTCATACCGCCGAGAACGGCGCCAACTGGCCCAAATAGTATGCCACCAGTAGCGCCTCGCGCCAGCATGGATTTCTTTTTAAGGTCAGCAGTATTCACAATATCTAGGGCCACAATATCGCAAGCGTTTATTTTGTACTGTTGCACGACTTCGTTTCTCCCGAGCACTTTGATTTTCAGGTAATTCATGATGAGAAACCCGTCTTCTAATGAGAGCTCGAACTGTGCGTTTTCTGGGAGCGTTCCAAGCCCAGACAAGTAATAAAACAAATTCCTTGCTGTTCCCATGATGCTCTGCCTCCTCTTACTCTATTACGTGGGTATACGCTATTGCGAGGCCAATAATGTGTACGTGGCTCACCTCCTCACCTACGAATACGAGCGGGGGAAAGGCCGGGTTTTCGGCATTGAGTGTGACTGTATCCCCTACTCGATAGAATCGCTTTAACGTCGCCTCCTCGTCGCCCACGAGGACGGCGGCAATCTGCCCATTGTCAACGATACTCTGCTGGCGGATATATACAATATCTCCATCACGTATCCCGGCATTGATCATGCTGTCGCCCTTGCAGGTCAGCGCATAATCGGCCCGGACGTGCCCGGGTAAATCTACATAGTCCGTAATATTCTCTTCTGCCAAAATTGGCGTGCCGCAGGCTATCTGCCCGATAAGCGGCACCTGTTTTGATGGATGGTATGGTTTTAAATTGCGGGGCAATATCACAATGTCATCTTCAAGCAAATCAGACTTTTGCACGCCGAACATATTGGCAATCTTTTCGATAACTCCCATGCGTGGTATGCGAGTACCATTTTCCCATGATGATACGGCCTTGTCAGATACGCCCAGAGCGCGAGCCAATTCATTTTGCGTCATGCTGGCCTGTTCCCGAAGAAGTTTGATGTTTTTGCCTATATTCATAGTAGCTCCCTCCGTGTGGCTAAATACTAACACACAATGTAGAGAATAGCAAGCACAAACTTTTAAAAATCTACAATTTGTTCTTGACTATCTACATATTGTAGAGTATAATACAGTCACAAGCCAAGATGGAGGTGATTAAATGATGTATACGGTTAAGCAGGCGAGGCTTCTCGCCGACAAAACACAGACGGAAATGGCGGCTGAAATGGGGATATCTCGCGATACTTACCGCAATATTGAGCATAATCCGGCCCGTGCGACCATAGTACAAGCATATAAGATTGCGGCATTGACGCAGATCCCCCTTGACCAAATTTTTTTCGCTTCAAACTCTACTTAATGTAGAGTTACGCAACCAAAGGAGGTGAGAGCAGTGAATGCAGAACTCTATTTGATGGAAAAAGAAAGACTGTCCCAGGCGCTAAACGGTCAGGACAATCTCGACGGTGCAGTAACTGCCATTACTGAAGCACTGAAGAAATACAACCTGAACCTTATGCCTGGAACAGCCTTTGACGTGATGCGTTTTACATTGGAGACGATTCATTTGGGCAATTACGAAGCCCCTGAGCGTCGGCCGTGGCTCGGACTGGGTTAATCCGCTAAATCGGCGACGGTCAGAGATAGAGCCCTCATTTCTGGTTCGTTGGAGCCCCGTGCATTTTTAACTACTTCGGTATTCCAATCTCCAAAGTCGCACATGATTTTCTCAAGTTTTATGTATGCCTCCGGGGCCATAGCAGTTTTGCACTGCGGACAAGTGTATGAGTGCTTCCCGTCTTGGAACTCAACCCTAGAAACACAGCCACATTTACATGAGATTGTTGCCTGAACAAACATTGTTTCACCTCCGTTCAGCAAAATTATACCATATTTAGAGCGTGAAAACAACGCGTCGTGACATTACACAACCAAAGGAGGTGAGAGCAGTGGACGCTGACATCGGCGCTTATGGATTTGCCGGCACCGCATTTAATCAGATAATTGTGTTTCGCTCGGGCAAGGCAATGAACGCAGCAATAGCCGCCAACCCTCACATGACTGCCATCATAGGGGCTGACGGCCATACAAGAATGCTGTTCCCAGGTGTCTATATAGCCGGCGTCAGGAACGAGGCCACTCCACGCGAGGATATATTGGGGGACGGTCAAGCGGCCATTCAAACACAATGTGAGTAGGAACCCCGCTCGATGGGCACACAGTTACTTCGACCCACCCGGCGCTGGTATAGGCCAGCACAGCTTCAAGATATTCCAGCGGGTCGTGTGAGCTCATAGCGTATTCATAGCGAAAACCCTTGCAAGACACAGTTATCACCCCTTTCCGCTCGATATTACCACGAGATGGCAAGGGCCGCAACAATATCAAAAACGAAAGGAGAATACCCCCATGACAAGACTAGACAACTACAAGGACACGCTCACGCGGTGCCCGGAGGCGGCGCGGCAACTGCTGGCCCGGGCGCGTGAGGATGAGACTATCACCGTTGAGGACTGGCACGAACTGCTCCGCTGCGCGATCGACCTGCGGGCGATAAGCCGCGACGAGCTGCTGCCGCAGTGGGCACGCGAGGAATTTCTCGACGCTGTGCACGATATCACGGACCGATATAAGGAGGGCAAGACATGAAAGTTAATAAGAAGCGCCTAGACCTTGCGCTCGCTCGTAACTGCATGACCATGAAGGACCTGCAGGAATACGTATCGTATTACGCGATCAAGAAGATAGCGCGCGGAGGAGAAGTAAAGCCGGTCACAGTAGGGCTCATTGCCCAGGCTCTCCACGTTGACCCGGAACTGCTTATTGGCGGCGATGAGGAGGCAACAAATGACGCTTGACGACATTCGCGCGATGGACACGCCCTGCATCACGCCGGAGCAGGCCGGGCGGGTGCTCGGCATCAATCCGCAGAGCATCCGTATAACGGCCCGTACGAACCCCGCGGCGCTTGGGTTCCCGGTAATATGCCCGTCGCCGCACAGGACGCAGATACCGCGGCTGCCCTTCCTCCGATTCATGGAGGGCGGTGATGGTTGATACGAGCTGCATCGGGTGCAGGCACTACTGGACATCCAACAAACTGATGAACACGCACGCTTGCCTGTACATACTCAACACCGGCAAAAAGCGCCCGTGCCCGAGCGGGAAGGGCTGCACGGTGCGGGAGAGCACGAGAAAAAGGAGGTCATTGAAATGGGCTGGCAAAGTGAAGCCATAAAGGCTGCGAACATATCGGGAGCAGAACTCGCCCGCCGAATGAAACCCGCGTTTCCGGCAATATCGAAAGCGGCCATCAGTCTGGCCATGAGACCGGCGGAAACGGGCGTAACGTTCACTCCGAGCGCGAACAAGACCGTCGCCGCAGTGACGGGCTACGCAAGGCCGAGACAGGAGAGACGCCGCTGCCCCGTCCGCATACAGGCGAGGGTCACAGAAGCCCAGGCGCGGGCGTTTAACGCCGCGAGGGCGGCAATGGGGCACACGACCATCAACGACGCACTGGTCTATGCGCTGACGCAGTACATCGCAGAGGCAAAAAAGAGAGCCGCCGCGAACTCCGCAACAGTCCGCGACGGCACAGGAAAATACCCCGTTACCAGTATAACGAGCAAGGAGGCGGTTGTCAATGTCCAGACTTGAGACCATGCGGCGCTTTGAGCTGCCGGGAATCGAGTACGACCGAGAGCCGCCGGAGCGCGGGCTGTGCAGCGAGTGTTTTGCCGACGTTCCCGCGGACAAGCTGGTCCGGGGGCTGTGCCCGAGGTGCCGGGAAAAGGCTTGGACCTTTTTCGTCGCGGCGCTGCGGAGCCTGAGCAAGGACGAGCTCACATACATCAACGACAGAGCGGAGGGCGTGGACTTCCGCGACATCGCCGGAAGATAAGGAGATTGAACATGTACAAGATAACAGTAACAGACATAGAGACCGGGGCCATCAGGCAAGAGGCAACGGGCGAGTGCATCATTGCCGCTGCCTCCACGCGCTTGGCGGAAAGGGAAACAGAAGTAAGCATTATTAGAGTATGCCAAGCATCGTCTCTCACCATAGCCAACGCTATTTATGCCCTCGCGCAGGAATTGGGAACTATTTGCGCCGACGACGTTGACATCGCCACAGCGTATCTATACGTTGAAGCGCTAAGCAAGTCCCGGGAGGCGCGAGAGGAGGCAAAAGAGAATGAATGAGATCATGGCGCGCCAGACCTCACAGGTCGGCGAATATCAGGAAAGCAAGCAACTCTCGGAAATCAAAGGCAAAATGTTCCTCGCCCGCCAGTTTCCTCGGGACCCTGAACAGAGCCTCCAGAACGTGCTCATGGAGTGCCAGCGTCCGAAGCTGGCCGAGGCCGCGCAGTACGAATACCCGAAGGGCGACAGCGTTGTCACCGGCCCGAGCATCCGGCTCGTCGAGGTGCTGGCCCGGCATTGGGGCAACATCGACAGCGGCGTCGCCGAGATAGACACACATAGCGACCACACCGTCGTCAAGGCCTATGCTTGGGACCTGGAGAACAACGTCAGCGACGAGAAAACATTCACCGTACAGCATGTGCGCACGACAAAAAGAGGCTCCTATAAGCTCACCGACGAGCGCGACATATACGAGATGGTGGCGAACAAAGCAGCCCGCCGCAAGCGCTCCTGCCTGTTGGCGGTAATGCCGGGATGGTACGTCGAGGCTGCACTTGATGCGTGCAACGAGACGCTGCGCAACTCGGTCACGAACGGTAAAACCATCGAAGAAGTACGGGAGGCCGTCGTGACAGCGTTTGCCGAGTTCGGCGTAAGCCCCGACAACATCGCCGCGAAGCTCAGCCGCCCCATTGATAAGCTCGACCCTAATGACATTGTCAAGCTGCGGCACCTGTACGCGGCAATCAAAGACGGCTTTGTCAAGGCACAGGATGCTTTTGACCTTGCCGCCACCACACCCGAGGACCTGCCGAGCGAGGAGGAAGAAAACGCGCTCGAGGCACTCAACCGCGAGCTGACAGGAGGCCGCAATGCTGCTGACTCGTGACAACTACTACAGCCCCGAGGCCGACCAGGAGTATTTCTCCTGCTCTCAGTATCAGGCGTTTTGCGAGTGCGAAGCCAAGGCCATGGCAAAGATACAGGGCCGCTGGGAAGATAAGCCGACCGAGGCGCTGCTCGTGGGCAACTACTTCCACACCTATTTAGAGGGCGAGGCCGCGCATGAGCAATACAGGCGGGAGCACTTCGAGGAGATCTTCAAGACCAAGACCACCAAGGCAGAGGGGACCGTCGCCGTCGGCGTGCGCGCTCCCTTCGCAAAGGCGGACGAGATGATAGCCGTGGCGCGGAATGACGAGCTCATAAAATCCCTCATAGATATGCCGGGAGAAAACGAGGTCATAATGACCGGTGCCCTTTTCGGCGTGCCATGGCGCGTGAGGCTTGACAAATACGTCGCCGCCGGGCGGCTGATTATCGACTGGAAGACGTGCGCGAGTATATCAGAGCTGCGCTGGAGCAGTGAGTACCGCGAGAAGGTGAGCTTCATTCGCGCCAACGGCTACATGATGCGCGCGGCGGTATATGCCGAGGTCGAGAAGCAGAACGCCCACGCGACCACGGACCCGAATTTTTTGATAGTGGCGATATCCAAGCAGGACCCGCCGGACAAGGACGTGTTTATGCTCAACCACCGCCAAGCCTGGGACCTGGAGCTGGAGGAAATCAAAGAGCGGCTGCCCTTGTTCCAGCGCGTCAAAGAGGGGCGCGTCAAGCCGAAGCGGTGCGGCGTTTGTGACTACTGCCGGGCGACCAAAAAGCTGTACGCGGTCAAGCCCTATTATGTGCTTGACCCTGAATTCCGGGAGGCGAGAGAAGATGATGACATACCAGACGCGGGAGCGCTGCTGGCCGACGCACAGGCGGCGCCAGCCGTGGAACAGCTGCCCACTATGCCGTGCGCCCCTCAAGTGGGTGCACCTTGATACCGACGAGTGGTGCCCGTGTGATGAGGTGCCCGTCTTGTTCCTCCCGGCCAAGTCCGGGCGGTATCGGCTCGTGAGCAAGCGGGGCCTCGTCAACGGGGAGCTCTACAGGGGGGACCCGCACGTCCGCCCCAAATACGGCAGACTGCCGCATTATTACACGTGCCCCGTGCTCATCGAGGAGCGCAGACAATGGGCGCGCAGGAGGTGGGGGCGTGGCTGACAGCATATTGCAGGCGGGCCGCGTCTGCTACCTCACCGGGTCAACGCAGGGTCTGCACAAGCACCATATTTACGCAGGCTCCCGGCGCAAGGCAAGCGAGGAGTGGGGCTGCTGGGTGTGGCTCCGCGGTGACTGGCACAACCTCGCAAGCTACGGAGTACACAGCAACCATGCGCTGGACATGCAGCTAAAGCAAGCGTGCCAGCGCAAGTTTGAGCACCTCTATGGGCACGACAAGTTCGTGGAGGTGTTCGGGAAAAGTTACATATAGGAGGGCATCATGCTAAATCAAGTGGCGCTCATGGGCCGCCTCACGCGCGACCCGGAGCTCAAATACACATCGGCCAATAAGCCGGTCACGTCTTTCAAATTGGCGGTCGACCGAGATTACAAGGGCGACAACGCGGTGGACTTCATCGCATGCGTTGCATGGGACAGGACCGCCGAGATGGTGAGTCGCTATTACCGCAAGGGCGAGCGGATGGTCGTCAATGGGCGCATACAGACGCACAACTGGGTGGATAGCGACGGCAGTAATCGCAGCGACACCGAGGTCGTTGTAGATCGCGCTTATTTCGTCGAGCCGAAGCTGCGCGGCGATATTGCACACAGCCCCGAGCCTAACGGCAAGATCGCAGACATCGGCGGCGAAGACGGCGAGATGCCGTTTTGAGTTATGGCGAGGGACTATGTTTGCCTGTATCACTCCTACCTGGATGCGATACAAGCCCTCGGTGACGCCGAGAGGGGGCGGCTGCTCACGGCGATGCTGGAATACAGCATCACGGGCGCAGCCCCACAGCTCGGCGGGAACGAGCGTTATATATTCCCGATGGTCAAGGCAGACATTGATAGAGCGAAAGCAAAAGAGCGAAGCGGTGCGAACCATTGGAATTGGAAAGGCGGAATAACGCCAAAGAATCAAAGAGAGCGCAACAGCAAAAAAGCTCGAATATGGAGAGAAACTGTATTCTGCAGAGATGATTTTACATGCGCTCGGTGCGGGTCCAGAGGCGGCAAACTAAATGCCCACCACATTAAGGCGTGGGCAAAGTTTCCCGAATTGAGATTCGACCCTCAAAATGGTGTTACTTTGTGCGAAGACTGCCACCGCGAGATACATCGGAGGGGCTAATGTGAGCAACAGATCATATCTCAAACTCTTTGTGGACTGTCTGGAAAAGTATCAGAAACTCAACGATACCGAGTTCGGAAGACTGGTGAGAGCTGCCCTGCGCTATAAAGCAACGGGAGCAGAGCCAGACGACCTGGGCCGCGAGGCGTTGGTGTGGGATGGTATGCGGCTGGACATAGACAGAGATAACGAGAGTTACACAGCCACGTGCTCCGCAAGAGCAGAGGCCGGGAAAAAAGGCGCTCAGGCAAGATGGCAAAACCATAGCAAAAATAGCAAAAATGGCAAGTGCCATTTGCCATATAGCAAAAATGGCCAAGACAAAGAAGAAGACAAAGACAAAGACGAAGACATAGCTGCTCACGCAGCTAACGCGCGCGAGGCGGCGCTGGGTGCTGTGCTGGCGCATTATCAGGATTGCATCACACCGACGCCGCCGAGCACAGTGGCGCAGCTGCTCATTGCCTACACCGACGAGCTGGGGCCGGACGTGGTGATACACGCGATAGACGAGGCCGTAAACCAGCGCAAGCTCACGTGGAGCTACATACAAGCCATCCTCCAGCGATACTCCCGCGAGGGCTTGAACACGCTGGTCAAGGTGGAAGCGGACGAGATTGCAAAGTCGCAGCGCAAGGCCGGAAAGCAAGCGGGTGGCGGCAACATCTTCGCTCAGATGATACAGGAGGGCGACTTATGACCAAGGACGACGCGGCGCTGGTGCTGGCCGTGCTCAAGACGGCATATCCGGGCTCATATCGCGGCATGTCTGTGCAAGATGCGAAGGCGACCGTGACTCTGTGGGCGGGCATGTTTGACGAGCCCCGCGAGGTCGTGGAGGCGGCAATCAAGACAATCATCCTCGACGAGCCCGAGAGGGAATTTGCCCCGACAATAGGGGCGGTAAAAGCGAAAATATACAAACTCACGCACCCGGACGAAATGACCGCGCAGGAGGCATGGGTGCTGGTGAGCCGAGCTGTTTCCCGGTGCGATATGCAAAACCCGTCCAAGGAGTTTGAAAAGCTGCCCCCTGCTGTGCAGCGGGCCGTCGGTTCGGCAAACCAGCTGAGAGAGTGGCGCATGGTGGACGAGGACATATTTGGCTCCGTCATCGCCTCGAACTTCCGCAAGATATGGGACAAGCAGCAAGTCCGTGAACGCGAACAAGCGGCCCTCCCGGCAGAGCTGAGGCAGATGATAAGCGATATCGCGCAGGGCATGGCGATGCTGCCGGAGGGCGAGAACGGAAAGGACATGAGAGCATGAGAGCAAATATAAAAAACGCGAGGGGCACGCTATATGTTAACGGCGAGCCAATCGCGGAGGCACGGTGCATAGAATTGCAGCCTGAATTGCAGCCAGAAGCAATTGAAAAGCAATTTCCAAGCAATATCTCGAAGTATAGCTCGATAGACCTTGGGCCGTGTGAGATAACCGAGATAAGCCCCGAGTTTGGGCGGCGGGTCATTGGGGAAGCAGACGTCACGGCGCGGCGCAAGGTTAAGCCCCGCGACGTCGTACTCGGCATCGTGGCCGTCGTGCTGCTACTGATCCTCACGGCGCTCATCACGAACCGGGCGTTCGCGGTCAACGAGCCGCCCGTGCTCATCATACCGCAATCCCCCACGCACGCCGCCTCAGGGCTGCTCATAGCGCCTGTGCCGCCAGAGACGTCCGCTGACACGCCGAATACCTACCCGAGCTGGGAGAGCGTGTTAAACACGGCAATGGAGGCAATCCCTGACGAGCTGGTTGCAGAGGCCGCGCATCTTGCGTGGGGAGAGTACAGCGGAAGCGACTATGCACAGCGCACGGCGCCGATATGGTGTGCATGCAACAGAGCCGATGCGTGGGGACTGACGCTTGACGAGGTGATGCACAGCGACGCCTTCCACGGGCTGCTCACCGAGCGCGAAGTCCCCACCGAGTGGTATGACCTTGCCCGAGAGACGCTGGCCCGCTGGGAGTTGGAGAAGCTGGGCTACATAGACGTGGGCCGGACGTTGCCGAGTGAGTACCTGTATTTTAGCGGCAATGGCGCGGTGAACGTATACCGCACGAAGTATATCGGTGGCGTGGAGTATGTGCCGGAGGATGGAATATGAGCCACAAAACAAATCCCCGCCGCCGTCCGGCAACTATGGCAGATGTAGAGCGGGCAAAGCAAGAGGCATTCAAGGAGGCTGTGAGTTACGCGATAGCGATAATATTCACAGCGCTCAAAGACAAGGGCAACATGAACAATGAAGAGCTGCTTAGAATATGGGATGCAGTCAACGAACTTAGCGACAGCATAACTCGTGGCTACGTATCAATATCAGACCTTCGCCATGTGCTGCTTGTTGAATACGGGATTGAGGCATAAGGATGGAACACATACTGAGCCTAAGCTATGGTAAAGACAGCCTTGCGTGTCTCGGAGCCGTTGAACAGCTAGGCTGGCCGCTTGACCGCATTTTGCACGTGGAGATATGGGCCACGGACACCATACCAGCAGATTTGCCGCCGATGATGGAGTTTAAGGCACACGTAGATCAGACAGTCAAAGAGCGCTGGGGTGTTGAGGTCGAGCACGTGAGAGCGCCATATACTTATGAGGATTATTTCTATCAACGCACAACCAAAGGCAAATACGAGGGCAGAATACACGGGTTCCCAATGACACACAAGCGCAAGGCTTGGTGCAACAAGCGGCTAAAGATTGAAGTGCTCCAAAAGTACGCCAAACACGGGATTTGGTATCTGGGTATCGCAGCGGATGAGCCGCAAAGGTTTGGCGACTTGAGCGAGACA
>ERZ827492.2491-NODE-2491-length-12797-cov-3.541202_pt1 | contig 12797 bp, 17 predicted proteins | sample MGYA00519704_ERZ827492 | MGnify/ENA primary metagenome ERZ827492 (study PRJEB31778, sample SAMEA3449325) | human gut metagenome | biome: human gut; feature: human-associated habitat; material: faeces | place: United Kingdom | collected 2010/2012 ...
AAAGGAGGTGACCCCTTCCTTGAAGATGTTGCGCAGCCGTCCGGCGAAATTGTGGTGGGGGTGCTTGGCCGCGGACACCACATATTTGTAAGCCCCGCTGCCCGTGGGCTGCTTGACCAGGTTGAGCTCCTTGATGTCCCGGGAAATGGTGGCCTGGGTGGCCTGGATCCCACCGGCCCGCAGACACTCCAGCATCTGCTCCTGGGTCTCGATGTCCTGGCAGCCCACCAGCCGCAGGATCTCCGCTTGCCGCTTGGCCTTCATCCTCATCACGCCTTTCCCAATTTTTGGTTGATCCGTTCGTAGAAGCTGCGCCCCGTCAGCTTGATCAGCTGGGTAAACCGCTCGGACTTCCGGCACTCCACCCAGTCGCCAACCTGAACCTTGAACGCCTTCCCCCCGTCCACCGACAGGTAGGCCGTCTTCCTGCTGCCCGGTGTGATCCGCACACCCACCGCCCGGCCGCTGTCCAGCACAAAGGGCTTGGCGTGCAGGGAGTGGGCACACACCGGGGTGACGATCAGGTTGGCGGCAGTGGGTTCCACGATGGGTCCCCCCGCCGCCAGGGAGTAGGCCGTGGAGCCGGTGGGGGTGGCAATGATAACGCCGTCGCCGGCAAAGGAGGAGATGGTCACCCGGTCGCCTGTGACCTCCAGGTCCAGCACCCGGGCCACCGACCCTTTGGTGACCACCGCGTCGTTCAGCGCGGTCTCCCGGAAGATTCTCCGGCCCTCCCGGCGCACCGTCACATCCAGCATCATCCGCCGCTCCACATCGAACTTGCCTCCCGCCAGCCTGGCCAGCAGGGAAAGCTCACTGTGCTCCAGTTCCGCCATGAAGCCCACGCTGCCCAGATTGATCCCCAGCACCGGGATCCCGTAGGGATTGGCGTCCCGGGCGGCGTGTAGGATGGTGCCGTCCCCGCCGAAGCACACCAGCGCCTGGGCGCTCTTCAACTCCTGCCGCAGCGGCTTGAGCCGTACCTGGGGCGGAATCTCCGGGCGGTTGTTATCCTCCAGCTCAAAGGGCAGGCAGACCGCTGTCTCCACCCCGCAGTTCTCCAGGATTCTCACGGCACTCTGGGCCGCCTTCAGCCCTTTGTCCCGGTAGGGGTTGGGGCACAATATCACCTTCAATGTCCCACCTCCTTCAGCTCCTCATGGGAGCGCCGGACCAGCTCCATCAGGTCCCCATATCGCGCCTGGCCCGGCCCCGCCTCCAGATACCCGAGATATTCTATGTTGCCCTCCGGGCCCCGAATGGGGGAAAAGTCGATTCCCTTTACCGTGAAACCGGCGTCTTCGGCATGGACGAGGAAGTGCTCCAGCACCTCCTGGTGGACCGCCGGGTCCCGGACGACCCCCTTCTTGCCCACCTTCTCCCGGCCGGCCTCGAACTGGGGCTTGATGAGGGCGGCCACCTGCCCCCCCTCCTTCATCAGAGGGCGCAGGGCAGGCAGGATCAGCTTGAGGGAGATAAAGGACACATCGATGGAGGCGAAGTCCAGCTCTTCCGGGATGTGCTCCCGGTTGAGGTAGCGGGCGTTGGTCCGCTCCAGGCAGACCACCCGGGGATCGCCCCGCAGGGACCAGGCCAGCTGGCCGTATCCCACGTCCACCGCGTACACCCGCGCCGCGCCGTTCTGCAGCATGCAGTCAGTGAAGCCCCCGGTGGAGGCTCCGATGTCCGCCGCCACCTTTCCCTCCAGGGAGATGGGAAAGCTGGCCATGGCCTTTTCCAGCTTCAGACCACCCCGGCTGACATAGCGCAGCTTTCCCCGCACCTCCAGGAGGGTGTCCTCCTCCAGGGCCATGCCCGGCTTGTCCAGGCGGCGGCTGCCGGAGAACACCTCCCCGGCCATGATAACCGCCTGGGCCCGCTGGCGGCTGTCAGCCAGGCCCCGCTCCACCAGTAGCACATCCAAACGCTTCTTAGCCATCGGCCATCACCTCCAGCGCCCGCCGGCACAGCGACTTTCCGTCGATACCCATGAGAGCCCGCAGCTGGGCCACGGTCCCGTGCTGGACGAAGCCACCGCCCAGGTTGGCCAGGGCGGCACGGACGTGGGGTTGGCCCCGGAGAACCAACTCCGAGAGGATCCGGCGGCCCACACAGCCCCCGTCCACGCACTCCTCCGCCACCAGCAGGCGGCCCGCCGTACGCTCCACGCATAACGCGATGGTATCCATATCCAGGGGGGCAATGCTGTTGAGCTTGAGCACCTGGGCGGACACGCCCCGCTCTTCCAGCAGGTCCGCCGCCGACAGCGCCTCGTTGATCATGGTCCCGTAGGCGATCAGGGTGATGTCCGTGCCCTGGCGGACCACACTGGCCCCCTCCGCCCCGCACAGGGCGGTGAGGGCACCCTCCCCTCCCCGGGGATAGCGTACCGCCGCCGGGCCGGTGAGCTCCAGCACGGCATGGCGAAGCATGACCCGCAGTTCGGCAAAGTTGGCCGGACAGAGAATACGCATTCCCGGCACTGAACTGAGGTAGGCTACATCGAAGACTCCATGATGGGTCTCCCCGTCCTCCCCCACGAGACCCGCCCGGTCCACGGCGAATACCACGTGCAGACCCTGGATGCCCACGTCGTGAAGGAGCATATCATAGGAGCGCTGCAAAAAGGTGGAGTAGACCGCGAATACCGGCAGAGCCCGCTGCTTGGCCATCCCCGCTGCCATGGCCGCGGCGTGCTCCTCGGCGATGCCCACGTCGAAGAAGCGCCGGGGGTACTGCCGGGCAAATTCGTCCAGCCCCGTCCCGGACTGCATGGCAGCGGTGATGGCGCACACCTCTCCCCGGTCCCGGGCCAGCTCGCACATGGTCTGGCCAAACACGCCGGAAAAGGTCGCCGCACCTCCGGCAGACAAGGGCGCCCCGTCCTCCACCCGGAAGGGACTCACCCCATGGAACCGGTCGGGCTCCTGCTCCGCGGGGGGATAACCTTTCCCTTTTACTGTCTTGACGTGGAGCAGCACCGGGCAGTTTAACTCCCGGGCGTACCGCAGCAGCTGGGTCAGCTGGGCCACGTCGTGGCCATCCACCGGCCCCAGGTAGGCAAAGCCCATATCCTCAAACACGCTGCCGGTGAGCAGCGCGTCCTTCACCAGCTTTTTGGCCCGGTGGGTAAACCGGTACACCGCACGGCCCACCGGCCCGTGGCTGGTCAGCCGGCGGTAGATCTTCTTCATACGCAGGTACTGGGGCTTCAGACGCTGCCGGGCCAGGTGGCTGGCCACCCCTCCCACGTTTTTGGTGATGGACATGCCGTTGTCATTGAGGATGACGATCAGAGGCTCGCCGCTCTGCCCCGCATTGGACAGTCCCTCAAAGACCAGCCCTCCCGTCATAGCGCCGTCCCCCATCAGGGCCAGCACTTGGTAATCCTCGCCGCTCAGCGTCCGCGCCCTGGCCATACCCAGGGCCACCGACACGGCGTTGGACGCGTGGCCGGCAATGAATGCGTCCGCCCGGTGCTCCCTGGGCTTGGGAAAGCCGGACAGGCCACCAAACTGCCGCAGGGTATCCATCAGCCCGGCCCGTCCGGTGAGCATCTTGTGGACGTAGCACTGGTGCCCCACATCGAACACCAGGCGGTCCGTATTCAGGTCGAACACCCGGTGGATAGCCACCGTCAATTCCACCACGCCAAGGTTGGAGGCCAGATGGCCCCCTGTGCGGGAGACGCTGTCTATGATCCGCGCCCGCAATTCCTGGCAGAGCTGTCTGGCCTGCTGGTCCGTCAGCTGGTCCAGCCGTTCCGGTATCTCCATGAACCGTCTCCCTCCTTCCCCAAGATCATTCTGCCCCGATCCATCAAAACGCGATCAGGCTCCCTACAACTCCCACCGCAACCCCCAGCAGCGCACCCATGGCCACCTGGAATGGCGTATGCCCCAGCATCTCCTTAAGCTCCTTTTTCAGCAGCTCCGGCTTCTCCCCGCTCCAGCTTCGCATCATGCAGTTGAGCACCTTGGCCTGTTTGCCCGTCTCCCAGCGCACATTGCAGGCGTCATACATCACGATGAAAGCCAGCACCGCGGCGATGGCGAACAGAGGGTCGTCCAGCCCTTCGCTGAACCCCACTCCGGTGGCGCAGGCGCACACCATAGCGGAGTGGGAGCTGGGCATCCCCCCGCCGGTGGACAGATAGCGCCAGGCAAACTTCCGGTCATATGCCGAAGCGATGACCAGCTTCAAAATCTGGGCGGCGGCCCAGGCGGCTACCGCCATAAGCAGGATCGGGGTGATCATATCAGTTTCCTCCCCACCATTCCATTCAATGGTCGCGCCCGGCCAGCCGGTCGGCCAGCAGACACAGGAACCGCGCGTCCGCAAAGGCTCCGGACACCGCCCCCTTGGCCAGCAGGGTGTGCTCGGCCACCAGCTGGCGGCATTTGTCCAGTCCGTACAGCGCGGCAAACGTACACTTGCCGTTGGCCTCATCCGAACCCACCGGCTTGCCCAGCTCCTGAGTGGTGGACTCCTGGTCCAGCATGTCGTCCCGAATCTGAAACGCGATCCCCAACTCCCGGGCATAGGCCTCCGCCGCCGCCCACTGTGCCTGGGTGGCCTCCGCCGGAGAGGCTGCCAGCCCCAACAGGCAGGCAGCCTTGAGCAGCGCCGCCGTCTTCCACAGGTGGATCTGGGTCAGATCCTCCTCGCCCAGCGCCCTGCCCTGCCAGGACATGTCCAGGTACTGCCCGGCACAGATGCCGGTCATCGCCCCGGCGGCCTCCCCTAGGATCGCACAGGCCCGGCCGTTGGCGGCAGGTCCCGCCGACCGCTCCGAGGCGGCAATGCGCCGGAAAGCCTCCGCCTGCAGGGCATCCCCCGCCAACACCGCATTGCACTCCCCATAGACCTTGTGGCAGGTGGGTTTGCCCCGGCGCAGGTCGTCGTTGTCCATGCAGGGCAGGTCATCGTGGATGAGGGAATAGGTGTGAAGCATTTCCACTCCACAGGCATAGTCCAGAGCGGGCTCCATGGAGCCGCACAGTGCCTGGCAGAACTTCAGGACCAACACCGGGCGGATCCGCTTTCCCCCAGCCAGCAGGCTGTACCGCATGGCATCCAGCAGCTCCCGCTGGGGCGCGTCTCCCAGAAAGCAGTCCTCCAGCTCCCGCTCCACCAGGCCGACGGCCTGGCGGTATTCTCTCTCAAACTCCATGGCGCTCACAGCTCCTGTTCAAAGGGAGCTTCCTCCCCGGTATTGGCGTTGAGCAGCAGATCCACCTTCTGCTCTGCCTGGTCCAGCATCTGGTTGCAGGAGGCCGCCAACTTAGCCCCCTCCTCGAAGAGCTTGAGGGACTCATCCAGGCCGCACTCCCCCTGCTCCAGTTTGCCTACGATCTCTTCCAGGCGGCTCATGGACTGCTCAAAGGTCAGCTTCTTCCCTGCCATGGCTCTGTCTCCTCCTTTTCCTTGATCTCGCAACCGAGGGTACCGTCCGCCAACAGTACGTCCAGCCTCTGGCCCACCTCCGCCTGATCCGTCCGGGTGACGATCCCACGGCTTCCCCGGGCGATGGCATAGCCCCGGCCCAGCACCTTCAGCGGACTCATGGCATCCAGCCCCGCGCTCAGCCGGGCCAGCTCCCCCCTGCCGTCCTTCAGGATTCCCTTTAGGGCGGCGATCAGCCGCTCCTGGGCCCGATCCACCAGCATCCTGCTGTCCTCAATGGGCGCCTTAGGATTGCGCATCGCCCGGCTGTCCATCATCCGGAGCAGATCTTTCCGCCCCGCCGTCAGGCGGGAGCGCTGGGCGGCGGCCAGGCGGCGGGCCAGCTGGCCCAGCCGATGGCGCACCTGGCCTTGATCGGGCACCGCCAGCTCGGCGGCGTTGGATGGGGTGGCCGCCCGCACATCCGCCACATAGTCGGAGATGGTCACATCCGGCTCGTGCCCCACAGCGGAGATCACCGGGATGCGGGACCGGGAAATGGCTCGAGCCACCGCCTCCTCGTTGAAGGCCCACAGGTCCTCCCTGGAGCCGCCCCCCCGTCCGGTGATGATGAGATCAATGTCCTCCCGCCGATTGACCTGGTCGATGGCAGCGGCAATCTCCTCTGCCGCGCCTTCCCCCTGCACCCGGACAGGGACCACCAGCACCCCGACCATGGGCCAGCGGGCGCCTAAAACGCGAATCATGTCCCGCACCGCCGCCCCCGCCGGGGACGTGACCAGGGCGATACGCCCCGGCCAAGCAGGCAGATGCTTTTTCCGGGCAGGGTCGAACAGGCCCTCCTCCTCCAACTTCCGTCGCAGCCGTTCAAAGGCCAGGTCCAAAGCCCCCCGGCCATCCTCGATCAGTTCAGTGCAGTACATCTGGTACTGCCCATCCCGTGGAAAGACGGAGATGCGGCCGAAGGCCAGCACGCTCATGCCGTTGGCGGGCTGAAAACGCAGCCGTGCCGCGTCCCCCCGGAACAGCACGCACCGCATGCTGCCCTTTTCGTCCTTCAGGGAGAAGTAGTGGTGCCCGGAAGGGTACCGCTTGTAGTTGGAGATCTCCCCCCGGATCAGCAGGGACTGCAGCAGGGGGTCGGCCTCCAGCAGCTCCTTCAGATAGCCGTTGATCTGGGACACCGTATATACGGGAAACTGCGCCAAATTCACTCTCGCGTCCCCCGTTCCAGCGCCCGACGGGCCAGGATGGCCACTCCCAGGGCATTGTCTACAGAGTATTTGGGCGGGGCAAACACCGCCCCCAGTCCCTCTAACCGCCGGCGCAGCAGCGTGTTGGACGCCACACCCCCCGAGCACAGCAAGGGCAGGTCTCCGTATTTCTCTCTGGCCCACTTCGTGGTCCGGATCAGCACCGAGGCAATGGTCTCCAATGTGAAGCGGGCCACATCCGGCTTATCCACGCCGCCTTCCAGCATACCCCGGATCTTGTTCTCCATTCCGGACAGGGAAAACTGTCCGTCCTTTGTTTTCACCGGGAAGGCATCCTCCTTCTGGGACTGGAGACTGAGCGTGTCCATCCCCTTGCCCGCGGGGAATTCCAGCCCCATGGCCACGCCGATGCGGTCCACCAGCTGGCCGGCGGAGATGTCCTGGGTACCGCCGATGAGCTGGGCCTCGATGAGATGACCGCTGGGACGGACATAGAGCAGTTCCGTGGTGCCCCCGGATAGGTGCCAGGCCAGGTGGGGGGTGTCCAGCAAGTCCTCCCGCCCGGCGGACCAGGCGGCCGCTGCAATGTGTCCCTGCTGGTGGGAGCAGGGAAAAAAGGGCACGCCCAGCGCCGCAGCCAGGGTGCGCCCCTGGCCTTCTCCCACCAGGAAGCAAGGCATATAGGAGCCCTCCACCTCCCGGGGCCTGGTGGAGGCGCCCACCGCCGCAATCTCTCCCATCAGCCCTTCCTCCCGGAGCTGCTCCACCATGAGGTGCAATCGCTTCACATGCTGGAACAGGGCCTCGCTCTGCCGCAGACCCAGGGCCCCCGGCTCCACTGTGAGCAGCCGTCCCCGATTCTCCGCCAGTTTTCCATCGAATACGGCGGCAGAGGTGGTATAGTTGCTGGTGTCAAATCCGATGCACAGCCCGGACATGTTTCTCATTCCCCCTCAGCCGGCTCCTGTTCTTGGGAGCGCTCCTCCCGGATGAAGGATCCCAGAATCCCATTGATGAAGCCCACCACATCGGATTCCAGGTACTTCTTTGCGATCTCTACCGCCTCATTGATGGCCACCTTGTCCGGCACCTGAGGCAGATACAGGATCTCATACATGGCCACCCGCAGGATGGAGGCGGCCACTCGGTCAATGCGGGAAATTCGCCAATCCTTAGCATATTTCTCAATGCGGCTATCCAGTTCCTCCCGGCACCGTGCCACTCCCTCTACCAGTCCGGAAATATAGCCTAGCTGTTCTTCATCAGGGAAATCCTTGTACAGGGGTTCGTCCACACTCCGGTCGGCGAAAATCTCCGGCGTCAGCTCCTGCGCCAGCAGTTCCTCTGGCGGCACATTGGAAAAGACCTGCTCAAAAGCCAGATGCATGGCGATTTCACGGGCTATGGTTCTGGTCATGGTAAATCCATCCTTTCCCGGCACGGTTAGCCGGTCTGAGCTTCTTCTATTTGCATATACACTGATTATACACGGGTGCCCTGGAAAAGGGAAGCACTTTTTCTGCTGGGCGCAAAAACAGAGCCGGATCCCTTCAGACCCGGCTCCCCTGTTTTCTGGACCTATTTCTGAAACATCACGCCGGCCACCGTCACATTGACGCAGGCAACCTGCAGGCCGCTGGTGTTCTCTACAGCGCTGGAAACTGCGTCCTGCACTCCCCGGGCCACATCGGGCACCACGTAGCCGTACTTCACCATCAGGGAGATGTCCACAGACACCCGGTCCTCCTCCACAGAGATCCGCACACCCTTCGAGAGCACCTTCCGGTTGACCATGGCGGCCACATCGCTGCCCAAGCCGGAGCCCAAGGCTCCAACTCCCTCCACGTCCAGAGCGGCAGCGCCGGCAATGGCAGCCATAACCTCCTCGGAGATGTTCACACTGCCCAATTCCTCTTCCCGGGAAATGTATTCCCTGCTCTCGGCCATCTGGCCTCACGCTCCTTCCGAATTGTTCGTGGAGTTATTATAGCACCACGGCAAGGAAAATACAATGCCGATTTTCCCTTCTTTTCACAGTTCTTCCCGGGCCACACCTCCCCAGAAAATGCCGCAGCCCCTTACCCGGCTCTCTGGCCGGGCATGGGGCTGTTCGGTTGGCGCCCCTCAAGGGTCCGCCTCAATGATCTTGATCTGGTTCGCCTCCAGGCCGGTGGTCTCCATGACGATCTCAACGATTCTGGCCGTATCGCTCTCCGTCAGACCGTTCTCCGTAGCGGATACCACTACACTGGCGCTGTCCTCATTGAGGAAACATACGCACTCCCCATAGCCCTTGGCAGTGATCAGGTTCTCCGCCTGGGCCTCAGACATGGTGTAGGTAGCCATAGCCTGAATAGAGGCGTTGGCCTCGTCAATGAGGGTCTGGTCCGCCGAGGCATCTGCCGCCGCCTCCTGGAGCAATTCCAGAGCGCTGTCCCGGGCCTGCTGCCGATTGAGACGGGCAGAGGCAAAGTAGCCGGTCTGTGTGGTCTCCTCCCCATCGGTCTCCCCTGTTTCCCCAGTCTCTCCGGTCTGGGCCGTTCCCTCTTCGTCCTGTTCACCGTTAACTAGGCTAGTCTCTCCCAGCACTTTGCCCGGATCGTCCCCCGTCTCCTCCGTCTGGTTGTTGTACGACCAGTTGAGGTAGACCGCCGCTCCCACAAACAGGACGATGGCCACCACCACCGCATTGCGCTTCCATACGCTCATCACTCTTGCCCTCCTAGTTTAATTTCGCTTTTTCAAGAACCCTTACACACTGTGATCCGGTCCGTCCCCAGCCCCGTCAGAGCAGCCACTGCCTGGGTGAGCACCAGGCGCACCGAAGGGTCGTCTCCACCAGGGCATACCACCAACGCCCCCTGAAAGGTGGGATAACGTTGGGTGACTAACACCGCCTCCTCCCCCGCGTCAGTGGAGAGGATGACCGTCTCCTCCTGGATGGACACGCCTCCATCCGCTTGCTCCTGGGTGCGGTCGGTGGCCAGTACCCGCTCCATACCGCTATCTACTGTGAGGATTACCGACACCTCCCCCGCCCCCTCAATCCTGGATAGGGCCAGGGCCAGGCGCTCCTCCAGCGCCTCCACAGAGAAGTCCTCTTCCGTTCCGGTAAGGCCCATCCCTGCCTCCTCCGCCACTGCCTCCTGGCGCCCGTCCCCGGTAGGCCACAGCAACAGGAGCAATCCTGCCGCGGCCACAAGGAGCACATATTTGTACTGCTTGCAAAACCCCAGTACCTTCTCCATCTGGGGCGGTTTCCATTGGAATTTCATGCCAACGTCCTCTCAAATGTCTGCCGCTGTGTGGGAATGCCCAGTTCTTCCTCCAGCAGCACCTCCAGCTTCTCCCGCTGCTCCTGCGTCCAGCTCCCCCTGAGCTCCACCTCATAAGGATAGGGTGTTCCGTCCTCATCATACAGGTACCTCACCTCCGCCTGGCAGGAAATCCCCAGCGTTTCCGCCTTGTCCACAATATATGCGGCGGTCTCCTCCTCTATGATGGTTTGATAGAGCAAATCGTTCTCCTCCTCCAAGGCCTCAGAATAACTTCCTACAGTATCCTGGCAGTCCGCTTCCAGTTGAGATAAAGCCCTCTCGTCCAGCCGAAGGATTGGACTGACCGCGGCCAACAGCAGTACCAGAGCTCCGGCCAGTTTGCAGATTCGTTTCGGCCCACCCTCTGGGGCCAGACTCTGGGCCAGGGCGGCAGCCATTGCCGCACATACCATGCCCAAAAGCCATTGCCGTATCAGCTCCATCATGCCGCAACCACCGAGACGGAGGACACCAAGGCGATGAGCAGCAGCAGGCAGCAGGCTCCCGTCATTCCCATCATCAGGCCGAACGCTCCTCCGATCTGGTCCACCAGGGAGCACAAAGTCCCAGTGCCCACGGTGGCGGACAGGGCGGCAGCCACTTTGTAAAGCAGATAGTGCACCGCCATCTGCAAAAGGGGCAGCAGGCAGATAGCCAGAATAGTCAGCATGCCGAACACCCCCACCGTCCCCTTCAGCACCCCTGCCGAGGCCAGGATGGTCTCGGCAGCATCGGACAGGATTCCACCCACCACCGGAATGGCCCCAGAGATCGCAAACTTGGCAGCCTTGACACTCATGGCGTCAGCAGTTCCCGCAACTACCCCACTCACGGTTAAATACCCCACGAAAGCCAGCATCACAGTGGTCAGAATAGCGGTCACTGCCCACTTGAATAATCCCGACAATCGTTTGAGTCCCTCGTTTCCCAGTGCGGCATTGGCCACGCAGGCGGCAATATAGGCGTACAGGAGTGGAATGAGCAGACTATTGATGAGATTGACCAGTGCGTCGCTGAACAGCACTGCCGCCATCTGCCGGACAGTGGCCCCGGTCACTGCCCCAGTGGCAGCTGTCACCGCTGCCACCGCCGGCAGCAGTACATTGGCGAAAGAGGCCATATTGCCAATGGCCTCCCGCCCCAGGCCCAGCAGAGAGTTGACATCCGCCACTGAAACCGCTGACACCGCCAGAGTGCCTGCCAGCGCCACCGTCGAAATTCCCTGCTGGTTCAGACCGGTCCACAGGCTGTCCGCAAGACCGCACAGCAGAAGGATCAGCAGAATCAGCACGCCGGAGCGCACCGCCCGACGCACAATGCTGCCGATCTCCTGGCTACCTGTGTCCAGAATCTGCCCCAGCCCCTCCTCCAGGCTCGTCCCATAATCGATCTCTCCACCACTCTCTCCGGCGGCCCGCTCCAGTTCATCCACGCCCAACGCCTCTTCCTGGGCCGCCAAGATTTCCCCCTGATCCACTGCCGCACGGGCAGGCAATACCAGGGTCCAAACCAGCAGCGGCGTCAACGCTAATATCTTCCACCTCATAGATGCCCTCCCCATTTCAAAGCAGCTGGGTCAGCAGTTCCAGCACTGCGCTCATCAGTGGCAAAACCGCCGCCAAGGCCAGCACTGTCCCCGCCAACTCCACCACCCCCGCCAGGGCGCCTTCCCGGGCGTCCCTGCAAAAATCTGCGGCAATCCGAGTGACTACTCCGATTCCCAGTGTCTTTATCATCGGCGTAAATACCTCTGGAGATAGTCCTCCCAGATCCGCCAGATGGTTCAAAAAGTTTACCGCCGCCTCCAACATCCCCGAGCAATACAGCAAAATGAGCGCTCCCGCACACACAGAGAGCAGGATAGCCAGCTCCGGGACCTGTTTGCGTACCGCTAGGGCACATACTGCAGCTAGGATGGCCGTAGCTGCCACCCGTACCACATCGCTCATAGGTCAAATAGGGTCTCTACCAGGTCAAACAGGCTGCTGATCTCCTGCACCACAATCATCAGCACCACCACAAGAGCCACCAGAGTGGTCATAGTGGCCATCTCGTCCCGGCCGGACCGGGTGAGTACCTGGTTCAGTACGGACACCAGAATGCCCACCGCTGCAATTTTGAAGATCAGATCCACATCCATATGTGCCCCTCCTAGATCAAAAGAATCACCAAAAGAGCGCCGGCCGCCACGCCTAGCGTCCCATATACCCGTCCCAGCCGCTGCCGTTCTCTCTGGGCCTGTAGGCGTTGCTCCTCCAGCCGTCCCACCGCTGCGGTCAGCGCCTGCCGCTGGCTGACGGCGTCGTATCGCCCCAGCACTGCCCCCAGTTGCTCCAGCAGCAGCCGGTCCACCGGCTCCAGAACCAGCCCGCTGGCCTCCTCGGCCTGAAGCCATACCTGGCGAAAAGTGCGGCCATTCAAGTGGCTGGCCCCCTGTGCGCACAGGTGAAAAAACCGCGCAGCTCGCTCTCCGCAGCCCAGGGCCGCCCGCTCCAGTAACTCGGGCAAAGATGCCATCCGCCAACCCAGTTCTCGTTCCATTACCTCCAGACCGGCCACTAGTTCCCGAAGGTCCCGCACCCGTCCCTCCAGATGCCGGACTGCGCCGAAGCCCAGAGCTGAAGATCCCCCTGCCAGCAGCACCGCACCGATGAGCCGAATCATGACAACGCCTCCATCCTGGCGATTCGCGTTGTCCCCCGGCGCTCCATCACCACTACCCGACGAAACACTCCGCAGTCCAACAGAGCCCGGTACACCGGCCTGCGTCGCAGGTCGGTAACGCTGCCACCGTGGGCGGTGGCCAATAGGGCAACGCCGCACCCAGCCGCCTCCTCTACCGCCCTCACATCTGCCGGGT
>ERZ827492.2502-NODE-2502-length-12748-cov-2.793823_pt1 | contig 12748 bp, 14 predicted proteins | sample MGYA00519704_ERZ827492 | MGnify/ENA primary metagenome ERZ827492 (study PRJEB31778, sample SAMEA3449325) | human gut metagenome | biome: human gut; feature: human-associated habitat; material: faeces | place: United Kingdom | collected 2010/2012 ...
ACATATGGCATCAAGGACAATATCCACAAGGCTTGCCGTAGAGGGCGAGAGTCAATATAGAGCAGCTATCAGCTCGGTCAATGCAGAGCTTAAAAATATGCAGTCTGCTCTGGCCATGACCGAGAGCCAATTTGCAGAAAATGCTACAAGTACTGAAGCTTTAACAGCAAAAGGCCAGGCCCTCAACAATCTTCTCACGGTTCAAAAACAGAAAGTGGCTGACGTTGAGGCTGGCCTTAAAAATGCGCAGGAATCCGAACAGAAGTACGCCAACCGCAAAGAAGAGCTCACAAAAAAAATTGAGGAAAATACAAAGGCTCTGGATGCGCTTAAGTCCTCCTCTGAAGATACATCGGCTGAGCAAAAGCGGCTGACAGAAGAAAATCAAAAGCTCAACAAAGAGCTGGAAGAAAACGAGGCTTATCTTAAAGCGGCCAAACGAGCCGTAACCAACTGGAACACAGACCTCAACAAGGCCAAAACTGCAGTCAATCAGACAGAAGCAGCAATACGCCAAAATTCTGATGCTCTGGAGCAGAATCGCAATAAGGCAAAGGGAAATTCTGACGCCATAAATACTCTTGCTGCAGCTATGGTTTCCTCTGGTCTTAAGGCTGGCATAGAGGAGATAACAGATGCGCTTAGGGATTGCGTATCTGCCTCGGTCGAATTCGAGTCGGCCATGGCCGGGATAGCCAAAACCACAGACCTGTCTGACGATGAGTTGACCCAGATGGGTGAATCCATCAAGCAACTCTCCACCGTCATACCAATAACCACCAAGGAGCTGGCCGGTATAGTAGAGACCGCCGGCCAACTCGGCATCCAGAAAGAAAACCTGCTTTCATTTGCAGAAACTATGGCCAACCTCGGCGTTGCAACAAACCTAACGAGCGAAGAGGCCGCAACACTCCTTGCCAGATTCGCCAACGTGACAAAGATGAGCCCTGACCTTTACGGAAATCTGGGTTCTGTTGTCGTTGCCCTGGGCAATAACTTTGCTACTACCGAGGCCGAAATAGTTGCTATGGGCCAAAGGCTTGCTGCCGGAGGTGAATTGGCCGGTCTGACTGAGCCGCAGATTATGGCGCTGGCAACGGCAATGTCCTCAGTAGGCATCGAAGCCGAAGCCGGCGGCACTGCCATGACTCAAACTCTGACGGCGATTGAAAAAGCCGTAGTCAACGGAAATGAGAATCTTGCCAAGTTTGCAGAAATATCTGGCATGACAGCAGAGCAATTCTCGACTGCGTGGAAAACCGAGCCTATAGCCGCAATCCAGGCATTTATACGGGGCTTGGGTGAGCTTGATGCCAAGGGCGAAAGTGCCACTCTAGTACTGGACGAAATGGGGCTTTCCGGCATCCGTCAGTCCAATATGCTTAAGTCACTGGCCACTGCCTCTGGTCTGCTGACAAATGCCGTGGATTTGGCAAGCCAGGCATGGGTTGAAAATACGGCCCTCACAAAAGAGGCAGAAACAAGATATGCGACTACCGAGAGCAAGATGACTCTCCTGGCAAATGCAGCAAACAATCTCAAAATTGCAATCGGCGACCAGCTCTCCCCTGCTCTCAACGATGTAGTATCATCGGGCACAGATTTACTTGAGTGGGCAACAGACTTCGCTGAAGAAAATGAGTGGCTTGCTCCAACGATTCTCTCGGTGTCCGCTGCAATGACAGTCCTTTTGGGTGCCGTCACGACGGCGACAGTTGTCGTTCCACTCCTTACCAAACTGGTTGCAGCGCTTAATGCCTCTTTCCTGGCGAATCCAATAGCTCTGGTTGCAACAGCATTGGCAACCGTAACGGCCGCTGTTATAACATTCTCGGCTACAGTTCCGAACGCAGTTGAGGAGGTCACGGCACTTGAAGATGCCATGACCAAATGCTCTGATACTTTTGAAACTGCAGATAAGACATATGAGTCTTCTGCCAAAAATATCAATGCGACTGCGGAAGTCGTTGATAACTACATAGACAGGCTTTCAGAGCTTGAAAGCCAGACAAGCCTGACCCAGTCGGAACAGCGTGAATATAACATGCTGGTGTCGGAGGTGGCCAGGCTCATGCCCGAAGCTAATACAGCGATAGATGAGACCACAGGGCTCCTGGCAGACGGCGCCGAGGCACTCAGAATCAGCGCTGATGAATGGCGCAATATGGCGAAAGCAGCTGCTGAGTCTGCCAGAATTCAGGCCATGACTGAGGGGCTGACAGATGCTTATATCGCTTTACAGACGGCCCAGGATGAACTCACTATCGCCCAAGCGGGCGCATCAGACAGGGCAATCGCATATGCTGACGCTCTCAGTGCTCTGTATGATGCCCAGGAGAACCTGAGCACTGTCCAGAGAGATTCCTCCTCCGATTATTGGGATATTGAAGCTGCACAGACCGCCCTTAACGAAGCGCAAAACGCTCTCATCGAATCCGCCAAAGGGCTGAGCGACGAGGAAAAAGATGCCGGCAACACTATTGCCGGTCTCTCCGATGCTTTGGCCGAAAGCCAGGCTAATGTTGATGCATACGAAGAAAAAATGAGTGCGTTGGCAGAGGCCATGTCCAATACCAGTGAGCAGACGGAGAATACCGCAGAGGGCCTGGAGCGGGCGGCCGAATCCATGGCAAACATTCAGGAATCTGCTGGAGAGGGCATATCTGAGAGCTTCACCGAAAGTATAAGCGGCATGGCCGAATCGGCTGAGACCGCAATGGCTGACACTGAATCTGCAGTGATAGCCGGCGGGGAGACGATTAAGGCTGCCGTAACGGATGCCGGTGCTCAATCCGCTGCTGGCTTTGATGCTGAGGTTGTAAAGGTAAAGGACTCTGCAACCAAAGCAATGTCCGACGCCATTACGGCGGTCAACAGCTATACAGGCCAGGCACGGAGCGCCGGATATTCTGTTGGCGCCTCTATATCCCAGGGCGCAGCAGCAGGCGTTATGGCATATGCCGCCCAGGTTGCCGCCCAGGCCGCAGCCATGGTGACCAATGCCATCAATGCCGCCAAGCGGGCCGCTGCGTCAAACTCTCCGTCCAAAAAGATGATTGCCCTGGGCCAAGACCTGGACCGTGGACTGATTATTGGTATTAAGGACAAGGAGTCGGAGGCCATCTCCACCATGGAAGACACTTTAAAGAGCGTGGTCACTCCGAATATCAAAATGCCTGAAATACCTGATTATACTCAGAACATCAATATAGCTATGCGCCATGGCAATGAGGACGCTACCCTTATCGATGCCATAGCCAAATTGGCTGATTCTCAGAGGCCGAATATAGACATTGATGTCACGCAGAATTTTGACGGTGAGCAGCAGAGCTACGCCGGGCAGCAGAAAACGGCGGCAAAAGAAATGAAAAATTTAGCCAGGGAGCTGATGAGATGAGGAGCAAGTATCCTGAAAAGCTGATATTTACCAACGAAAACGGCTCTACTCTCGAATTTTCGGTCAAGAGCGTTTTCCATTGCAACATATCCAAAGATGTGACTGGCCTGTCGGATGTGGAAAATGAAATCTATTCCACTACCGGTATAAACCAGGCCGGAGGAACTTATCTGGGGTATCATATCGCAGCCAGGGACATTAGTATTGTCCTCCACATAAATGAGACTGATAAGGCCATAGCCAGACAGTATCGTCACCAGCTCAACCATGCTCTGAATCCGGCATACTCCGGGACACTCATATATCAGCATGAATCCTATAAGCGTCAAATCAAATGTCGGGTCAATTCTGCCCCGACATTTGACGCTGATGGGGTCTTCATCCGCTGTGAAATTGATTTCCTGTGCCTCAGTCCCTATTGGACTGATGAGTCAGAAACATATACCCAGATTGCAACCTGGATTGGAGGTTTTGAGTTTGACAGCGTGGATGGTCTGCAGCTCACGAACAATGCGGACGACCCGCAGTGGGAAGTGGGCTACCGCCTGCCAAACCTTATAACCAATATTGAGAATACGGGAGACGCCACCACCGGACTGACAATAACTTTCTCCGCTCAAGGCTCTGTATCAAATCCTGGACTTATCGACGTCAAAACGCAGGAGTACATCCAGGTCAATATGGAAATGCTCGCTGGCGAAGAAATAACCATCAAAACAGGCTATGGTGAGAAGTCTGTGACTTTCAAGAACCAAAATGGGGTTATCTCAGATGCCTTTCGCTATCTCGACATTCAGTCTACGTATTTACAGCTTGCCATAGGAGACAATCCATATAGGTATTACGCCGCCGAAGGCGAGGACAACCTTAATGTCACCATAAAGCACAGCAATCTGTATTTGGGGGTTTAAAATGTTAGTTTACATCTACAACTCTCAGATGTCGATGCTGGGAGTGGTTGAAGAAATAACAAGTCTTATTTGGACTCGAAGGTATTGGGATGTAGGAGATTTCAAACTGTTAGTCCCTTTCAATGCCGTACATAACCAGCTGCTCCAGACCGGCAATATCATTATTCGGCACGGAGACACGGAGGCGGCCGAAATACAGTATGTGAGCATCAGCAAGAACCTGGAAGGCTATGAAATAATTGAAGCCCAGGGCAAGTTTCTCTCCCACTGGCTGTCTAAAAGGCTTGTCACAAACCAAATCGTCAATACGGTCGCAACGAACCAGGAGCTTATCCGTCGGATGGTAGATGAGAATTGCATAAATACCGATGCAATGCGTGTCATCCCTAACCTGTCGCTGCATGACGATGGCCCAATCGATGGTGTTGACGTCACATACACTTCAGAAGAATACTGCAACTTGCTCGATGCAGTCATAGAGTGTGCACAGTCTTCAAAAATAGGGTTTAGGATAACGACCGATCGGGAGCACGGCACACATGAGTTTTCGGTATACAAGGGCCATGACTACACGGCTGATAATGCCGAGGGGAATCCTCCGTGCATCTTTTCCCCGGACTACGATAATGTATTGGAGCAAGAGTACACTGTCAGTACTGAGCGGTATATAACAACCGCTTATGTGCAAGGGGAAGAAAAGGACGACGGCTCTGCGCCCGCTCTTGCCATTGTAGGCGGAGAATTTTCCGGCCTTGAGAGGCGAGAACTGTATGTGTCTGGTGGCGATATAAAGCAGACGTATAAAGACGACAATGACCAGGAAGTTACTTTGACAGATGCTGAGTACCGCCAGGCTCTGCTAAACCGTGGCGAGGAGAAGAAGGAGCAATACCCAATATCTCAGGCGTTTTCCAGTGAAATCAATGCCGGAGCGAATCTGGTGTACAGGGATGACTTCGATATAGGCGACCGGGTGACCTGCTTCAACAAAACCTGGAACGTCCGTATAGATGCGAGAATAACAGAAATCTCAGAAATCTCCGAGAGCACCGGTGAGAGTTTGGAGATTACATTTGGAGAATCCATACCAAGCGTCTACCGGCAACTCAAAGCGATGACAAAAGGAGTGTAATAATGGAGAAAAGCAGTTTCTTCAACTCAGTAAGCGGTGACAGAAAATACTCCGCAGAAGACTGGGCAGCATACTTTTCTTCTTTTATATCAAACGGTGTCTTTTTATCCCCCTCAACCAGTTTGCAAGTAATGGCATCTGTAGGAATGAATATCACTGTCAAAGCCGGATCGGGATTTACGAACGGCTACTTTTACCGCAATACAACAGACCTCATTAAAACACTATCGGTAGCTGATGGTGTATACAATCGGATTGACCGAATCGTAAAAAGATGGAGTCTTGTTAATCGTAACATTACCGTTCAGGTACTAGAGGGTGCGGCAGCAACTGTCCCAACTGCTCCCGCTCTAACACGGTATGAAGAAGCTCTTGCAGATATTTATATTCCTGCAGGAGCTACTTCGATTGTGCAGTCTAATATCACAGATAGGCGGGCTGACAGCAAGCTGTGTGGAATTGTTACAAGTGCCCTTCAGCAAATAGATCTTACATCCTTCATAGCTCAGTTCAACGCTTGGATGGATGAAAATGAAGCCGCCTTTGATGAATGGTTTGATAATATACAAGCTCAGTTATCAGGGGATGTAGCCGGAAATCTACAAAACCAAATAAATAATCTTAAGCGGCTCCAGTTCATTGACACTGTGGTAGAGCCTGATGCATTTTTAGTCGATGATACCTATGCGGACTTCCCCTTCCGGGCGGCTGTGGCGCTCGACGGTGTGTTGGCTACCATGACCCCGGAGGTCGTCCTGGGCGTGTCTGAGGCCATGAGCGGCGAGTACGCCCCCGTGGCGGAGACGTACACCGGCGGCGTGTATATCTACGCATCCAGCAAGCCCCAGGCGGCCATCACCATTCCCACCATAATCTGCTGGAAGGCGGTGACCTGATGAAAGGTAGAGTGAACACCGGAGGCGGCGGAGGACTCAACGCCTCTGTCATACTGGTAACCGCTCCCACCGGGAGTACCGTTACCTGTACCAAGGGCGGCACAACCAAGACCGCAGTCGAGAAGAACGGCCTCTGGGCCTTCCGGGGCATTGAGAACGGCGAGTGGACAGTCAAGGCCACAAAGGGCGGGCAGAGCACGTCCCAGCCTGTCAACGTCACCCAGTTCGACGTGTACCGGGTCACTCTGGCATACTTTAACGCCACGATTGTGACCACGTTCCCGACCGACTGCACATCCGTGACGTGCAAGAAGGACGCTGTCACCCTGAGCGTCCCCAGCGGCAGTTTATCCAGTGGTTCATACACGTTCAAGATTCCCGAGGTCGGTGAATGGACGTTGTACGCCACGAACGGCACGAAAGAAAAAACCGTTACCGTGACCGTGGCGGAGGAAACGGAATATAGTGCAAAATTGAATTTTGAACTGGTGATATTAGACGGCTCAACGGGTAATGGCTCTGATAATTGGGAAGCTTATGCCGTCGGTAATGGAAGCGTGTCTTTCACCTCCTCTGCTGGAATAGTGGTTGACCCTCGGGGGTATATGCCAAAGCTAAAAAGCAAAAACGCTTGGGATTTGACTAACTATACAACTTTGACGTTCTATATCAGCAGGCCAACGAACACGATGAATATACGCTGTGGTGTCGGCAAACCTCATGCTGATTATGGCTATATAACCAAGTGGGATGCGTATAGTGATACCACTAGCGAAGCTACCAGTTTTACCGTTACTGTTGATATAACAAGCATAACGAGTACATATATTGGCATGGAATTTGAATATGGCACAAAAACGACAATATCCAAAATAATAGCCAGCTGATAAGGAGGCATGACAAATGACAATCTACATAGACAACGATTATAAATGCCATACCTCCCCCGCCGACGGCCTGGTCGCCGTGGAGACGGACGTTTTTGACGGCAAGTGCAGCCGCTATATCCGGGGCTACCGCTTTGTTCCAGCGGGGCAGACATGGTCACGCCCGGACGGCGTGGTATTTACCGGCGAGATGATTGCCCCGGCTGAGGACAGCCGAATACTGGATGCGGCACAGGCCGCCTATGAGGAGGCCCAGGCCAAGAACGCCGACGCCCTGGCGGCTCTGGATGTACTGGGGGTGCAGCCATGAGCTACTACGAGAACGCTTTGAAGATGCGGCCATACATAGAAAAGGCGGCGGCCAGCCTCAGCAACGCAGAGGCACTGGAGGTGCCCACACTTTTCCCGGCCTGGGCAGACGGCACAAGCTACAGCACCGATGAGCGCATAGAGTACGGCGGCACGCTGTACCGCTGCGTGCAGGGGCACACGTCCCAGGCGGACTGGACGCCCCCGGCCACCCCGGCCCTGTGGGTAGTGGTATCCCTGGAGGAATGGCCGGAATGGGTGCAGCCCCTGGGTGCACAGGACGCATATGCGGCTGGGGCAAAGGTAAGCCATGCCGGCAAGCACTGGACATCCAATGTGGATGCCAACGTGTGGGAGCCCGGCGTCTACGGCTGGACGGAGGCAAGCTGATGAAAGAAGAAGGTAAAGAATTTTCAGGCCTAATAACAGAGGAGGAGTAAAAACATGATAAGAAGCAGCAAAGAATACCTGGAGAAGTGTAAGGATATAGTCCGGGACTATACCAATGAACACCTGGACAAGTCGGACGGAGTACAGATAACCTGCAATGAGGTTTTTGTCGTGTGGTATGCAAAAACCTTGCAGAATCACAAAGCACTGCTTTCCACCACCCTGTTCGATGGCATGTACTATGAGCTTACATACAACGGCGACAGAAACGAGATATACCTTGACGCCTACAAGAAGTTTGAGAATCGCTGCATAAAGCTGGAGGATTAATCGTGAAATACAGCAAATCAAACCCGCCCCCTGTATGTATGCAAACCCAGAGTACCTGCTACCGGGGTACTGGAACCATGAATGTTCTGGGCGTCCTGTGGCACTGCACCGGAGCCAATAACCCTACGCTCAAACGGTACGTACAGCCCAGTGATAATGCTGCTGATAGAGACGAATGGCTGGCACTTCTGGGTAAAAACACTGGTAGAAACGATTGGAACCACATCAAAATTGATGCGGGACTCAATGCTTGGATTGGTCAATTAGCAGATGGGACTGTTACCGGTGTCCAGACCATGCCTTGGGATTATCGGCCTTGGGGCTGCGGTTCCGGTGGTCGTGGTTCTTGCAACTGGGGTTGGATACAATTCGAAATGTGTGAGGATGACCTCACCAGCGAAGAGTATTTTGCCGCCGCATATACCGAGGCGTGTGAAATTACCGCCTATCTCTGCGCTCTTTATGACATAGACCCGCTGGGCTATGTCAATTATGAGGGCATCCAGGTGCCAACAATCCTCTGCCACAATGACAGCGCCTCCCTAGGCCTGGGAACGTGGCACGCAGACGTGTATAACTGGGTTCGGGACAAGTACGGCAAGACCATGGATGATATACGCCACGACGTCGCCGCGATACTCGCAGGCGGTGAACCCATCCCCACCCCTGAGCCTACTCCTGAACCTACTCCTGAGCCTGACACCGGCACCAACACCATCCAGGTGGGTGACGTGGTCCGCATCCTGCCTGGGTCGGTGTACTATAAGACCGACAAGCTCATTCCCGAGTGGGTGCTCGCCAAAGACTGGGTCGTGTCCGCGGTCGATAAGAACCGGGTCGTGCTTGGTAAGTCCGTTGACGGCAAGAATAATATCAACAGCCCGGTGAGATATGACTACCTCGAATTGGTGGCGGATAATACACCCGGGCCTGACCCTGAGCCCACCCCCGACCCTGAGCCTGAGCCTGATCCGGAATATCTGACTTACAGCGAGAAAGTCAACATGGTGTGTGACCTTGCACTTTCCGAAGTTGGTAATCTTGAAAAGCTGACCAATGAGCAGCTGTACGACAAGACCGCCAACCCCGGCAGAGGAAACTTCACAAAGTACGCTCACGAGATAGACACGCTTTGGCCTACGTTTTATAACGAGACTGTCAGCGGTAAGGATGGATGTAGCGCCACGGTTGACTGGTTTTTCCTCCACTTGTTTGGTAAGGAGAACGCCCAGAAGATGCTGTACTATCCGGAAAAATCTGGCGGTGCAGACTGCAAGGAGTGTGCTGATTATTTCCGAGCTAATGGAAAATATTACAGTGCCCCCATGAAGGGCGACAAGATAATGTTTGGTGAATATGGCGCAGAGGGACATACTGGCCTTGTGGTCAAGGTTGAAGGTAGTATGATTTATACCGTAGAAGGTAATGTAAGCGTGAATGGTGGCCCTGAGGGTGTTTGGATGAAGCAGTATGACCTGTCAGACGGAACTTATATACCGGGCTATTGCCGCCCGAACTACGATGTGGCGATAGTCAAAGGAAGTACACCGGAGATCCCCAGTACGGAGCCTGAGCAGCCTGTAGCTGGAGATATAACCGTGGGCGCAACCGTAAAAATAAAGCCCGGCGCGGTGTTTTACAACGGTGGCAAAGTCTCTGACTGGGTTCTGCCCATTGAATGGGTGGTCAAAAGCCTGAACGGTAGCCGTGCAGTGTTGGGAGCAAGCGCAGACGGAGCGTATGCGATAAACAGCCCGATTGATGTTAAGTACCTGTCCCTTGTCTCTGAGAGTGGCAGCTCTACGGAGCCGGAACCTGAGGCGCCGGAAGTATCTGCCGACGACTGCACCGTCAATCTGTCCGTTTTGCGTAGCGGCTCACAGGGGCCGCAGGTCTGGGCGGTGCAACAGTTGCTTGCCGGGAAGGGGTATGCTCCGGGTGTAATAGACAGCATATATGGCCCGGCGACGACCGCCGCGGTCAAGGTCTTCCAAGCAGCCCGCGGGCTGGCCGCAGACGGAGAAGTGGGCGGAGACACCTGGACACGGCTGATAAAGGGGTGAGAACACTGCTTGAAGATATACTGAGAAGCATAGCTGTGGCACTTGCGGGCTTTGCTACACTTATAGAAATTTTACCAATTAAAGTCAGCCCCTGGTCTGCCATAGCCAAGGTGATCGGCCGAGCTGTAAATGCAGATGTCCTTACAGAGCTAAAAAAGACTCAGACAAGGCTGGACGAGCACATCAGGGTTGACGATGAGCGCAATGCTGATATGCGCAGAACCCGCATCCTACGATTCAACAATGAGTTGATACGCGAGATCCCCCATACTAAGGAAGACTTTATCGATGTTTTGGCTGACATAGACGACTATGAAGCCTATTGTCGAGACCATCCCGCATACAAAAACAACCGGGCATCGCACGCCATTGCGAATATCGGGAGGGCGTACGATGACCGGCTGAAGAAACATGATTTTCTTTAGAGGAGAGAAAGCTATGAAAAAGTTACTGGTTATACTTCTGGTTCTAATGCTCACAGCCGCTATGCCTATTGCGGCATATGCGGAAGGCACATCCAGCATAATTGATACAGCTATCGATTACGGCTGGATTATCTTTGCCGCCGCAGTTGTGCTCGTTATAGTTGCAATAGGTATTATAAAATTCTTCCGTACCCCCAGAGAAGAGCAGCTGAAAAAAGTCCGAGAATGGTTGCTGCTTGCTGTCATCACCGCAGAGCAGAAATTTGGTAGTGAAACCGGCGTTATTAAATTGAGATTCGTCTATGACCTCTTCGTAAGTAAATTCCCGTGGATAGCCAAAATTCTTTCATTTGATAAATTCTCCGAGCTGGTGGATGAGGCCCTGGATAAAATGCGACTGCTTCTGGAGGAGAACCCCAAGATTCTCACTACTTCTGTAAATTGCGAATAGCGACTATAACAGCCCCCTTGACTTACACAAGCCAAGGGGGCTGTTTTTGCTTTTCAACGCCAGAGGTGTGGTTACATGACCTATGCCTATAAGTTCCGTTGTATAGCTGTTGCAACAGCTTAAAACGATAAATTCACACTTGGGCTGCTACTTACTTTTTGGAGATTGGATATAAGCTCCAGGATTTTCACATATTGCCCACTTAGATAGTGGCAGGATATTCCCTGCGACGTCTCGGATGGCCTCATCGGTTCCGCAGGCATTACACACCTGGATGTTGGCGTATCGGCTTAATGCGTTGCGCATAATTTCATCGTCCATATTATCTTCGCCGCAGCGAGGACAAGCATAGTGCGCTTTGCGCTGAGCTGCGCCGAATCTCTCGATCATTGCCTTTGCTTCCAGTTCCTTGGCTGTCCACGACTTACTCATTATTTTCTTCCTTTCTTTACTTCCATTTTCCATCAAATGTTTCGCCCGCTGGAGCTCCATTTTCATCAAAATAATTTAGCCTTACCCATCCGTTTGTTTGATATGTCTTATAAATAAGACTTGTCTTAGATATATGGAGTTCAATATCTTCTCCCTCTTCGTTTGTACCAAAGAAAGGAAATGTAGACTCACCATACTCTTCCATGAGCTTGCATATTAACTTGGGATTGTTAGAATCAAAAAATATGCCGGTATCATTCATGTTCCCGCCTACCCTTCCACAGTTTCTTCAATTGTCTCATGCAGCGTATAGGTATCAATAATTGTCTGCGTTTTCTTGTACCCATCGTTCGCATTTATCCAAGCTCCAGCTTTCAAAAACGGAACTTAATCCGCCTGCGCAAATATTCGCTTCCACGGCATAAAAACCGTGGTATATATCCCTTATATCTACAATCTGGATAAACGTGCCACTTGAAGTAACCCAGGCTTTAACGGTGCGCCTGTCTATATATGGGTGGGATTTAATCTGTTGCATCTGCTTCCTCCTTTACCCTCGTAACCTCCGGGGCGGGTGATTCTCAATAGGTGAAGTGACCTTCTGTGGAGTAGTCCCACTCGATGGAGCCGTCAAAGTAGATCCGGCAGCCGTGGGCCAGCAGAGACCAGCCGCTTTTGGTATTGACCATCCGGGCCTTGGTGCCGTAGGCGCCTTCGCATCGGTAGGTGCTGCCGCCTGCGTTCCTATAGATCTGGCCCACTTCGGGGCAGAAGGGGGAACTCTGCGCAAGCTCCCAGATCTTTTCGATCCGGCCGTCCGGGTGATAGATGACTTCCTTTTCCTTGCCATCGTCCCTGTGCCCGACTACGGAGACCGGCGCGCCCTTGGTGATCGCGTAGCCCTTGGCGGCGTTGATGGCCTGCTCCATGACGGCAGCCGTCCCGATCTGCTCCCCGTTCTGGGTGAGGGTGAAGTGTGTGTATCTCATTGTGTATCCTCCTTTATCAGTACCATGAATCGTCGTCATCGTCTTCGTCGTTGATGTCCTCGTATTTGTCACGGTAGTCGAACATGTCCTCTGTGTTCGACTACCGTGACAAATACGAGGACATCAACGACGAAGA
>ERZ827492.2504-NODE-2504-length-12742-cov-5.898952_pt1 | contig 12742 bp, 12 predicted proteins | sample MGYA00519704_ERZ827492 | MGnify/ENA primary metagenome ERZ827492 (study PRJEB31778, sample SAMEA3449325) | human gut metagenome | biome: human gut; feature: human-associated habitat; material: faeces | place: United Kingdom | collected 2010/2012 ...
CCCGCAGTGCCCGCTTCCCCCGAGAACAATTATCAGTGCAGGTAGACGGCTTGCGCATTCCGTGAAATGCAGGGTATGGACGGCCGGTCCGGGTCCAGCCCCGTAATCCGGCATGGTTTTGAAATGGTTCTTGTCAATCAGCATTAACTATTGCGTGGATTTGACCGAAAACGTTTATCAAGACAATTTCGCAGGCATGTGGAGTGGGAATTTTAGCAAAAAGAAGCCGGGCTATTTGCCCGGCTTCTTGATTCTCTGGTGGGCCCTCCGGGATTCGAACCCAGAACCCAGGGATTATGAGTCCCCTGCGCTAACCGTTGCGCCAAGAGCCCTTATAAAATGGCGCGTGCAATAGAGGCCAATAGAACAGGCCACCCATCTTGAACCACGACGTGAAATACTACCATGCACGCGGCGCCCGTTCAACGCACGATCTTGTCGACCAGGAGGATCATGGTGCCGCCTTTGACCTTGTGTGCCTATATGAAAAAAGGCCCCAACTTGCGTTGGAGCCTCATTCAATGCTCGGGTGGAGACGAGGGGGATCGAACCCCTGACCTCTTGACTGCCAGTCAAGCGCTCTCCCAGCTGAGCTACGCCCCCGTGCGAAGAAGTACTATACGGGAACTCCCCCGCCGATGCAAGGACAATTTTGGAAAATTTCGCAGTCGCGGCGCGGGCCGCCATCCGCCCAACGGCCGTCCTGCCGGCGCCAGGCCCGTTACCGGGGCCGATCGCGCTCCCGCCCACCCGGCGATTTCAAAACCATGCCGGTTTACGGGGCCGGGCCGGGAACCCCCGAGCATGCCGTAATCGGTAAAATCAAAACCGCAGGTAGACGACTTGTGCATTCCGTGAAATGCAGGGCATGGACGACCGGTCCGGGTCCAGCCCCGTAATCCGACATAGTTTTGAAATGACATTAATTCACTAACAGGCAAACTAGGTAGTTCTAGTGCCTTGTCGCTGGCTAATTTCCGATTTCTAACCAGTTGCACAAAACATTTGCTCGCAGTCGCGTCTCGGCGGATTTCATTGCCTCAGTTTTGGCTTTATAGCGAATCCCTAAACGGTCGCAGACACTTCTGACTATGGTGTCTATCAGCTTTGAATCGTTGAGCATATCGTGAGTCACCAGGAATACATCGAATCCCATGCTCTGCAACGCAGTCATGCGCTCCGCATCGTGGTCAAGTATTGCACCTGAGCCATGAATGACCTCACCTTGGATCTCGAAAATTACTGCCTTCATTAGGATTGGGTTTACGATCACGATGTCGCCGTAGCAGACCTTTTGGCCTGCGATGCTTTGGGCCGCCATGGATAGAGGGGTTAAATCGTTGAGGTACACGTATCTGAATCCTGCACCACCTAGACGTCGAGAACGACTTAGAAGCAGGACCCCAGCGACCTCGAGCGGAGACGCAGCAATGCCGATAACCTGCTGAGCGGCATCATAAAACTGCTTTCCCCACATTTGACTTTTGACCTTGTCGGCGAAACGATGCAGGTCGCTCAGTTCGATGAGCGGCTTTCTCATCCAAAGAGAAGTACCTTTGAGTTTCGTAACCTCTCTTCCATCTTCACGCTTGCTCGTTTGGCTATCATTTTCTGGGTCCTTAACGGTTGCGCGGGCGTAAACTCGTTTCCAAGGAACCTCGTCTTCGCCTTCTCCAAGTTCGACCAGATCCTGCGTGCTGGAATTGCGATTCTCCTCTACCGCCAATTTTAACTGTATTTCGGCAGCGGGGGCCGGCTCGAAAACAGAAAACCAACCGCAAAGTTCGTACATAGCCAGTACGAGATCTATTTGGGACACAAAGCGTGTCATAGTAAATAACGTGTTAAGCGGATTGGTGACACTAAAGCCTAAATTAGTGTCGATTGTTGTGCCGGCATCCGATGCCCCTTCCCAGCGAATAGTAGAGCGCAATCCCGAGTGGTGATTAGAACAACCTGGCGAAGCAACAGCGATAATCGGGGTCTTGAGGACTTCGGTTACAAAAGGGGCTTGGGATAGAGCTCGCCAGCCGTCTTCGGAGTTGGGCAGGCGCGGGTAGAGATTGCGCACCTGCGGTGGGCAGCGCCAATAGCGGAATGCAGTGTTTGCGCAGACGATTTCGTCCATTTGCGCCTCCCCTGGTATCGGCCGTAGGCCATGCGGTTGTGGTCGTGGACGATTATCTACTGGGGCATCATGCGGGTAAGTACCGGAAGCTGACCAAACGCTGACCAAAAAATGGATGGGATGTGTTGAAAGGCTGTCACGAGGCGTGAATGTGCTGGTACAAGCTGTGAGCCAGTGGTCTTTTTCTCCACAATTGCGTATGAATCATGCAAAGAATTCGTTGAAAGAGCGCGTGAACTATTTTCAAAATGTTCGACGACGTCACTCTATAGTTGGTCAACGAACGAAAATTATATTCAATATGTAGGAACTATGAAGGGTTTGCGTTCAATAAAAAATAGGACCCCATGCTAATAAAAATCGAAAATTTGGTGTCACTTTTGGTGTCACCCATGGTGTCAAATAGAAAAAGGTCAGAGGCGTAACACCTCTGACCTGTGCTTTAGATGGTGGGCGATACAAGATTCGAACTTGTGACCCCATCCGTGTGAAGGATATGCTCTACCCCTGAGCCAATCGCCCGTCGCCTTTCGGCAAAAGAGATACTAACATAGCCACGCGCGGTTTACCAAGAACTTTTTACCCTCGATTTTAAATTCGTGGGAGCAAACCGCGCAACCGCAATCAGGGTACGCGATAAACCACCAGTTCAACAGCCCTTTATCGCTTGATCCACGAAGTCTCAGGGCGGCAGATGAGTCGCGCGTTGTTGTAGGCCATGTCGAGCGTGAGGCAGGTGCGCGCGGCGTAGAAACCGTCCTCGCGCTGGATGGTCAGCGCTAGCTCGGGCTTGTCGCCGGTCAGGCACAGCGGCAAGAGCAGCTGGATCCGGCCGCCGTAGAACTGCGGCACGGCGAACGTGTAGTTGGCGGCGGCGCGGCGGGCGGCTTCGACGACGGCGCCCTCAAAGGCGCGACGCAGCAGCAACGAGTTGTCCTCCCCCATCAGGCTGGCGGGGATGCGCGTAAGGTTCTCCTCGTCGCCCAGAATGTGGTCGATGTTGGAGCGGATGGGCAGTCGGTAGTCAAAAACCAGCGCTGGCGCGCGTCGGGCTTGGTGTTGGGCTCAAACAGGCCGTAGATGGTCTCGTAGCGACGCGTGTACAGGCCGGTATTGAACAGGCAGCGGTCATTGTCGAACACCAGCGGCAGGTTGGACGGCCCGGTCTGGTCCAAGTCACGCTCGGTCAGGAACACCGCGCGGCTAAACGAAAACGACAGGTAGTTTTTGAGGATGCGGTTGCCGGGACCCCAGTCCTCGGGGTCGGCGAGGTCGACCAGGCGGTCGTAGCAGGGCTCGGGGCAAAACGCGAAGTCGTACACATTGCTGCACAGGGTGCTGGGGATCTCCATGTGGTGTCCAATCAATTTCATTGCTGTTGTGCGGATGCTTAGATTCTATACGCGCGACGGGTCGCCGGCACGCACATCGCAATTGCGCCTTAGCTCTTTGACGAGCTCGTCGCGGGAGCGGCTTCCGAATACGAGGTCGCGGATCCGAGCGAAGTGCGGGAAAACCGAGATCTGTCGACCAGACCCCGGTTTTACGCTTTCGCGACATGCTTTTTTAAATAGCAGATGTCTTGGGGCTGCTATGGCGGCCATGTAATTTGAAAAATGGAAGACCGATCAACAAACAGGGGTGCCGCGGCCAACGCCGGGGCACCCCGTCTCAGAACCTATATTGCTTTCCCCTAATCCTCTAAGTACTTAGAGCAATGCAAGGACAACAGCAACGACAATGCACGCGACACCTATCCCGAGCGGAAGTTGTGCCTTTTTCTCTTTGTCCTTAACAAGAAAAGCCTCGATTGCAGACGCAAGGACCAGAAATCCGCCGATAATCAGCAGGTCAAGCGCAACGAAACGGACGGTCGAAATATCGGAAGAGATCCCTCCGGCATTAACGTTCACGAGCGTAAAGATCGCGGCGAAGATGGCAAAGAGTGCCAGCACATTACCGTAAATACGAGATTCGATATTGGCAACTTCTTTCTTTTCGTCTTCAACCTTTTTGAGCTCTCCGGCATAGACGTCGGAATAGTCGGCGAGCCCATTAAAGTTAAGCTCATCGGAAAAGGCTCCATGGTAGGGATGGGCAACCGTGCCTTCGACGTGCTGGAATGCGACCTGCGCGATGCCCTTAGACTTATCGAGGGTAATGGTGCTGCCGCTTACGTTTGTAACACGATAGAACAGCCTAGTTCCATGACCGGGGAAATACAGCGGTGCATCCAAAGAAAGCCCCTGGCGAATGCGCGAATTGCGCAGAAGTACGCTAGCAGTCAGATTATTGGGTAGCGCGACACATTCAACGCAAGAGACAAAAGTCGAGTCTCCGGGGCCAAGCTCGACCTCGAACTGCTTGCTTTCATTAATGTAGAATCCGTCGGTGCGCAAGTCATACGTAACCTGGCCGATGTTCGAAGCATCGGCATTGAGCAGCACCTTGTTGTCGATAAGCTCTTGAATCTTAGTATCGCTCAAGTACATATGAACCACTTCCTTAGGACAACGAGTATAGCACTGAGGTATTGCACTGGCGGCTGTCCCCAAAGGGGACATAGGGGAAGTAAGTTCAACTTCTCTATTCGGCACGCACCCTTAAATAAACTCTCCCGTCTCAAGGTCTACGAAGTCCGCGAGCTTTATCTTTCCTGAGAAGCCGTTCCCCTTGTACTTTCCTGAATAGGTCTCAGAGTCGTACTCGAACGAAATGTTATACAGCTCGCCGCTCTTTGTCTTCCTGACTAGCCCGTTATCCAGCATATAACTCAGTATCCTCTTATGGCCTTCCCTGTCGTTGCCGTTTAGGTAAAAGCGGCAGACACCTTGTTTCGAGCCTTCCGCGATGAGAGTTTCGGGGCTAGAGTGCTTGGCAACCTAGTTAGAAGAGTTGCCATTCTCCATACACATCAGTTGAGCGGATACAATCCTTTAAGGGGAGAAATGAGCCAAGTGTTCCATGCTCAGTTACAGTATGTACTATGCCGACGACCTGACCCAAACCATTAAACACCGGGCCACCACTCATTCCATGGCGAAATGAGCAATTCGTATAACAAAGTGTGCCCTCTTCACTTGGTTCCCCAACCCTGAGCAAATCTCCGCTGTGTAGCTCAAAGCTGAATCTAGATTCGGAAAAATGGTGTTGGTAAGCAGAAATCCTGTCGCCCTTGGTAGGCAAATCCATATTTGATGGAAGAAGGGGAATGCTCTTTAAGATCGCAGGAGGAACATCTTGTAATATTGCGGCATCGCGTTTATTATCCTGAACCACCTCATTTCCAAACCTAAAAATTGCAAGCGGCGTCTTATCTGAGCTGAATAATTTAATTTCCCTGCTATTTTTATCACGGGAAACGGCATCGCATATCACATGCCAGGCCGTAACAAGACCGTAGCCAGCCAAATAAAACCCGAGACCCTCAAATGAGTTTTGCTTGTCATCCTCTCCTTCTAGATATAGAAGCGAGTCTTGCTGAAGTGCAACTGGGAAAACAGGTGTGTCTTCTGGTTTCGTTTTATTGTACAGGCTGCCTAAACGCATAAGTGGACCCGATGTCCAGGGATCCTTAATAAGAGATTTGTAAAAATCAAGACTTCCGCGTAGAGACGCTTCAAACGACCCTCTTTCTGCATCGGTAAGCTTGGCAATGGTTTTACCGTAATAGCAGCCCATCGCGCCTTCAATGTCGCCATTGCTCAGTCGATGGAGTGTTGAGCGGAGTCGCCGATATTGCTTGCGTTTTATATTTGTCTTTTGATTGCAGACAACGCCCGTGACCAGTTGTCTTGAAAAACTGCAACTGTAAAACGATTTATCCTCGTTGAGCTCAAACGATTCGATTCCATGGAAGTTAGTGATTGCGTTTCGTAGCTTATTGGGCAACCTGAGCTTTCCACCTGAATAAAAATTTCGATAAAAGAAGTAAGAACTATTAAATGAGAACGTAAGATCATCGGCATATCGAGAGTATTGGTATCGATATTCTCGCGATAGGTGCATTAGCTGTTTATCCATACCGAGGCAAATCATGTTCGAAATAATAGGAGATGAGGGAGCGCCTTGAGGGAGTCCTTTCGGTGTCGCAACAATCCTTGAAATACAGAATGCAACTTCAGGGGTTAGACCTAGCTTCTTGGAAACAAGAAGCCCGTACACTCGTCTTGACGAGATAGAAGGAAAGAAGTCCTTAATATCCAGGCCAACAATTACTTGCGAGCCAATGTGATTTTCAGCATTTGTTTTTATTGACCGTCCTTTGACAAAACCATGGACACAAGGCAATGGCTTATAGCCTTTTTCAAGCTCAGAGGCGATGAGTCTTTGAGCCCTTTTTAAATCAGATCTTGGGATTAATAGTTCTCGATAGCCACCGTTTCTTTTTGGGACCAATCTATTTCTATATAGGTCATACATGGAAGTTGGATATACAAAGAGATCAAGCTTTTCCAAGGACAGGCCAAGAAACCCAGCCAGATCGCCTTTCGACTGAAGTTCGTTGAGCATCAGATTATCCTTAAAGTTAATAGCCGGTTCCTCCGTAGAGTCGTACCTGATAGACACGTAGCAGAATATAATGTGCAAACAAAGCACTTCCGATTGCGATGCGCAAACGCTAATTCGAACCGGCTATAGGGTCATTTTACCAGTCTTTAATTTTGCGCAAAGGCTGAACCGCGCTTTATAACTCCGCGATGGGGCAAGTATGATGTTGGCGCGCCTTCCGCGGTGTCGTCTGTGCAATGAGCCCCCTCGTGTCCTTTCAGGTGGAAACAGTAGCCTCCAGATTCCATCGTTGCTACAGTCTGAGTTTCCGTGCTCACGTGTTTGCCTTGGATTTCCATCCAGAATAGGCATTCAGACGATGTCGTCCTTGAAGATGAATATGAATGGAGAGAAGAAATCTTTCTTGTTTGTCATAGGGCGCTATCAATGTCGCGAATTGAACTTATAGCCGACATGTGCACCGCAAATGCTGAGAGATGATCTTCTTGGTGATGCGACGGCATGCTGCCAGTTGTAAGGTCATCGATTAGCGATAATCGGTGATTAGCAAATAGATGAGAAATCGATCACCGCACACTTCTGAAAAATTGGCACCTCAGCAGCGATATGCGGCACCAAAAAGTGCCATTCCCAGCAGTAATAACGATAAAGAGGCGGCGATCCAGTTGCTGTCGCCGGTCTTGGGGAGTACCGCAGTGGTCGCGGTGGCAGCCTTGGGCTTGGCCGTCTTGGCGACCGTGGTCTTGGTTACTGTCGTTGTTGTCTTGGTTGTCGCGGCCGCGGGTTTCAGCGAGGGATTTGCCGTGGGCCCCGTGGTGGGCTCTCCAGCAGCGGGGCTTGAATCGGCGGGAGACTTTTCCGCCCCCCCGCCCGGTACCTCGCCCCTGTCCGTCTCCCCCGCCGGAGACGTGGCTACATCGGGCTCAATCACCACATGCGGTGCCACCGCACCGGTGGCATCCACCACGCCACCAGCTCCAAATGCCCCACCAGCAGGCGGCATAAACCGCGCGGAAACAAGCGACCCGCCCGTGCACGCAACGCCGCCGTCGGCACCGGCCGCATCGAGCCACGAGGCAGCGACGGAAAGCCGGCAGCCAGCCGCGCCAGCACCAATGCCCAGATCCTGCAGATACACGCCGTAGGCGCGCACGCCCGCTCCGGACCCGGCTCCCGCGGCGACGACGCGCCCGCGGCCGCGCACGGCCATGTCGCCGGCGATCACGCCGGCCACGGCCTCGTCCGTGACGTCGGCCCCGTCCGCCCGGGCATCGACGGCGCAGCCGTCCACCACGAGCGCCCGCGAGACGTGGATCGCGCACTGCGAGCCCGATGCCGCCAGGGACCCGGTGCCGCGAAGCGTCAGGCTGCCCCACACCTCCATGCCGCACAGCGTGATGTCCGCATCGGGCGCATTCGACTCCGTCACCGAGTTTTGCCCGGCGAGCGTCACGACCAGGTCGCCGTCGGCGGCGGTGGCGTCGCCCGCGTAGCCGTCAAGCTCCAGATGGTCGGCATCGGTCCAGGCCCAGCTGGGGCCCGACACGCCCGGCTCGCAGTACGTCGCGCCCGCGATAAACAGGCTCTCCGCGCCCGCGGCACAAGAAGGCCCGCCCAGCAAAACGCATAGGCAGGCCATGGCAGCGATCGCGATGTGATGACGGCCGGTGTGGGACTCGGCGGCAAACATAGCCGCTCCGATCTTCGCAGGAGCCAATAGAATATGCACCAGAAAAATGCCCTGGTAGCAGCACCTATTAGTTTAGCGAGATCGATGCGGGAGCAAAGAGAAATCGCGTGGGCAATGTCCACAATTAGGTGTAAATCGTTTTGCCAGCCGGTGAAAGGGAGAATCAGCTTCCGAATTCGCCCTTCACGTTTCTGATGATGTTGTTTGATAAATGGTTCCGATAGTCCATAAAAGATGGTTCATAATAGATTTAGATGAAAAACCTTCGGATTTGTAAGGCGGGGTCGCTGAGACGGTACCGCCTAGTTTTATCAGCGTGCGCCTAACGATCGAGATCACATTCTCCCTCGCGCGCGAAGAAGTCTTGCCCTGCGAAGACTATGATCGGTTGGACAGGCCCGGCGTATATCGCGTACTTCCGTAGTTTTTCTTCGGAATATCCGTATTAAAAATACGGGCAAATTGACCAATTTGCTAAGCTACTTTATCCTGTGTTTCAAATAGACTCAGAAAGCAGAGGAGCCGTGCCATGCTCAAGAAGTTTTCGGTTTCAAATTTCAAGTGCTTCAATAAGCGAATTACATTTGATCTATCCGATCCCGCCAACTATTCATTCAATCAACAGGTAATTCAGGATGGCATTAAGGCAAAGGGCATCATATATGGTGCGAATGGCAGTGGAAAGTCCAATTTCGCCCTCGCGATATTCGACATTGTTCTGCATCTGACCGACAAGGAAAAGCTGCTCAAAAAATACTCGCCATACCGGTGCCTTAATTCAAAGAGTTCAATTACAGAGTTTCAATACGATTTTGTCTTCGACAATATCGAGGTCGTATACCGCTACGGGAAAACCGACCCACAGACGCTTGTATACGAGAGTCTGTACATTGCTGGCGTGGAGGTCTTGAGCTACAGGTTCGACGCTCAAACGGGCCATGTTGACCTGCCGGGCGCCGAGTCCCTCTCGCTTTCTACCGATCTCCCCACTGAGTCCGACAGGCTGTCGCGTGTCAAATATGTCAAGAGCAATGCAATACTGCGAGATGAGCCGTCTGCCAGGGCGTTTAGAGCCTTCACCTCCTTTGTCGACAACATGCTCATGTTCTACTCGCTCGATGAGCGTGGATATCAGGGGCTTTCGGTTGGCTCGGATATCTTTACCCAGGGCATTATTCGCGAAGGAAAGATGGAGGACTTCCAAGAATTCTTGCGCCAGCAGGGAATCTCCCTGAACCTCGTATCCGTGGACGTGAATGGAGTTCCCGAGCTTTATTGCAGGTTCGAGGGCGGTACCGTTCCGTTTGCGTCGGTCGCCTCGACAGGCACCATGTCACTTGCTCTGTACTACTACTGGTATATCAAGATGAGCAAGGCTTCCTTGGTCTTTATCGATGAATTCGATGCCTTTTATCACTTTGAATTGTCCCGGTCGATCGTGGAGATGCTACGGGACCTTGAGGGTGTCCAGGTTTTCATTACGACGCACAACACGGACCTTTTGACGAACGACCTCATGCGTCCCGATGTCTATTTCATTCTCAAGGAGGGGGAGATTCGCTCGCTGGAAAAGCTAACACCCAAGGAGCTCAGATTGGCGCATAACCTCCAGAAGATGTTTAAGGCCGGTGCTTTCGATGGCTAGCCCGGTCACGCTCTTCATCGTTGAAGGAGAGTCGCGTGACCTGCGCTTTGCGGAGAAGATGAAGGATCTTTTTCTGAAAGGGAGAGATGACCTGAGGGTGATCTGTCTGCCAGCGGCGCAGAACATCTACATGCTTTACGAGCGGCTTGCAGAGGAGGACTTCGATCTGGATGTTGTGGAGGTACTGAGAGAAACGGTGCCTTCTGCTGCAAAATGTCTAGAGGGCGTGGAGAGGGATTCTGTTGATGAGGTCTTTCTCTTCTTTGACTACGACTCTCATCAGAACAATGCGCCTGGATGCGAGTCCGATGCCCTTGTGGAGGCGATGCTCCTCGCATTCGATAACGAGCACGAGAGCGGAAAGCTCTATATAAGCTACCCGATGGTCGAGGCACTGTACGATTATCGCGCAGGGCAGTGCCAGGCGCATTCAGGCTGTTTTGTTGACAACTCGGAAATCGCTCAATATAAAAATAAGTCGGGAGAGGGAAACGTTAACGTGGGGAAGCACATGGAGCTTCCCCAATGGAAAGATGCAATCGCTGCCTTCGTATTGAGATGCAAGTGCCTGCTCGGTCTCGATGAGGTTTCATTTGAGACGTATCGAGAGCTGGTTACGGTCGATGCGATCTTCCGCGAGGAGAAAAGGATGCGGATCGAGGACGGTTCGGTGTTTGTGCTATCGGCTTTTCCAGAGTTTCTGCTCGACTATTTCGGTGATAAGTTCTTTAATTCCATGGCTCCGATGCGCCACCTTAAGTTCGATGATTGCCCCCGAGGAAATGGATGAGACGCAATTAATCTCGCGGGTACAGGTTCTCCTGTCTAAATTGTGAACTCGGCATAAGAGACGTTGTTGGCCATGCCCCGGACAGCATCCAGTCGATGATGTTCTCTTGCCTGATGCCGCCGCGACCTCCCACGTCAACGCGGTCGAGCGTGAGCGGGGTCTTCGGATAGTTGTTCCGAATCGCCTGCAGCGGCGCGAGCTCGGGAAAGTACCTCACTATCAGCTTCCCCCACTCCGACTTCGGGTTCACGCAGGTGATGTGGAACCCGTTAAGCCCAGCTTGGACAAGCTGTTAGGAGACTGGCATTTCGCCTGCGTCGATCTCGAGAGGATCGGCGACAAGGTTGCGAACAAGGACTGGAAAGGTCATTATGAGGGGTAAATAAGATGACAGACAACACGTATTCGGGAACTCTAAAATTCAAAGATGTTGATTTTGTCTTTGTGTTCGATGGCTCTGAGCTTGTTCTCATCCCGCCCAAAGAACGCAAGAATGACATTATGTGGGGTTGGCTAAAAAAAGAAATTTGCCCCGGTGTGTATACATCCGGCGACCCTTTGACTGTTGATGTGCCTTATCTTGACGGCTTCTGCAACGAGACAAGCAAGCGATTGATCTTTTTGACCAGGGAGGAATCGACTGTCGGAAGTCGAAATTCGACTCTGTATATCAACGTTGCTGGGTATCTGGAATGTAGCCGAATACCAATGGTTTTTGCAGGATGACTCTATCCGGCAGGGCCTTGAATTATATTCATCCGGTTAATAGGGCATTCTCGCAGGTATTTGATTCTGACGACCTTACAGAAAAGGGAATCATCTCTATCAGGACAAATGGATTCGACAGAACTTCGACCGTGAAGAGAGCATTTCGCTTTGAGGGCAGAGATATCGCGGCGTATTTCTCAGTTGGGTGGACATGCAGTATGAAAATTAGTACTCCACCCATCACCCTTAATTCCAGCATGATTTTCGAGTTTGATGAAACGGACGATTACTGGTTTTTCTATCGCCTGTGGCATGCAGCAGAAGACTTCCTCAAATATCTGACATTCAGCAAAAACACACTAATTGAGGATTGCAGCCTGCAGGCTATGTACGACGACTCGCATTACCCCAGCACAGCTGAATTCAAGCTAGCGAGATCCTCAGAGCCATTTGATACCAAGCCTCTTGAAAAAGGTCGATATATTCAGCTGTCTTTGCTGGACCCGTATGAGATTAAAATGTTTGGAGCGATTGCAGACGGAGAAATCTACCTAAGGCATATTCCTGAAACATACGAAAAGGGACATACGCTCGATGCATCGGACTTCGTGCTGACTTCCGCAGCATTTGAATGGGAATTTGACCAAGCGTATCCAAGCGGAGTTGTCAAATCAGAAGCTCGAGTGGCTGCTGAGCAACGAGCATCAGCTCAGATGGATGAATGCATTAACCAAAGCTCCGGAAAAGCTAAAAAGATATTGAAATATGCAAAGAAGAGCATCGGCTTTAGCAATCTGGAATCGAAGATAGTACAGGCTGGTCGAGATTTTCATGAAATGATTGGGGTATTTGGGGAAGGTCTATACAAAAGGAATGATGAGGAATTTTCCTACGAAGTCATTGGAAGCAGGCTGGCTGAGCAAAGAAATGACTTTGCCCATGGAAACATTGACAAGGATTTCAAAGGTGCTGCCATTCTTGATTTGCTGCTTCTACGCTATCTTGTCTATGCAATGCAGCTGAAGCGCATCGGTGTCTCAGCTGCAAATACTCGCAGAGCGATAAATGAGCTATTTGGCTTAATGTATTACCTCCCTGCAGAAGACGGTGACACAGAGACGGTGGCCAAGAACACTGAGATAAATGAGCCGAACAACGAAACCGAAGGCAATGCAGACGAAATCGTAGAGGCGGAATAGAATGGTTCCCGACTGCTGACGCTCCTATTTGGCAAGGTGTTTTTTAGAATCCATTTTGCGCTCGGCCTCG
>ERZ827492.2526-NODE-2526-length-12673-cov-2.926217_pt1 | contig 12673 bp, 10 predicted proteins | sample MGYA00519704_ERZ827492 | MGnify/ENA primary metagenome ERZ827492 (study PRJEB31778, sample SAMEA3449325) | human gut metagenome | biome: human gut; feature: human-associated habitat; material: faeces | place: United Kingdom | collected 2010/2012 ...
AATGAGCTGAGTGAAGCCGGGGTCGTCGTTCTCGGAGCCGGAGAGCATGACCTTGCAGCGGAACCAGGGCTTTGGGTCCGGCTCACGCGTACGCAGCTCCTCAGCTGTTTCGCGCAGGTACGGAAGTATCAGATACTTTGGACATACCAGCGTCACGAGCTGTATGACGTGGAACTCATAGCCCGTTATTATCGGGTTGTCGAGTTTACGGTAGTCGCCTATCTCTTTTATCAGGCGGCATACTTCGTTGTGCTCGGCAATAGTTTTCAGCAGAGCCTCGTCTGAGGTATCAATGCCGAACTTTTCGCTCAGCGGTTTCAGAACATGCGCCCGGAGCTGCTCGCGGTAGTGCTCAAAGCTGTTCTCTGTCTTTTTGAACGGCACGTCCGTGAACTCGCAGAAAAAGTCCGGGTTCTGGATCAGGTCCATCATCTGCAGATGCTCCTGAAACCGGCAGGTGACGGTACAGGTCTCGGTTGCCATCTGCGCGTCAAGGAAATTGTAGCCCCCCTCAAGCGCTCTTTCGAGCAGACTGCGCCCGTAGTGGCAGGTACGTCCGGACATGTAGTAGGTGGCTATGTCCGGCGACGTGCATCTGGGCGCCCTGAGCCTGACTCCAAAACAACCCGGCAGGTCAAGCAATACCTCCGGCATGAAATAGCAAGTGTAACCCAGAGCGCGCTTGCCTTCATCCTTAGCTTGCTTCACCAGCTGATTGTTCGCCTCTTGCAGCAGATCTTCAAAGAAAATCAGGTGCTTTAGGTCTCTCATTCCAATCCCCCTCTAAAATATTGCCAAATCAGTCACGCTAAATCGCCATATCTATTGTCAAGGATATCAAAGCATTCGTTAATTGTCAAACACATTTTTTCAACACGCCACTGGTATATTGCGCATTTTCCACTTTTAACACTGTGATAGACCGTTATTTATCACATTCCAAGGCTTTGGTCCTGTTTTGACCAGCCGCAGCCGTTACGCCGGGGTATCGCGCGAGTTCCGGGCAGGGTTATACGACAAGTATATAATCAAAGACAGCAGTGTTGATCTGCACGTTACCGCAACACCTAATGCCGTGATATAGGCTCGACTCACTCATGCGCACCGGTGGTCAGGTCACGACATGTTGTACGGGTTCTGAGAAAGATTTCTTTGAGCTATTATAAAAGCCCCGCTGCAAAAATCTACAGCGGGGCTTAAATCATTTTCTGCGCAAAAAGCAAAGCCCGCAGTCAAAAGACTGCGGGCTGGAGCTGCTGCCCGGATTCGGACCGGGGACCTCATCCTTACCAAGGATGCGCTCTACCTGCTGAGCTACAGCAGCATAGCTTTCCCCACGGCTTTCGCCGTGGGGAGTGGCGACCGAGAAGGGACTTGAACCCTCGGCCTCTAGCGTGACAGGCTAGCGTTCTAACCGACTGAACTACTCGGCCACAAGCGGCTTTTGTAATATACCAAATCCCGCGGAATATGTCAAGAGCTTTTTTGAATTTTTTCATTTCTTGCGGTATTAGTTTTTTTATGCTAAAATATTGGTATTACTCAGGAGGTTTTTTAAATGCGCAGACTTGTTTCGCTTTTCCTGATTTGCTGTCTGGCGCTCTGTCTGCTGCCGTTAGGCTCCGCCGCCGCAGCCTCCAACGTTTGCTTCATCGCCACGAACGACAGCTTGGAACAGCTGACCTACCAGCCATATTTCAGCGGCTCCACCATCTATGTGCCGTACACCGTTTTCGCCAACTTCAACATATACAACACCTATCACCAGGGCAGCTCCACCGCTTCCCTCTACAGCTCGTCCAAGCAGCTCTATTTCGATATGAACACTGGCGAGACCTATGACGGCGAAGGCAACTACTATAACGTCACGCCCATCTCGCGCGGCGGCGTTGTCTACGTCCCCGTCGAGTTCGTCTGCCAGCAATACGGCCTATCCTGGTCATATATCGAAGGCAGCGATTACGGAGACGTGTGCAGAATTGTTGATTCAGACGTCCACTTGACGGATGCCCAGTTCCTCACAGCAGCTAAGCAGCTCATGTCAATTCGCTATGAGGCCTATATCAACAACAATCCGAGCGGAACGGATGACCCGATACCAGGTATTGACCCGCAGTCAGACTGCATAGTCTATCTCAGCTTTGTCGGCCTGCCCTCCTCCAAGCTGCTGGATCAGCTCAAAGAGCACTCCGTGAGCGCCGGCTTCTTCCTCACCGCAGACGAGCTGAGGGAAAGCCCAGACACCGTGCGCAGAATCGTCGGAGAGGGTCACAGCATCGGCGTGCTTTGTTATTCCGAGCCCATTTCGGAGTATTCCGAATTCTGCGACCTGCTCTTTGAGGCGGCTCACGCCACAACCGTGCTCATCGCCGCCGGGGACAAGCTCTATGACGAGGTATGCAAAAACGCAGCCGCTGAGGCCGGCCTGGTCTTTTGGGACTACGACACGGACTGCATCAAATCGGGCGCCGGGCTGAGCTATCTCTCTCTCATTACGGCTTACCTTGAATACCGGCCCGAGCGGCTCGACCCCAGGATACTCTGTAACGAAGCCACAGACGCCACTCTACCCTCGGTTTTAAACTACATGGCTGAAAACAACATAACCTCCAGGGCTCCAAATGAAGTTGAGCCGCCGGTTATCGAATAGTGAAACGCCCTCCGCGTCTCTTGTGAGTCGCAGAGGGCGTTTTTTCGCTTAGATCGCAAATACCGCGGAGGCAATTGTGAAGTAAATGAACATGGCCACCGTGTCTACAACCGTTGTTATGAGCGGAGCTGCCATCAGCGCGGGGTCCAGCCCAAGTCGCTTTGCCGCTATGGGCAGCAGCCCACCCGTGACCTTTGCACAGACCACCGTGCAAAGCATCGCTGCGGACACAACACCCGCAAGGCGAAGGTCATTATACCTCAGCATGATAAACGCTGAATCAGCAACGGCGAGGCCCAAACCTACCAGCAGCGCCACACCCAGCTCCATCCAAATGATACGTGCCGTGTCTGCAAAGCGCAGCTCGTCTACGGCAAGGCCGCGGATGATCAGGGTCGAGCTCTGGGAGCCGCAGTTTCCGCCGGTGTCCATTATCATCGGTATAAAAGACACGAGCAGAGGCACCGCTGCAAATGCCGCCTCGTATTTTGAGATGATCGCTCCCGTGATACTGGCCGAGAGCATCAGCACCAGCAGCCAAACTATGCGATGCTTTGCGTGTTTCCAGGCTGGAGTTTTGAGATAGGGCTCAGTGTTGGCCTCCATCGCCGCCATCTTCTGCATGTCCTCGGTGGTCTCTTCGGTCAGAACGCCTATGGCGTCGTCAAAAGTCACGATCCCGACTATGCAGCCCTCTGTATCCACGACGGGTATCGATATGAGCCCATATTTGCGAAAGAGCTTGGCGGCATCCTCTCTGTCATCCGTCGTGTGGATGGAAATATAGTCTCCCAAGATGAGCGGTGCGATGGGCTCCTCGCGCCCGTGCGTGAGCAGGTCCTTTGCCGTCACAACGCCTAGCAGCTTGTGGCGATTCACGGCATAGCAGTTGTACACCGTCTCGCTGTCAATGCCCACGCGGCGTATCTTTTCCAGCGCGCTGTCCACGGTCATGTCCGGGTCAAGCTCCACAAACTCCACCGTCATGATGCTGCCGACGCTGTCGTCCGGGTACTGGAGCAGATAATTTATCGTCTTGCGAGTCTCCGCATCCACGTTTTCGAGCAGCTGAGTCACAAAATTCGCCGGCATATCGCTCAGGAAATCCGCAGCGTCGTCCGCAAACAACTCCTCGAACAGACTCTTCACCTCTGCGCTGGAAAAAGTTTTGATAAGCTCCTGACGCAGATCGTTGTCCATGTAGCTGAAAGTCTCCGCAGCTTTTGGCTTATCGAGTATGCGGAAAACCATCGCCAATTCTCTGTCGTCCAGCTCAGAGAGCAGCTCTGCCAGGTCCACAGGGTTATACATGGACAGCACGTCATGGATCGACCTCAGCCTCTTCTCCTCGAGAAGGGCCTTGAGCACATTTACAGTCATAGTCACACCCTCCTTCCGGCGGCAAAAAAGCCGCCATGTCTTTGCGGACACGGCGGCGCAGGCGCACGGAAAAAGAGTGTGCTCAATTCATGCGAAAATGAGCGCACCTGCAAGGCCGTATCCCTTTTTTCCAGTTCCGAAACTTTGTCCGGGACCGCCTTCCACTTGCGCTCACCTCAGCTTTTCATTGAACTACCCCACATTTGGGGACTCAATTGTACCATATTCAATTTTTAGTGTCAATCGGCTCAAAAAATTATAAGAATTTGTAACCTTTCATACGTCGAAACGCGAGTAGGCCTTGTAGCAGTCACGGCAAAGCAGCTTGCCGTCATGCACGTGCAGGAAGCTCTCGGCGGTGTTCTCGCCGCAGACGGCGCAGTCCTCGGAGCGAAAGATGCGCGCGGGCTCCGGGAGGGCGATGCTCGTCTCCTTGACGTCAAAAAGCTCCTCCGGCTCTCGTGTCTGGTAGTACTCAAAGCCCTGCTCCCGCGTCAGGCCCTCGGGCTTTTTACGGAGCATGAGGCGGACAGAGCGGCCGCTCTTTCGCTCGTAGATGTTGAACGCCTGCTTGCCCGTCAGGTGGAACAGCAGATTGCCTTTTCCCGCCGTACAGCCCAGCATAACCTGTATCGCGTCTACGCCGCAGGCGTCGTTCTCGCAGATGCAGACGACCTCCTCGTCCTCCGCGCGGCCGATGTCCAGCAGCTTTATCGCATAAAGCGCAGCCTTCCAGCCTATTGTAAGTCCGCCGCATTCGTGGCCGTGGAAGGCGGCGCAGTCGGACCAGGTCTTTGTTTTCATGTCTCTTCCTCCTATAATCTGATGTCCGGAAATGGTATTATCTGCGGTATGCCCATGTAGCTCATTATGTGGACGTGCATCCTGTACACGGCCTCGATATTCTCCGGCGTCATTACCTCCTGCCCACCGTAGGCATAGACGCCCGCGTCCTTCAGGAACAGGAAGCGGTCGCAATAACGTATCGCCAGATTGAGGTCGTGAAGGATGATGCAGACGCTGATGTCCCGCTCCTTTGCCACCCGTCGCACAGTTCTGAGCGCCTCGTGCTGGTTGCGCGGGTCGAGATTGCTGGTGGGCTCATCGAGCAGCAGCAGCTTCGGTTCCTGAGCCAGTGCGCGCGCGAGCATTACCTTCTGCGCCTCGCCTCCGGAGAGCTCCGAGACCTTGCGCAGCACGTAATCGTCCAGGCCCATGCTGTGTATCCCTCCCGCCGCGATCTCCCGGTCCTCACTGGTGACGTCCCATTTGATATACGGCTTGCGGCCCAGAAGCACCGTGTCGAACACAGTCATGTTCACGGCGCCGGCACTCTGCGGGACATATGCTATTTTCTGCGCCATCTCGCTGCCGCTCATCTTGTGTACGTCCTCTCCATCCACGATCACGCGGCCGTCGCGTGCGGGGCAGATGCGGTCGATGCACTTTATGAGCGTGGACTTGCCGGCTCCGTTGTTGCCGAGGATCGCGGGGCACTTGCCGTTCTCAACCTCGAAATTTATGTCGTGCAGCACGTCGCCTGCGGCTCTATTGTAAGCAAAGCTCAGGCCCTCGACTTTAACCATAGGTCTTTCCTCCCCTGAAAAGCAGTATGAGGAACAGCGGTGCGCCGAGGAAGGATGTGATAGCCCCTATGGGCAGCACCACCCATTTGCCGAAGGTGTCTGCCAGTATGAGCAGCAGCGCACCGGCGACCGCCGAGGCCGGGACAAGGTAGCGGTAGTCGTTGCCCACGAACCTGCGCATGATGTGCGGCGCAACGAGACCGACGAAGCTGATTATGCCCACGAAGGACACCGCCACTGCCGCCGAAAGCGAGCACACGCCCATGCTCACCAGCATCACCGCCCGAGTGTTCACGCCGAGGCTCTTGGCCGTGTCGCCGCCCGCCTCCATCGCGTTGTAATTCCAGCGGTTAAAGAGGAAATACAGCATGGACAACACGAAAATGACAGCCAGCACGGCCAACTCCGTCCAGTTGGCGTTGCCGAGGTTGCCAAAAGTCCAGAACACCACGGCCCCGAGCTTCTGCTCATCCGCGAAGTATTGCAGCAGCGTACTGCCGCCCGAAAAGAGCGAGCTGAGCGCTACGCCCGCAAGCACCAGCCCGCCGGGACCTATGTCGCTCTTGAACCTCGATATGGCGATAATGACAACCGTTGAGAAGGAGCCGCAGACGAAGGCGCAGAGTGTGACGATATAAGGGTCGTTCACCGTCACCGCCGTAGAAGCCGAGGCGGAGTTGACAACTCCGCCGCCAAAAACAATGATGCCGACAGCCGCGCCAAAGGCTGCGCCCTGCGACACCCCGAGCGTGGAAGCCGAGGCCAGGGGATTGTGCAGCACGCACTGCATGACCGCGCCGGAGGACGCCAGCATTGCCCCGACCAGTATCGCCGCCGTGACTCTCGGCAGCCTTATTCCCCATATGACCGTGTTCTGCTGCGCGTCGCCCGCGCCGAAGATGGTCTTTAATATCTCCCAGGCGGAGATGGATATGGAACCCACCCCCGCCGAGAACACCGCCGCGACTATCGCCGCAAGCGCCGCTATTATGAGCGCCGCGCGCTTTCTCCGTACAAAGCGGCAGTACACTTCAAGCTGCGTGTCCTTCTCCTTTGTCATTCTTTCAGCCTTCCAAATCGAGTTTCATGTAACCGGCTCCGGCCTCAGCCAGAGTGTTTAAATAGTCCGGTTTTCCCAGGAAAAATTCAAATATCTCCGCCGCCTTTGCCTCAAAGTCCACGTCCGCGAACGCCTCTGGGTACAGCAGCGAGCCCATATAATAGGCACTCACAAGCGGTATCTCCACGTTCGACCAGTGCCAGGTCGAGTTAGGGCACTGATACACATTCCCGCTATTGAACGCGCTCAGCTGCGCATAGAAGTCGGGGTTCTCCGCCATATCCTTACGCACCAGCTCCAGGCCGCTGTAGTCGAGGAAGATCATGTCCGGGTCCCACGCCAGTATCTGCTCCTTGTCCACGAGCACGCCTTTGGGCAACTCGCTGTCCATCATAGCTCGAGTCACATCGTTCACGGAAATGACGTCGAACACCGCGTAATTGGAGTACACGCCCTCGATACCGTGGCTGCCTTTAAAAGTCGCAGCCGCCGCGAGTATGCTCGGCTTGTCGTCGTCCGGGATATTCTCCGTCCGCGCCCTGAGGTCCGCTATGACGGAGTTTATGAACTCAGTGACTGTCTTGGCCCTCTCACTCACGCCGCAGGTCTCTCCGAGGATGCGCAGGCTGTCCTCATACTCGGCCGAAAACAGGCTGGCATCAGTCACGGCTACGACGGGCAGGCCGGTCTGCCGCTCTATATCCTGCACGGTATCCAGCCCGTAGGTGCATACTATGACGTCCGGTGCTAGGCTTATGAGTTCCTCCGGGTAATAGCTGGTCTCTCCCATGCTGTCCGATCCGACTATGGGCAGGTCCTTCCACTTCTCCAGGTTCACATATGCGTATGCCTGGAGCGGACTGCTGGCTATCTCGCAGTCTCCTATGCCGACCACCTTGTCCGCAAGCCCAAGGTAAGTTATCATCCTGGGGGTGTTGCCCAGCGGCACTATCTTCTCGACGCTCTCGGGAATGGTCACTTCCCTGCCCAACGCGTCCGTAATCGTCCTTGTATCCGACCCATTCGGCGTCTCCTGTACAGGTGCGGTCCCGCAGGCGCCGAGGGACAATGCTGTCGCTGCCGCTATGATGAACGCAGCGGCTCTTTTAAGTATTTTCATATAAGTTCCTTTCCGGGTACCCTTTCGCTGATATCATTTTAAAGGCTCGTCAAAACCTTCGCAAGCCCCCCGGGGGGATAAAAATGCCCTCCCTGCGCAATTTTCTGCACAGGGAGGGTCTGTGTTGTACGATATCTTCAGTCGTCGTAGTCGTGCTCAGCCTTGAGGATGGCCCCAGTGTAGGCGTCCACCTCGTACTCATATTCCATCCTGCCGACGTCGAACTCAATCTCGTAGATATAGCTGCCGTGGTCGCGGTCAAGCTCGCACTTCATGTGCGTGACCTCGCTCTCGGAAACGCCCGCGTTGGACAGCGCCGCCGCCTTCGCCGCATCCTCGCCTATGAGATCGCCGGTGCTGGTGCCGCCGCCGTTGCCGTACTGATTGCCGGCGCCTGTACCCGTGCCGGTCCCGCTGCTGTTGCCGTTTCCGGCGAGATTGCCGGTCTGCTCCTGCTCGAATTTCACGATATCGCCGGTGACGGCGTTCACGTCGTAGTCGTACTTCACACCGTTCGCAGCAAACTCGAGCTCGTAGAGGTATACGCCGTCGTCGCGGTCAAAGTCCGCCTTGAGCCAGCAGACATCCGCTTCGGAAACGCCCGCGTGTGTGAGTGCGGCTGTCTTGGCGGCTGCTTCACCTATATAATCTCCGCTGACGTTCGTTGAAGGCAGGCTCGTACCGGTGTTCTGCTGCTCGTACTTCACGACCTCGCCGGTCTGGGCGTTGATGTCGTACTCATACTCCACATTGCCCGCGTAAAACTCGACTTCGTATACCATCACTCCGTGCTCGCTGTCGAAGTCGGTCTCGACGTAGACCACGTCGCTCGCGTTGACACCCGCGTGAGCGTAGGCCGCTTCTTTGGCGTCGTCTACGCTTATATATCCCTTTGCGCTGGCCGTGCCTGTCTGGTTCACAGTGTTGTCACTGATTCCCCTTGAGTTGGCAATGAGCGTTATGTCGTTCACCGACAGCGGCGCCAGGGACTCTACCGTCAGGGTCGGGTCGGCTGCTACGACCTTGAGTATCAGCTCCGCCTTGCCCTCGGAGATGCCGTACTGCTCAGCGATGGAGGTGCTCTCACTCGTCGCCGTCACGGTCTGCGTGAGCACCGCGGCCTCAAAACCGCCGTCGCCCACCGCACTGCTAATGAGGTCGCTGACCTCAGCCTGCAGGCTCGCAGCCTTGGCCGCGTCGCCGTTCTCAACGGAGACGAGGATGGAATTTCTGATATCGTCCAGATAGCCGTTCACCAGCATGGAGCCGATGAGGGCGTTCACGGTGACGTCCAGGCTGGAGCCCGTGAAGTCCATGTCGCCTATGACGGTCTTGGCGTCCTCATTGAGGGGCTGAACCTCCAGGACCTTGTCATTTTTGTCCATGACTATGTTGAGGCTGGGGTTCACGTCCAGGGTGATGACCGAGGCGGCACCCAATTCGGCGCCGCGCCCGTAGCTGAAACCTATATATCCGCCGAGGCACACCAAAAGCAGCGCGGCGGCGACGGCTATGGGCAGATAGCGGTTCTTTTTCTTCTTATTTTTGACTTCGTTCATCGTTATTACATTTCCTTTCCGGGCTTCGCAGGCTTCGAGGATGCCGGAGAGCTGGTCCGGTGCCGTGTGCTCGGCAAGGCGGCGAATGCGCTTTTCAATCTTCTCGTTATCCATCATTCCGCCTCCTCTGCTGCTTTTCCGAGTTTTTTCATGGCGCGGTGGTACTTCGACAAGACCGTGGGCAGGGCCAGCTCGAGCATATCCGCTATTTCGCGGTGCTTGAGGCCGCCCAGCGCGTGGAGCGAGACTATCTGACGTTCCTCATCCGATAGCGTCTCCAGCAGCGCCCGCAAGGTCAGGAGATCCTCCTGCGAGAAGTCCGGCCTGTCGGAGAACTGCTCCTGCCAGTCCTCCGGCGTCATGGCCACGGTGCGGCGGCGCTCACGCAGGAGCTGCAGCGCCTCGTTCCGCGCTATGGTCATGAGCCAGGCCATCGGCTTGCCCTGGGAGCGGTACTGCGCCGCGGACTGGTAGGCCTTGACATAGGTCTCCTGCACCGCGTCCTCCGCGTCCTGCGGGTTCTTCAGGAGAAAGAGCGAAAAACCGTAGAGCGCCGCGTGAGTGAGTTCGTACACCTCGGCAAGCGCCCCGGTGTCTCCGTTTGCCATCACGGCAATGCTCCTGTCTATGCGTTCCGTCTCCGCCGCCGTCAGCGGCGAGCCAAAGGCTGTCAGTATGAGCAGCATGGCTTCCTCCCGTTCTGCCATAACAATGCATGGCGACTCCGTTTTATTGCGCGCATGAAAAAATTTTTTTTGCAATAACGACAAAAGGATTATAGCACCAATTTTGCGGACGGGCAATCCTCGACAGGCGGCGAAGTTCGTGCTAATATGAATTCAGAAAACAAGTCTGGGAGGCAGATCTGTCATGGAGCATCTTGGAATTAATGTAAACGTCAAAAACATCCCCGAGCTTGACCCCGGATATATCCCCCTGCACAAGTTCAACGCCGCTTTCCTCGAGGGCGCAAAAAAGCCCCTCGGCATAGCCGTCGAGCGCGCGGGCGGCGAGGTCGCCGTCATGCGCACCTTCATCCACGGCACGCCCGAGTTCGAGGCCGCGGACAGCTATTACGCCGACAGGATGGTCAAGTCCATGCTCTGGCTCTACGGCGGCTGGAAGGTATATATAAGCGGGGACAGGGACATCTACGAGCGCATCCGCGCCGCCTACGCCCCCGATGGCAGCCGCGCCTTTGACGAGGACTTCATGTCCGGCGTCTACGAGCGGCCCTTCGAGGTCGTCTTCTGCGACGAACTGCCGGCCGAAAAGTCCAACCCCCAGGCCATAGGCCGCCACCTCGGCGGCTGCCGCATCGGCTTCGACGCCGGCGGCTCCGACCGCAAGGTCTCCGCCGTCATCGACGGCGAGAGCGTGTTCTCCGAAGAGGTCGTCTGGTTCCCCAAGACCACAGCCGACCCTGACTATCACTTCCAGGGCATCGTGGACGCCTTCAAGTCCGCCGCCGCCCACATGCCGCGCGTGGACGCCATCGGCGTCTCTTCCGCCGGCATCTACATCGAGAACCGCGCCATGGTCGCTTCCCTCTTCCTCAAGGTGCCGAAGGACGAGTTCGACAAGAAGGTCAAGGACATCTATATCCGCGCTGCGAAGGAGATAGGCGACGTGCCCCTGGTAGTCGCCAACGACGGCGACGTCACCGCCCTTGCCGGCGCTATGAGCCTCGACGACAACAACGTGCTCGGCATCGCCATGGGCACCAGCGAGGCCGTCGGCTATGTCGACGCCAACGGCTGCGTCACCGGCTGGCTCAACGAGCTCGCCTTCATGCCCGTGGACGCGAACCCGGAGGCCATGGCCGACGAGTGGTCCGGCGACATCGGCTGCGGCGTCAAGTACTTCTCCCAGGACGGCGTCATCAAGCTCGCTCCCCGCGCGGGCATAGAGCTCGACGAGGCCCTCTCCCCCGCCGAGAAGCTCAAGGTCGTCCAGGGCCTTATGGAAAATGGCGACGAGCGCGCCGCGAAGGTCTACGAGAGCATCGGCGTCTACCTCGCCCACGCGCTCGCGCTCTACTATGACTTCTATTCCTTCAAGCATGTGCTGCTGCTCGGCCGCGTCATGTCCGGCAAGGGCGGCGACCTCGTGCTCGAAAAGTGCAAGCGCGTTCTCGCGGACGAGTATCCGGAGATAGCCGGGAACATCTTCCCGTCCCTGCCCGATGAGAAGTTCCGCCGCGTCGGCCAGTCCGCTGCCGCCGCGTCCCTGCCCGAGCTCAAATGAACAGAAAGCACATCGTCTGCTTCGGCGATTCAAACACCCACGGCTACTGCGGCGACCCCGCCGAGTTCGACGGTCTGCCGCAGCCCAGCGGCTCCATGCGTTACTCGGAGTCCTCGCGTTGGCCCAGACTCCTGCAGGATAAGCTCGGCGAGGACTACCTCATCCTTGACGAAGGCCTCAACGGGCGGACTACCGTGTTTGAGGACCCCTACCGCCAGGGACTCACCGGCGCGGGATATATCTGGCCCTGCCTCATGAGCCACAAGCCTGTGGATCTGCTGATACTCATGCTCGGCACGAACGACGCCAAAGAGTGGTACGGCGCTACGGCGCTGCAGATCTGCGCCGGGATGGAATACATTGTCTGCCGCGCACAGAACACCCCCTGCTGGACGGAAAAGGGGCCGAACATCCTGGTCATCGCGCCTCCGCCCATCGGCGAGGGCTATGAGCAGACGGCAAGCTTCCCGGAATTCGGACCATATGCGCGCGAAAAGACGCTCAAGCTTGCAAAGCTCTATGAACAGGGCGCAAAACGCCTGGGCTGCGCTTTTCTGGACGCGGCCCCGCTGGCGGAGCTCAACCCCGTGGACCGCATACATATGACAAGGCGCGACTGTGAAGTTCTTGCCTCCGAGCTGGCAAAACTAGTTCCTGAATTGTGCCGATGAGTTATTTAGAGACAAGAGAATAAAACATTTCCTCCTGTGCAAAATAAGGACACATTTCAAGCACAGGAGGAATTTTGTATGTACACACGCAAGGGGCTTGTGCTCTGCGCGGTGCTGCTGACGGCGGCTATAGCGCTTACTGCGCTGGCCCCTGTCCTGCCCGCGCACGCGGAGGGCGGCGCCCCCGTCGCGCAGAACCTGGAGCTGACGACCTATCGCAACGTCTCCGTAGGCGGACGGCTCTCTGCCGTGGACCCCGACGGCGGCACGCTGACCTATCAGATAACCACGGAACCCACCAAAGGCGAGATAGAGCTGACTGACGATGGACGCTTTGTCTACACTCCGGATACCAACAGGCGCGGCAGGGACTACTTTGGCTTCAAGGCCACCGACGCCG
>ERZ827492.2527-NODE-2527-length-12669-cov-12.693198_pt1 | contig 12669 bp, 12 predicted proteins | sample MGYA00519704_ERZ827492 | MGnify/ENA primary metagenome ERZ827492 (study PRJEB31778, sample SAMEA3449325) | human gut metagenome | biome: human gut; feature: human-associated habitat; material: faeces | place: United Kingdom | collected 2010/2012 ...
GGAAAGAAGGGAATCGAATGGCAGCGTTTAAGGACAAGAAGAACGGCTCATGGTATGTGCAGTTTCGCTATACCGACTGGCGCGGTGAGCGCCAGCAGAAATTGAAGCGCGGTTTTGCGACCAAGAAAGAGGCTCAGACATGGGAACGCGAGTTTCTGATGCAGAAGAAGGCTGATGTCAATATGAGCTTCGAGAGCTTTGTGGCGCTCTACGAAAAGGACGTCAAGCCCAAGCTGAAGCTCAACACATGGCTCAGCAAGGAGCATATCATCCGCACAAAGATTCTGCCGTATTTCAAAAAACGCAAGCTCTCGGAAATCACCGCCCGTGATGTGATCGACTGGCAGAACGAGATACGGCAGCACACCAAGTCAAGCGGCGAAAGCTATTCCCCGGACTATCTCAAGAACGTCCATACCCAACTGAGCTGTATTTTCAACCACGCCATCAAGTATTACGGCTTGCAGATCAATCCAGCTGCAAAGGCCGGAAATATGGGCAGCGAGCAGCCGAAGGAAATGCTGTTCTGGACGAAGGAAGAATACCTCAAATTCATCGACGCCATGATGGACAAGCCCATGCTGTACTACGCCTTTGAAATCCTGTACTGGTGCGGCATCCGCGAGGGCGAGCTGCTGGCACTGACGCCTGCGGACTTTAATTTTGAGAAGAAAACGCTCCGCATCAATAAATCCTATCAGCGCTTACAGGGTAAGGACGTTATCACCACGCCGAAAACGAAGAAAAGCAATCGCGTAATCCAGATGCCGGACTTTCTCTGTGACGAGATGCAGGACTATTTCGAGCAGCTTTACGGACTGGAACCGGACAGCCGTATTTTTCCGCTGTCCAAATATGCCTTGAAGCGCGGGATGGCGTTTGGCTGCAAGGCGTCTGGCGTCAAAGTCATCAGAATCCACGATTTGAGACACAGCCACGTTTCTTTACTTATCAACATGGGCTATTCCGCCGTTGCCATCGGCAATCGTGTGGGACACGAAAGCGTGGAGATCACCTATCGGTACGCGCATCTGTTCCCAACTGTGCAGAAGGAAATGGCAGATAAATTGAACGTCGAAAGGAGCAATTAAAATGTCACTGAAAAACCGAGACAACCACAACCGCTGGCGCAACAAGACTGTTGCCTTCCGGGTATCACCGGAGGAAGACCGGCAGATTGAAACCTTTGTCAAGCTCTCAGGGCTGACGAAACAGGACTACATCACCCGCCGTCTGACTTGCAAGGACGTGGTGGTACAAGGCAATCCGAGAGTTTACAAGGCGCTGCGCGACCAGCTTGCCGCCGTGCTGGACGAGCTGCGGCGCATTGAAGCGGGCGACAGCGTGAACGACGAACTGCTTGATGTGATTGAAATGATTGCCGTCATCATGGACGGTATGAAGGAGGAAAATGCCTATGGAGAATGAACTCTGCAAAAAGGAAACGACCGTCCCGGACACATCTGTTGGCGCAGATGATGGACAGCCGCTTCACAATTCAACTGAGAACAGTATATCCGCTTTTGATGAAGAAATCAACGGTGATTTTCAAAACAACTCGGAAAGTCTGGACGAAATCTACCGTAGGATGCAGCGATTGACAGACCCGCATTACCTGCACACGATCTCCATGACCGAGCTGTACCAGACCGCGTATCAGAGCAGGCCGCCCATTATCGACGGCTTGCTCTACGCGGGCGCGTACATCCTCGCAGGTGCACCAAAGATCGGCAAGTCATTTTTGGTGGCGCAGATCGCCTATCATGTCAGCACCGGCAAGTCTCTGTGGGACTACGAAGTCCATCCCGGTACGGTGCTGTACCTCGCTCTGGAAGATGATTTTCAGCGCATCCAGAGCCGTATGTTCATGATGTACGGCATCAACGACACCGACCGGCTGCACTTTGCAACCGCTGCGGGCAAGATCGGAAACGGGCTGGATGAACAGCTTGAGAATTTCGTGCGGGAGCATCCCGATACCAGACTCATTATCATTGACACCATGCAGAAAATCCGGGAAGTCGGCGGTGAGGCGTACAGCTACGCAAGCGACTATGAGATCATCGGCAAGCTCAAGCAGTTTGCCGACAAGCACTGCATCTGCGTTTTGACCGTCCACCACACCCGCAAGCAGCCCGCCGGTGACAGCTTCGAAATGATCTCCGGTACGACAGGGTTGCTCGGCTGCGCGGACGGATCTCTTCTCATGCAGAAGAAAAAGCGCACGGCACTGGAGGCAACTATCGACGTGGTGGGGCGCGACCAGCAGGATCAGATTCTCTATCTGAAAAAGGATGCCGATACGCAGATCTGGAATCTCGAAAAGGTAGAGAACGAGCTGCACAAGGAACTGCCCGATCATATTCTGGAAGCTGTCGCTGGACTACTATCCGCAGAACATCCAATCTGGACAGGCTCGCCATCCGAGCTTGCCGATGCTGTCCATGCCGGCATGGCAGCAAACGCGCTGAGCAAGTATCTGAATGTGAAGTCCGGTAGACTTCTGGATGAATACCACGTCCGCTATGAGAACAAGGTTCGGCACGAGGGGCGGCGCATCACGCTGACCTATGATGCTGAAAGCAAATAAGCCGCGCGACGGCTGCGACGGTTGCAACGGTAAATCTGATACCGCCAAAACAACCGTCGCAATCGTTGCGACCGTTGCGGAGGAAATCCGGCAGCACGACCTTCCGCGTCCCCCGTCCCCATCGAAAAATCCGCAGAGTTTGAGATGGATGTGGGCAGATGATTATGTGCAGAGAATGCCTGCAAATAAGCTGCTGACCACGCCGGTTTTTGCGGTTTGTATCCACACTGCAAGCCGCAAAACCGGCAGAGGCATCCGCAGATGCCGAATATCCCCCGCGTCCCCCTCGGAGAGCCCACGATACTTTGCAGCCGCAGGATGAAAGTATCATAGTGGGTTATTACACTTCCGCAGAAGTGCCTCCCCGAAAGCTACCCGTCCTGCACAATCTGAAATCAAGAGGTAAACTGCCTATGGCAAGAGGCGACGGTATCCACCGTACCAGCGCAAGAAACGCAAGAATGAAAGATACAGACATCGACAACGCACAGGCGCATAATGAGCGCGAAAAATCGTCGTATGTCAATCAGGACATCGTTCCTGAACTGACGCCATACAACGTCCATTTCAAAACGCCAACCGCCGGGTATAAGGAGATGTTCGAGCAGATGCGCTCTGACGGCGTGATCTCAACACGCGGTCTGAAAGTGGATGCCGAGAAATTCGGAGAGCTGATCTTCGATGTCAACTCTGCCTACTTCTTCAACCACGGCGGCTATGAATTTGCAAAACAATTTTACGCCGATGCCTACAAAGCTGCAATCAAAATTGTCGGCGGTGAGCAATACGTCCTTTCGGCAGTCATGCACGCCGACGAGCGCAACCGCGCCATGTCCGACGCGCTGGGACAAGACGTGTACCACTATCATCTTCATGTGATCTATATCCCCGTCGTGGAGAAACAAATCCTGTGGTCGAAACGCTGCAAGGATAAATCTCTGGTGGGGACGGTCAGGGAGACGATTCAGCAGGTCAGCATGAGCAAGAAGTGGGCTTCCAGGCCTGCGCTGGACGAGAACGGTGAGCCGATTTTAAGTTCCAAGGGCAAACCCATTCTCAAGAAGTCCTACAGCGTTTTGCAGGATGATTTCTTCCGGTATATGCGTGACGCCGGGTACGACGATGTGGAGCGCGGTGAACGTGGCAGCTCCGAGGAACACTTGACTGTGACGCAGTTCAAGGTGCAGCAGGAACAGGCGCGGTTGGCAGAACTCACGGAGCAGAACCGCCAGCAGGAGCAGCAGGCAGCGACGCTCGGCAGGCAAATTGAGAAAATTCAGAATCAGCAGGTCGCTGTGGCGGCTATCGAAACGATTGAGGCGAAGCCCGTTCCACTGTCCTCCAAGGTGATATTGGAGCGCTCTGAATACGAATCGCTGGCAGTGGCGGCAAAGAAGTATGTTGCGTCGGAGAAGAAAGAATCCAAACTGCAAAAGGCGTTGGACGCGGCGAATAAGCTGATTGCAAAACTCAAGGCAGAGATTGACGGTTTGAAGCAGGAGCTTTCCGAGCACAAATCCGTCCGCAGCAAACTCCGCACATCGGATCTGGAACGTGAAAACGCAGAGCTTCGCGGAAAAGTGCAACGCTATGAGAACGTGATCCAGCGCAATAACCTCTGGCATTTCTTCCGTCCACACAGAGAAAAAGCAGCATTGCGGGACGATGCCCGCTGATGCCGTGTTGAGCTGAGAAAAACGGATTTTATCGAATGGGAGCGTCCAGATCGAGCAGCGTTATCGTCCGGGCGCTCCCTATTCAAAAATCAGCCTGCTTTTGCAGGTGTAGAGCTGAGAAAAAATCTTAAAAATGTGCCTGTTTTTGCAGAACAGGCAGAAATGGAGGCATAATGAAAACTGGACTGACCAAGCGGCAGAAAACGACCTGCATCTATTTTGACGAAGCCAGCAAAACCGTCGAAATCCAGACGCACAATACCGCGCTCAAAAAGCGGCTGACACAGTATGCAGCAGAGCATCCCGATTTGTGCAGGCAGACCGACGATGACGAACAGGGCGGGCTGACCTTTGAAATCGACCGTAAGCGGTTTGCCGTTCGCCTGACCTCACCGTATTTGGATACGCGCCGACAGGCAGCAAGTGAGCTTGCCAAGAGAAACGGACTGAAAGGACGAGGTAGAACCGGAAGCAAGTGATTTATCTGCTAATGTCCATAGGAGCAGCCAAGCTCCTATGGACATTGCTTGTGAGCAAGAAATATTGGTAATTACGTACTTGTTCCCTGATCCAAAGTATGATACACTGATAACAAGTTCAGCGAAAGCTGATTTTTACTCATTAAAATATGAATTCAATTTACTGTTGGAGTGAAGGACATGGCTGTAAGTTACAAGAAATTATGGAAGCTGCTAATTGATAAGGATATGAAGAAAAAGGACCTTTGCGCAGCAGCAGGCATCAGCCATGCATCAATGGCAAAGCTCGGTAAAAATGAAAATGTTACAACCGATGTTCTTGTGAAGATTTGTACCGCTTTGCAATGCGATATTGGTGATATAATGGAACTTACACCCGAGGTCAAAGCCTGAGAGGAGGCGGCAAAATGCAAAGTAATACAGCAGCACAGATTTCTACAATAGCCGCCAAACCGATTCTCAAGTGGGCGGGCGGCAAGACTCAAATGCTGGGAGAACTGCTTCCAAAGGTTCCTTCTTCCTATGGACGTTACATTGAACCTTTTTTCGGTGGTGGTGCCTTGTTTTTTGCATTGCAGCCCGAAAATGCTGTCATTGCAGATAGTAACCCTGAGCTAATCAATATGTATCGCCAAGTGGCAGACCACGTGGACGACGTGATCAGCTACCTTGAAAAATACCAAAATACAAGTGAAATGTTTTATTCTGTACGCAGTTTAGATTGGGAGACTTTGCCCAAGGCAGAAGCTGCCGCAAGGACGATTTATCTCAACCGGACATGCTACAATGGACTTTATCGTGTCAACAAAAAAGGACAGTTTAATGTACCATACGGAAAGTACAAGAATCCAAAAATATGTGACACCGAAGCGCTTCATGCGGCGTCACAGGCTTTGCGGAAAGCTGATATTGTCTGTGGAGACTATTTCCTTGTTCTGGAGCATTATGCTCAGCCGGGTGATTTCATTTTCTTAGATCCTCCATATCTCCCGATTTCCGAGTATTCGGATTTTAAGAGATACACTAAAGAACAATTCTATGAAGAAGATCATGTTGAACTTGCAAAACAGGTCATGCGTTTGCACGAAAAAGGCTGTCACGTCATCCTGACAAACTCAAACCATCCTCTTGTGCATGAATTATATGCTCCGTTCAAAATTGATGTTATCCAAACGAAGCGTCACATTTCCTGCAACGGAAGTACACGAAAAGGCGAGGACGTGATTGTAACCGTTCCACCAAAGCAGCACTTTCTTATCAAACTTGCCCCTAAGCCTTTACCGGAACAGGTTTCTGCATATCCTCCTACACGGTTTATGGGCTCAAAGAGCAAACTACTGTCTGAGATATGGTCGGTTGCTTCTCAGTTCCAAGCCGAAACAGTAGTGGATTTATTCTCTGGTTCTGGCATTGTCGGGTATATGTTCAAGGCGCAAGGCAAAACGGTAATCAGCAATGATTATATGTCTATGTCGGCAACTTTTACAAAAGCAATGGTCGAGAACAATAATGTTACCCTGCCGCTCAATGAGGCAAAGAGTCTGCTGGTTACGCACAAGGAATCCGATCATTTTGTTGCAAGCACATTTAAGGATTTGTACTATACGGACGATGAGAATGATCTCATTGATACCCTTCGCACCAATATTGCAGGAATACACGACCAATACAAGCGCGCGATTGCAATGACAGCATTGATTCGCGCCTGTACCAAAAAGCGTCCTCGCGGTATCTTTACATACACTGGAAACCGTTATAATGATGGACGAAAAGATTTGCAAAAGGCACTCTCCCAGCAATTTCTTGAAGCAGTTGATGCAGTAAATAAAGCCGTCTTTGATAATGGAAAGCCGAATAAGTCACGAAATGGTGATGCAATGGATCTCCGCATTGAACAGGCTGATTTGGTGTATATAGACCCCCCATACTATTCACCGCTCTCCGATAATGAGTATGTGCGCCGGTATCATTTTGTGGAGGGGCTTGCCCGAGATTGGAAAGGCGTAGAAATTCAGGAGCATACGCAGACGAAGAAATTCAAATCCTATCCAACCCCATTTTCAACAAGGAAAGGCGCAGCAGATGCGTTTGACCGACTATTCAAGAAATTTGCAAACAGTGTTTTAATCGTCTCCTATTCTTCAAATAGTCTTCCCACGCAAGATGAAATGGTGGCAATCATGGCAAAGTACAAGAAACATGTTGAAGTTGTTCCGGTAGATTACAAGTATTCTTTCGGAAATCAGAGTGATGCCAAAACACATAGGAATTCAGTGCAGGAATACCTTTTTGTTGGGTATTGATTGGGGGGTGCAGCATGAGCACGAAGATAGAAATTTGGCTTGTCGGTAATACGGGGTTGCGCAATCCAAATCGTATTCAAGATGGTTTCGCCATATTTGCAAACTCACCCTATGTCGGGAATCTCCGTGGAAGAGATAACGAAATAGGCTTTATGCGTCTTTTGGATGAAAAAGGAATCATCCAAAATGAAAATGGTAAAGATGAGTCCGGAAGTCACGCACGAAAGTGGCGCTTGATGTTTTCCAGAAACGGGTTTATTTATCCCCAGCTCAAGAAAAAAGATGGCGAGCAGGAAGAGTTAGGACCGCTTGATGAAATCACGCCATTTGGCAGAACCTTCCTGAAAGCAGACACATATCCCGCAGTGCAAGAGTGCTTTCTTCGTTCAATGAGCGTTGAACAATATCCAATGCCTGATGGTATGCACTATTTTTCTCCGTTAAGATGGCTCCTGGCAGTCATGCTGGAACTTGAGCAGCGAACCGGTTCTTCTGAATTGAGCAGAATCGAATTCGCACTGTGGGGACATACCACTAATCCCAGCTATAATGTGGATGAGGTTGTTGATAGGATTCTTGATCTGCGTCAACGAAGAGCTGCTGCCCCTGCCAAGTGCTCTTTTGATAAGAAAGAAATTGCAGCCAGAGGCGAAAATTACGACAAAAAGCCTGATAATTTCTTAGATTATAGCGATATGAATATGCGGTATCTCCGTATTTCTGGAATTTTCCAAAGAAAAGGCAGAGGGCTTATTATTGTCCCGACAAAGCATGTGTTGGCAGAAAAACTTGCAAAAGCAACTGCGAGTGCCGTGCCGATAATGGAGCAGTATAAAACACTCTGCAACGGTGCTCCTCTGCCTACTGATAACGCAGATATTGCCAAGTCTTTGCTTGACGATCTGATTAAACAAATGCGAGAGCGGCATATCTTGTTTGATATTTCTGATCTCCCACTAAGCACTGCCGCAGAAATTAATATCGCGCGGCAGCGGCTTGAGAATATTCTTGCTCAAACAGATGAAATCCAATATGCAAATGATCAGTGCAACCAGTGGCAGGAAATCAGAGACTACATGACTCTGCTGATTAGAGGCGGGGGCAAGCTGGTATATGACGAAGATAACGCCATTGAGGTACCTAAGGACGAAACTCCTGCCTACCTTGAGTGGACACTTTGGCGAGCTGCTTTAGCCATTGATCACATGGTTAATAAGCCTTATGAAGTCCGTGGTTTCAAATTGGATTCTGATTTTATGCCAGTTTCAGCAGCGGGCGGCGGCAAGGGTGATCTGTACTGCGAGTTTAATGATTTCACTATTCTAACGGAAGTCACTATGTCTACGTCCTCTCGTCAAGAAGCTATGGAGGGTGAGCCCGTTCGCCGTCATGTTTCGGATGCAGTTCTGAAATATGCTAAGCCTGTCTACGGAATGTTTATTGCAGTGCGTATTGACACTAACACTGCCGAAACATTTCGACATGGCATTTGGTATGCAAAGGGAGATGTAAAGCAACGTCTGGACATCGTACCTTTGACATTGGCACAATTCCAGAAGTATTTTGTCGCAATGTTTGAGGCAGAAAAGGCAAATCCTGAACAGCTTAGAGATTTAATCCTTAAATGCGAGTCAAGGCGGGATATACTGGAGGCACCTGCATGGAAGCAGTACATTGATGCAACGGTTTCCGACAAGGTGACTGAGATCACAAATGGAGACGTAGCACAAAATGCAGATGAAGCACCCCTCATTCCTGCCGGTGCTATTGTTCACCATACAACGTTTGGTGTGGGGCAGGTTGTAGCGATCGAGGCACACTTCCCGGAGTGTTCCGCAACAATCGAATTGCCATATTTACATTCTTTGCCTGATGATGTAAATTTCTGCCCTGACGGGAGAAATCTGATGCATGATCGTTTTGGAGAAGGAATTGCATACGCGTACGTAATTGTTTTTTCAAAAGTCATTATGAGGTTATCCTACCCGTCAGCATTTACTGATGGATTGATGATTGTGGATTAAACTTACATATTGAAAAGCGGTGAGGTAATGGAAAAGATCTGTAAAATAGTGTACTTTGACGAAGACTCGGTTACCGATTATGTTCAAATCGTAGCTGGTGGAGAACTTGAAAATACGACTGAATTATTGAAATCAAGGGATGCACAGGAAGCGCAAAGCGTTCAAGCCAACGGAAAAGTTGGAATTAGTGGAATTTTTAAGGCGTTGTTAGGCTGGGAGGCTGGAGCTTCTGCAGATGTATCTGCTGGGCTATCTTTCAATAGCAGCAAGATGGTAAAAAATATCGTTAAGAACACGATTTTAACGGACTTTCTGAAAACAATCGAGGATGTCAGCCAAGGGGGAACGAATTCACGGCTTCCCAAAGGCACCATTAAACAATTTAAAGGATATAAAATTAGTGCAGTAGAGGACTCGTTGTCATACATGGTAATGGTATCTCCATATTTAAGTATGTTAAAAAGCGGAAGCTCCATCCCTGCTGGTGAATTCAATATTGCTGTCGATAAACTCGACAATGCCCTTAGGCACGCCAAAGGATATTATGAATTTGTTGGAACAAAAGGAAGGAGCCGTGTAATATTACGGTTCAACATTAACTCTTTCCGAAACAGTTATACCATTAGTGATTTGCTAAAAATGGACTTGAGCATTTATGCTATAAAAGTTGGTAGAACTTCTCTAGAGAATCTTAATGTCAACAAAGAACTGGGAATGAAAGTTTCTTTAATTCCAAAGGATAATCCATCTTACGAACCCAATGCGGATGCTGAAGAAGCCGCTGCCACCAGTCCAACTTTAGATGTATTCGATGTCTTACTTGCAGGAGTTGAAGCAGATGACTGATAGAATTGTAATATTCTATGGTTCTAAAAAGGATTTTGAGGAATTGGTAGCAACGGAGACGAGCAAAGAACAAGTTACCATTCCATTTATGGAACTTATTCAGCACTATAATGCGCGATTGCGTCCAAATGAATCTGGCGTAAGAGAATCTGCGCTTAGTCGCAATATTGATGTAGATAATTGCGTTGTCAGAGCTGATGATTATGGTTCCGTTTTAGAACATGTTCTCTCTAATTTTGTTAATGTGGTTACACTCAATCATGACATTGGAACCTTGTTTGTTCACAACCCACCAAGAAAAGTTAGAGATTCCTTACGCTCTGCCTATGGTGATGATATAGAATATTTAGGAACCCAGTATCCGGATTTGTCAAGAGAAAAGCTAAAGGAAGTCTATTCAAATATTGAAAAGGATATTTTAGGACAAAGTAATTGTAAGAAGCAGATCATCAGTGGTATGTATCGCCTGATTGCAAAGGCAAATAACAAGCCAGTTGTTTTAATGTTATATGGCCCCTCAGGAGTCGGCAAAACCGAGAGTGCTAAGAGTATAAGTAAAACAATGGGCGGTGAGCTTTTAAGAATCCAGTTCTCAATGATGCAGACTACAGAAGCATACAATTATGTATTTGGTGCTGAACATTCAAAAGGTAGTTTTGCAAGGGACATGATGGCAAGAGAGTCAAATGTTATTTTAATTGATGAGTTTGATAAAGTTAATCCAGCCTTTTATAATGCTTTCTATGAACTGTTTGACGAGGGGCGCTATGTTGATACAAATTACGATGTAAACTTAGGACAAGCCATTTTTCTACTAACTTGCAATTTCGGTAGCGAGGAAGAAATCAAAAAAATCCTAGGCCCAGCTATGTTTTCAAGGATAGGATGTTGCATTGCATATGAAGAGCTTTCTACAGAACAGAAACAGACCATTGTTCATAATTGGTATGAATCTATTCTGTCCGTCCTTAAAGCTGATGAAAAAGAGGAAATTGAAAAAACAGATATTTTGGATTGGTTCATAAAAAACGCCGAACGATATGACAATATTCGCATCCTGAAAACAAAATTAGAGAATGCCATATTTGATAGGCTGTCAGAGGTGTTTATCATTTCCTAGGCACGACAACAGTTAAGCTTCATAGTATTAAGCAAATCCCATAGGTTTGAAAGGAGAGCAGAAAAGTGTGAGAGTTCCTTTGCAAACGCCCCATATGCGTGATATGACAGCAACCACAGTTGATGTTGTCTCTACTTCTTCTTCAACAGCAAACGCATCTCCTGTTGTATTACATCAAACGGATATGCTTAGATTCAAATTTATTCCAAGCCTTGTGAAGAATGAGAAAGAACCGCAGAAATCCGTTTCGGGAAAACTTCTATACGAGAAAAAGCGAAAAAAGGATGATGTTTTCCCTACCGACAGCGGTGATGTATCTTCCAAAGTCTCACGCGGTTCTGTTAAAGCTGGCGACTGGATGGAATTTCAGTTGGACACCAGTGAAACCTATGAATTATACCATGGGCTAGCACAGCTATATGCGTTATACGGCAATATGAAAGACATACCGTATGGAACAGCTACTTATACTCGAGTTGATAATGCTTTCCGTCAATTCTTGTCTATAATTCAAAATGATCCTTCAGCAGCTCGAATGATTGGAAATGAGGAAAATTTTGATCTCGTCAAAACACTGCTAAGGCTGATTACTCAAACCGAATCTCTTGAGTCTCTGAAGAAGAGTCTTATGGAGTTGCAGGACGATAATTTGCAGCATCTAACGACAACACTGAATATTGAAAAACTTCAACGGGTTGCCACACTCATGGCAGACAACCTCGATAACAATAGCGAAGAGTTCTGGCAAACTACTGTTTTCAAGGAAAACCAGTGGGTTCTGGCGCAAATATTTGCGTGCCCTTGCACAATTTTTTCTGATAAAGCCTATGTTGGAGGCAAGGGTGTAGACAATAGTGGCGGTAATTTGTGTGACTTCATATATCAAAATCGACTATCACAAAATGTAGCGCTGATTGAAATCAAAACCCCTTGTACAGAGATAATTGGAAACTCGTATCGCGGCACTTATAGCTTTAGTCACGAATTGAGCGGTGCAGTAAATCAGGTTTTGAATTACCGTGATAATCTCACAAAATCCTACTATACCCTATGTCACCAAAGTGCTTCTCAATTTGAGGTGTTATCTCCTAAATGCGTTGTTATAATAGGCAAACTTGCGTCCATGAATTCGACACAAATTGCAGCTTTTGAGAGCTTTCGCAATAGCTTAAGTGGAGTACAAATTCTAACGTTTGATGAGCTATATCAGCGCGTTATAGATCTTATTGCTATTTTGTCCGAAACACCATCTCCAACGCAGCATACTCCTGAACTAGAGGACGAGGGTGACGAATTCCCATTCTAACCATATTGCCAATTCTTCAACATACATGATATAATGTAAATATCTTACACAGCAAATTTCCGCTATTGATAGCATCCCCTGATAGCTTTTTGATAGCAGAAAGTCGGATGCCCCATAGGATTGGGATAATTGATATCAAATAAAGCCAAACGGAATCAAACGGTCTATACAAAAAAGTTTAGACTGCGTTTCCACTTGGCGAGTGGGAATAATTGCATAGGTTCAAAAAGCCCGTAGACACTGGACTTTTTGAGCCTTGATGCCCCTCGTGGCAACGATTTGGCAACAGAATTTCATTATTCACAAGAAAAGAGCTATCTGATTT
>ERZ827492.2542-NODE-2542-length-12634-cov-6.128309_pt1 | contig 12634 bp, 14 predicted proteins | sample MGYA00519704_ERZ827492 | MGnify/ENA primary metagenome ERZ827492 (study PRJEB31778, sample SAMEA3449325) | human gut metagenome | biome: human gut; feature: human-associated habitat; material: faeces | place: United Kingdom | collected 2010/2012 ...
CCCCCCGCCCCCGCCGCCCGGCTCCGCGCCCCGGGCGAATGCGGCGCATTCGCCCGCTTTTCCGGCGCGCCGGAAAAGCGGATGGCCCTTGGCCATCCGGGGCGCGGAGCCCCGCACGCCGAGACGTTCGCGCACCCGCCGGGCGCCGGCTACTCGAGGGAGCGGAGGAAGGCGCGGCCTTCGTCGATGGTCTGCTGCACCATGTCCGGCGCGGGTCCGCCGGGGAGGCGCCGCGCGTTCACGCAGGTCTCCATGGAGAGCGCGGTGTAGACGTCCTCGTCAAAGAGTGGGGAGAAGGCGCGCAGCTCCTCCAGGGGCAGGTCCAGCAGGGCCTTGTTTTCGCCGATGCAGTGGAGGACGAGCTTGCCCAGCACCTCGTGCGCGTCGCGGAAGGGCAAGCCCTTCTTGACCAGGTAGTCCGCGGCGTCGGTCGCGTTGGTGAAGCCGCCGCTCGCGCCGCGGCGCATGACGTCCGTGCGGAAGCGCAGGGTCTTGAACATGCCGGTGAAGACGCTCAGGCACTTGATGAGCGTGTCGCGCGCGTCAAAGAGCGCCTCCTTGTCCTCCTGCATGTCCTTGTTGTAGGCCAGGGGCAGGCCCTTCATCACGGTCAGCAGCGCCAGCAGGTCGCCGTAGACGCGGCCGGTCTTGCCGCGGGTGAGCTCGGCCATGTCCGGGTTCTTCTTCTGCGGCATGATGGAAGAACCGGTGGCGTAGGCGTCGTCCATCTCGACGAACTGGAACTCGTTCGTGTTCCAGAGGATGAGCTCCTCGCAGAAGCGCGAGAGGTGCATCATCGTAACCGAGCAGGCGTAGAGGTAGTCCAGCACGAAGTCGCGGTCCGAGACGCCGTCCAGGGAGTTGCGCGTGAGCTGGGAAAAGCCCAGCAGCTCCGCCACGCGCGCGCGGTTCAGGGGATAGGTCGTGCCCGCGAGCGCGCCGCTGCCCAGGGGCATGGCGTCCGCGGCCGCCTTGGCCGCCTGGAAGCGGCCGATGTCCCGCCGGAACATCTCGGCATAGGCGCAAAGGTGGTGCCCGAGCGTGATGGGCTGCGCCTTCTGCATGTGCGTGTAGCCGGGCATGATGTCGGCCTTGTGCGCTTCGGCCGCGTCCAGCAGCGCGTGCAGCAGCTCGGCAAGGTGCGCCACCGCCTCGTCGGAGACGTCCTTTACGTACATCCGGCAGTCCAGGGCCACCTGGTCGTTGCGGCTGCGGCCGGTGTGCAGGCGCTTGCCCGCCTGGCCGATGCGCGCGGTGAGCAGCGTCTCGACATTCATGTGGATGTCCTCGGCGTCAAGGGAAAAGTCCACCTTGCCAGATTCGATGTCGGAGAGCAGGTCCCGCAGGCCCGACACGATGGCGTCCGCGTCGGCCTTCTCCAGGATCCCCTGCTCGCCCAGCATCGTGGCGTGGGCGATGGAGCCCTCGATGTCCTGCTTGTAGAGGCGCTTGTCAAAGGTGATGGAGGAGTGGAAGTCGTCCACCATGCCGCTGGTGGATTTTTCAAAGCGTCCGCCCCAGAGTTTCATCGGATACAGCCTCCTTTGCATTTTTAAACAAGAAAAACGTCATCGGGACGGACATGGGCGCGCCATGCCCGCCCCGACGGCGGTGGATCCCAAATGGGAAAACTCCCGCCCGCGCCCCGGACGTGCCGGAAGCGGGGCGGGAAAGGGTGTGTCTTACAGGAGGTCGTCGCTGCCCAGCAGCATGGCGCGGATCTTCAGCGGCAGGCCGAAGCAGTTGATGAAGCCGCCGGCATCCTTCTGGTTGTAGACCGTGTCCGCGTCGAAGGTGGCAAAGTCCATGGAGTAGAGCGAGCAGGGAGACTTGACGCCCGCGGGGATGCAGTTGCCCTTGTAGAGCTTGACGCGGGTAACGCCCGTGACCGTCTCCTGCGTGGAGTCCACAAACGCGCTCAGCGCCTTGCGCAGCGGCGTGTACCACTGGCCGTAGTAGACCAGCTCCGCGAACTTGATGGCGCAGGTGTCCTTGAAGTGGCGCGTCTCGCGGTCGAGGCAGAGCTCCTCCAGGTTCATGTGCGCGGCGTAGAGGATGGTGCCGGCGGGCGTCTCGTACACACCGCGGCTCTTCATGCCGACCAGGCGGTTTTCGACCATGTCCGCAATGCCCACGCCGTGCTTGGCACCCAGGGCGTTGAGCTTCTCGATGAGGGCGACGGGGCCGAGCTTTTCGCCGTTGACGGCAACGGGCTCGCCGCGGGTCCACTCGATCTCCACGTATTCCGCCTCGTCCGGCGCCTGCTCCGGCGTGTTGCAGATCATGTACAGGTCGTCCTGCGGCGCGTTCCACGGGTCCTCCAGGTCGTGACCCTCGTGGGACAGGTGCCAGAGGTTGCGGTCCATGGAGTAGGGCTTCTTCTTGGTCACGGGCACGTCGATGCCGCGCGCGGCCGCGTAGTCGATTTCCTCGTCGCGGCTCTTGATGTCCCAGATGCGCCAGGGCGCGATGATCTCCAGGTCCGGCGCCAGGGCCTTGATCGTCAGCTCAAAGCGGACCTGGTCGTTGCCCTTGCCCGTGCACCCGTGGCAGATGGCCGTCGCGCCCTCCTTGCGAGCGATCTCGACCAGGCGCTTGGCGATCACCGGCCGCGCAAAGGAAGTGCCCAGCAGGTACTTGCCTTCGTAAACCGCTTGTGCTTTAATAGTAGGGAAGATGAAGTCCTTGACGAACTCTTCCCGCAGGTCCTCGATGTAGATCTTGGAGGCGCCGGTCTTGATGGCCTTCTCCTTGAGGGGCTCGAGCTCTTCGCCCTGGCCCACGTCGCCGGCCACCGCGATGACCTCAAAGTCGTAATTCTCTTTCAGCCAGGGGATGATGATGGAGGTATCCAGTCCGCCCGAGTAGGCGAGGATGACCTTTTTCTTTTCTGCCATGATGCGTTCCTCCTGCATGAGCGTCTTGCGCATGTGATGAAATGAGTATACATCTACCTGCATAAAAATACAAGCCCCTTTGTGTAAAAAAACTGTAATTCGAAAAGGAGACGAAATGACCATACTGGGAATCGATCCGGGCCTGGCCACGATGGGCTGGGGCGCGATCCACTACGACAGCGTGAAGCCGCGCCTGCTGGATTATGGGGCGCTGACTACCCCGGCGGACATGCCCATGCCCCAGCGGCTGCTCGCGCTCTTCGAGGGCGTGGAGGACCTCTGCCGCCGCTTCGATCCGGACGACATCGCCATGGAGGAGCTCTTCTTCTGCAAAAACGTCACCACGGCCATCGCCGTGGGCGAGGCGCGGGGCGCGGCCATCGTGGCGATGCGTAAACATACAAATAATTTGTTTGAATATACACCCATGCAGATCAAGCAGGCGGTCACCGGCTACGGCAAGGCGGACAAGCGCCAGGTGCAGCAGATGGTCAAGCTCCTGCTGAACCTGCCGGAGATCCCAAGGCCGGATGACGCGGCGGACGGCCTGGCCATCGCCATCACGCACGCGCACTCCATGCGGATGCGCCAGAACTACAGAATCTAGGGAGGGAAGGCCATGTTTGCCTATATCGAGGGGCGCGTGACGGAAAAGCATGCCGACGCCATGGTGGTGGAGGCCGGGGGCGTGGGGTTCCTCGTCAGTGCAACGCCCCAGACCATCTCCTCCGTCTCGGGCAGCGGGGCGCGCTGCCGCGTCTATACCAAGGTCGTGGCCAAGAAGGACGACGTCTGGGAGATCTACGGCTTTGCCACGCGCGAGGAGCGGGAGATGTTCGAAAAGCTGACCTCGGTTTCGGGCGTGGGGCCGAAGATGGCGCTGGGGGTGCTGTCGGCGCTGCCGGTGCGGGACCTTGCGCTGGCCATCGTAGCGGGCGATGCAAAGGCGCTCAAGGCCGCGCCGGGCATCGGCGCAAAGACCGCCCAGCGCCTGCTGCTGGAACTGCGGGACAAGGTTTCGGACGAGGAGCTGGTCGGGGACTTTGCCGCGGGCGGCGCCGCCGCAGCCGTTGTGGAGGGTAGCGCCGCGCAGGACGCGCTCGCCGCGCTGATGGCCCTGGGCTATACGCAGGCCGAGGCCGCGACCGCGCTCTCCCGCGTCAAGGACCCGGGCGCGAGCGCCGAGGAGCTCATCCGCCAGGCCCTGCGCGCCATGGCGCAGGGGTAAAGGGAGAAGAAAAGGAGAGGAACCATGCCCGAAGACAGAATGATCGCAAGCGACTACAACCCGTTTGAGGACGAGGCGGAGACCACGCTGCGCCCGAAAACCCTGCGGGAATACTGCGGGCAGGACGCCATCAAGGATACGCTGTCCATCTACATGCAGGCGGCCTCCATGCGGCACGAGCCCCTGGACCACATCCTGCTCTACGGCCCGCCGGGCCTGGGCAAGACGACGCTTGCGGGCATCGTCGCCGCGGAGATGGGCGCGCAGCTGCGCGTGACCAGCGGCCCGGCCATCGAGCGGCCGGGGGACCTGGCCTCGATCCTGACGGGGCTGAACACCGGGGACATCCTCTTTGTGGACGAGATCCACCGCCTCAGCCGCGCCGTGGAGGAGGTGCTCTACCCCGCCATGGAGGACTTTGCCCTGGACATCATGATCGGCAAGGGACCCTCGGCCCGGTCCATCCGCATGGACCTGCCGCACTTTACGCTCATCGGCGCCACGACCCGCGCCGGCATGCTCACCAACCCTTTGCGCGACCGCTTCGGCATCACCTTCCGCCTGGAGCTCTACAACCCGGAGCAGCTGGCCCAGATCGTCAAGCGCTCGGCGCACATCCTGCGCGTGGAGATCGACGACGGCGGCGCGCTGGAGATCGCGCGCCGGTCCCGCGGCACGCCGCGCATCGCCAACCGCATGCTCAAGCGCGTGCGCGACTACGCGGTCGTGCGCGCCGGCGGCCGCATCAGCCTGGAGGTCGCGCGCGAGGGACTGGACATGCTCGCCGTGGACGCGCTGGGCCTGGACCACATCGACCGCATGATCCTGCGCTCGATGATCGAGAAGTTCGGCGGCGGGCCCGTGGGGCTGGACACGCTCGCCGCGGCCACGGGCGAGGACACCATCACCATCGAGGACGTCTACGAGCCCTACCTGCTGCAGCTGGGGTTCATCATGCGCACGCCCCGCGGCCGCGTGGTCACGGCCCTGGGCTGCGAGCACATGGGCTACCCCGCCAGCGCCAGCGGCGCGCTCCACCAGCAGCTCCGCATGGACGTGGACGATTTGGAAAGCGAAGAGGACGAACCATGAACACAAAGGACTTCTATTACGACCTTCCCCAGGAGCTCATCGCGCAGACCCCCGCGCCCGTGCGGGACGAGTCGCGCCTGCTCGTCTACCACCGCGCCAGCGGGGAGATGGAGCACCGCATCTTCCGGGACGTCATCGACTATCTGAACCCCGGCGACGCGCTGGTCATCAACGAGACGCGCGTGCTGCCCGCCCGCCTCATCGGGGAGCGGGAGGACACCGGCGGCGCGATGGAGTTCCTGCTCCTGCGGCGCGTGAATTACGACACCTGGGAGACGCTGGTCAAGCCCGGCAAGCGCGCAAAGACCGGCGTCACCTTCTCCTTTGGCGGGGGCAAGCTGCGCGCCACCGTCCTTTCCTCCACGGAGGACGGCGGGCGCCTGGTGCAGTTCCACTTCGACGGCGTCTTTGAGGAGATCCTGGACGAGCTCGGCCAGATGCCCCTGCCGCCCTACATCACCGAGCGCCTGGAGGACAAGAACCGCTACCAGACCGTCTACGCCAAGGAGGAGGGCTCCGCCGCCGCGCCCACGGCCGGCCTGCACTTTACGCCGGAGCTGCTGGAGCGCATCCGGCAAAAAGGCGTGGACGTGGTGCCCGTGCTGCTGCACGTGGGCCTGGGCACCTTCCGCCCGGTCAAGGAGGAGCGCGTCGAGGACCACCACATGCACAGCGAGTACTACATGGTCACGCCCGAGGCCGCCGACCGCCTCAACGCCGCGCGCCGGCGCGGCGGGCGCATCGTGTGCGTGGGCACGACCTCCGTGCGCACGCTGGAGACCGTCGCCACCGAGGACGGCGTCGTCCACCCGGGCAGCGGCTGGACGCAGATCTTCATCATGCCCGGCTACCGCTACAAGGCCGTGGACGCGCTCATCACGAACTTCCACTTGCCCGAGTCCACGCTGCTCATGCTCGTTTCCGCCTTCATGGGCCGGGAAAACGCCCTGCACATGTACGAGACGGCCGTGCAGATGCGCTACCGGTTCTTCTCCTTCGGCGACGCCACGCTGCTCCTCTAAGGAAGCACAGAGCGCCCCCTCCGCTCCGGCGGAGAGGGTGCTCCTGTTTTTTACTGCGCAAGCGCGGCCTTGAACGCCAGCGCCGCCGCCACCGCGGCAAACCGTTTCAAATCCGCATCTGTTCCAATTGCGCCTGTGTCAGCGGAGCAATCTCTCCCTTGCACATCCGATAGATTCGCCCGATTTGCAGAATGCGGTCTTTTTTTACAAAAATGGCGCTTTCCTCCTCCATGAGGCACACGGGGAGCTCCATGGAGACCTGCTTCAAAGATTGTAACAGGGTTTCCTCTTCAAACGGATAATGCGCCTTGATCGTAAGATCCGCAAGTCCCAACCCTTCATAAGGCGTAAGGGATTCATATGGATCCACCACATGTTTTCCCATGTTCATGGCGCCTGCGCTCACGCCCAATATTGCAGCGCTGCTTCGGCGAATCGCATCCAGCATGCCGGTCTCGCACAGGAACCGAAATTGCAGCGTTGCGTTCCCTCTGCATCCTCATCGTTTTGCGCGGAATTCTCCGGCTGGCAGCTGATGAACACAAGGCTGTCTCGGACGTTCAGTTCTTCCCTTAGGACCTCTGCAATGCGGTCCGTAAAGTGATGCGTTGGAAAACCGCTGAAAAACCCCAGCAACTTGGCGTTCATGCTTCTTTTCGCCTCCAATTTTTAGGCGCAGGCGCGGCTGTAGAGGGCGTAGAGCCCGCCCTTGATCGCCAGCGCCGCCAGCAGCAGGGGAAACACCGCGGAAAACGCCGCCATGCTGAACAGCGCCGCCGTCACCGTGGCGAACAGCAGCAGCACCAGCAGGATGTCCAGCGCCGCGCCGCCGCTCTTGTCGTGCAGGTACTGGTTGCGCTCGTCCTGCTCGCGCATCTGCTGCTCCCGCAGGCGCGCGCGGTCCCGCAGCAGGCGCTTGTTGTGCACGATCCGCGAGACGACGACCCCAAACCCGCCGAAGAAGAGCAGCCTGCTGACCGCGCTCGCCAGGTCCGTCATCCGCCGCGAGTCGCCGCCGCCCATCTCCGCGACGAGGACCATGTAGGCCAGCATCAGCACCAGCAGCGCGTAGGAAACGCGAATCCGCCAGCGGATGATCTGCGCATACGGCATCCGTTTACAGTTCCTCATTTTGCGCATCCTCCCATTCCTTGTTTTCCTTCAGGCAGCACAGGTCCTCCACGCTCGTGCCGAACACCTCCGCCAGCCGGTAGGCCAGCATCAGCGAGGGGTTGTACTGCCCCTTCTCGATGGAGAGAATCGTTCGGGCCGAGACGTGCACCTGGGCCGCGAGCTGCTGCTGCGTCAGCCCGCGCGCCGTGCGCAGCTCGCGCAGTTTCGTCTTCATGGGCGCTTCCTCCCCTCCTGTGATGTGAAGTTTCCTTCATGTGAAGCTAGCTTCATGTTACATGAGATTTCTCGTTCTGTCAAGGGGGAAAATCGGGAAGAAATCCCGGCATTGCGCGCGCGGGGGCAAGGCCGCTATTGTGAAAATGGGCGGTTCATGGTACAATGAAGGGTACATGGGCGCGCCGGCCGCAGGCTGCGCGCCAAAAAAGACAGGGCTTAGGAGAGGTTGAGAGAGCAATGAAGCTAGGTGTAGTGGGTCTGCCCAACGTCGGCAAGAGCACGCTCTTTAATGCGATCACCAAGGCGGGGGCGCAGGCGGCGAATTATCCGTTCTGCACGATTGAGCCGAACACGGGCGTGGTGCCGGTGCCGGACAGCCGGCTGGACGTGCTGGCGGAGATGTACCACCCGGAGAAGTACACGCCCGCCATCATCGAGTTTGTGGACATCGCCGGGCTCGTGCGCGGCGCGTCCAAGGGCGAGGGCCTGGGGAACAAGTTCCTCTCCCACATCCGCGAGGTGGACGCCATCGTGCACGTGGTGCGCTGCTTTGAGGACGAGAACATCACGCACGTCGACGGCAGCGTGGACCCCGTGCGCGACATGGAGACCATCAACCTGGAGCTGATCTACGCGGACCTGGAGAGCATCCAGAAGCGCATGGACCGCACCCGCAAGATGGCCCAGTCCGGCGACGCCAAGAGCCGCCAGGAGATGGAGGTGCTCGAAAAGATCGCCGCCGCGCTGGACGCCGGGCTGCCCGCGCGGTCCGTGGCGCTGACCGAGGAGCAGGAGGAGTACGCAAAGTCCCTCTTCCTGCTGACGAAAAAGCCCGTGCTCTACGCCGCCAACATCGCCGAGGACGAGATCGGCCCCGGCCAGGACGACCTGCCCATGGTCAAGGCCGTGCGCGAGGCCGCCCAGCGCGAGGGCGCGGAGGTCCTCGTCATCTCCGCCCGCATCGAGGAGGAGCTGGCGCAGCTGGAGGACGAGGAGCGCAAGGAATATTTGCAGGAGCTGGGCCTGCCGGCCAGCGGCCTGGACCGCCTCGTGCAGACGAGCTACCGGCTGCTGGGGCTGATCTCCTACCTCACCGCCGGGCCCAAGGAGGTCCGCGCCTGGACCATCACCAAGGGCATGACCGCGCCCCAGGCCGCCGGCAAGATCCACTCCGACTTTGAGCGCGGCTTCATCCGCGCGGAGGTCGTCTCCTTCGACGCGCTGGTGGAGAACGGGTCCATGGCCGCCTGCAAGGAGAAGGGCCTGGTCCGCTCCGAGGGCAAGGACTACGTCGTCAAGGACGGCGACATCATGCTCTTCCGCTTCAACGTCTGACGCGCAGGGAAAAGCGCGGGGCGCTGCGGGCGTTTGGCCCGCCTGCGCTCCGCGCTTCTTTTGCAGGAAAGGGGGAGAAACGTGTACCGAGAGGAACTGCTCCGGCTCGTGGAGGCGCGCTACGGCGTCACAGCGGACTATCCCTTTGCCCGGGACGGGGAGAGCGCGGTGCTGCGCCATCCGGCCGGGGGCAAGTGGTTCGCCCTGCTCATGACCGTGCCGCGCGCGCGGCTGGGCCTGCCCGGGGAGGGGCGCGCGGACGTGCTCAACCTCAAGGCCGACCCGCTGCTCGTGGCCTCCCTGCGGGGGGAGCCGGGCTTTTTGCCCGCCTACCACATGAACAAGGCGCACTGGCTGACCATCCCCCTGGACGGCGGGGCGAGCGACGACCAGATCCTCGCGCTGCTGGACGGGAGCTGGGACCGCACACGGCCCCGCACGCGGCCCCGCACACGGCCCCGCACCCGCCCGCGCTAGGGATCAGAGGATGCGCGCCGCGATCGCGCGGCAGAGGCCGCGGATGTCAAAGCCCGCGGAGAACTCGAACGTGGTCTTGGACCCGGAGGGCGTGTGCAGCGTGAGCTCGCTGTCCAGGTCGAACATGCCCGCCGTCTCCACGCAGAAGCTGGAGATGCGGGAGTAGGGCAGGTTGCAGTAGCTCACCTTCTTGCCGATGCCCTGGATGTCCACCGCGATGACGCGGCGGTCGGTGAAGACCACCTTGTCGCGCACGGTGGCAAAGGCGGCCACGACCTCCTCTCCCGGAAGGAGCAGGGGCGCGACGGCCTTCTGCCCGGCGGCAAGGTCGATGGGGTGCAGGTTGAACACGACGTCGTCAAAGGACTTCAAGAGCGATCGCCTCCTAAAAAACGGTATATAAAAAAAGAACGAGCCTGCGGCCCGCAATGTTTGCGGGGCAGGCTCGGCTGCGTTTTTTGCGCGGGGGGATCAGTCCTCGGGCTTGGCGCCGATGACCGCCTTGATGCGGCGCACGCCGGCGGAGGAGGACTCCTCCTTCTGGATCTTGAAGGAGACGAGCTCGGCGGTGTTGGAGGCGTGCGGGCCGCCGCAGATCTCCTTGGAGGCCGGGCCCATGGTGTAGACCTTGACGCGCTCGCCGTACTTGGACTCGAACAGGCCGATGGCGCCGGCCTGCTTGGCCTCCTCGACCGTGGTCTCCTCCACGGTGATCGGGTAGGCCGCCTGGATGTTGGCGTTGACGATGTCCTCGACCTGCTTGAGCTCCTCCTTGGTCACCTTGCGGTGGAAGGAGAAGTCGAAGCGCAGGCGCTCGGCCGTGATGTTGGAGCCCTTCTGCGCGACCTCGTCGCCCAGGACCTGGCGCAGCGCCGCGTGCAGCAGGTGCGTCGCGGTGTGCAGGCGGGCGGTCTGCGCGCTGTGGTCGGCCAGGCCGCCCTTGAAGCGCTGCTCCGCGCCGGCGTGGGAGTTCTGCTGGTGCTTCTTGAAGTTCTCGTCAAAGCCGTCCTTGTCCACGGTCAGGCCCCGCTCGGCGGCCATCTCCATGGTGATCTCGATGGGGTAGCCGTAGGTGTCGTAGAGGTGGAAGGCGGTCAGGCCGTCGATGACCGTGGAACCCGCAAGGCGCGACACCGCCTTGTCGAACTCCTTCTGGCCCTGGCGCAGCGTGCGCTGGAAGCGCTCCTCCTCGAGCTTGAACTGCTCCAGGACAAAGGCGCTGTTCTCGGCAAGCTCCGGGTAGACCTCGCGGTACTGGTCGATGACCACCTGCGCGATCTCCGCCAGGGACCCCTCCGGCAGGCCGAGCTTCATGCCCATGCGCACCGCGCGGCGGATCAGGCGGCGCAGGACGTAGCCCTGGTCCACGTTGGAGGGGGAGACGCCCCTGCGGTCGCCCATGATCATGGTGGCGGTGCGCGTGTGGTCCGCCACGATGCGGAAGGCGCGCACGTTCTCCTCGTCCGCGGGGTCGTACGTCTTGCCGCACAGCTCGCCGATCTTCTTGAGGATGCCTGCAAAGGCGTCCGTCTCGTAGACGCTCTTCTTGCCCGTCAGCACGCAGATCGTGCGCTCCAGGCCCATGCCGGTGTCCACGTTCTTCTGCGCAAGGGGCGTGAAGCTGCCGTCCGCCTGCTTGTTGTACTGCATGAAGACGTCGTTCCAGATCTCCAGGTACCGGCCGCAGGAGCAGGCGGGGGAGCAGTCCGGGCCGCAGGGCTCCTTGTCGGTGATGATGAACATCTCGGTGTCCGGGCCGCAGGGGCCGGTGATGCCGGCCGGACCCCACCAGTTGTTCTCTTTGGGCAGGTAGAAGATGTGGTCCTCCTTAACGCCGCAGGCGCGCCACAGGTCGTGGGCCTCGGTGTCGGCCGGGGCGTCCTCGTCGCCCGCGAAGACGGAGAAGGCCAGGCGGTCCGGGTCGAGACCCAGCCACTCCGGGCTGGTCAGGAACTCCCAGGACCAGGAGATGGCCTCCTTCTTGAAGTAGTCGCCGAGGGACCAGTTGCCCAGCATCTCAAAGAAGGTCAGGTGCGAGGCGTCGCCGACCTCGTCGATGTCGCCGGTGCGGATGCACTTCTGCACGTCGGTCAGGCGCGTGCCCTCCGGGTGCTTGGCGCCCAGCAGATACGGGACCAGCGGGTGCATGCCGGCGGTGGTGAACAGCACCGTCGGGTCGTTTTCCGGGATGACGGAGGCAGAGGCGATGACCGCGTGTCCCCGCTCCTGGAAGAAGCGCAGGAACATCGCGCGCAGCTCTGCGGAGGTGACGTTCTTCATACGAAAACTCTCCTTTTCATGGGTTTTGTGGAACAAAAAAGCCCCCGCCCCAAAGCGTCTTGGGACGAAGGCGAGGCTTCCGCGGTACCACCCAAGTTGGCGCGTGCGCCCAACTCGTTTTTCCCCTGTATCGGGGGGAACCCGCCCGCATTGGCTTGCGGGTGCTCCGAAGCGGCGCGTCCAGCAGCATTCCCTGCCCGCTTTCACCGCGCGCGGGCTCTCTTTTGAGGAAACGGATCGCTGGCGCATGACTTCCTCATCGCGTTCTTTGCCATTATAGGCCGGCCGCGTGCGCGGTGTCAAGAGCATTTTCGCGCCGGGAATGTGAAAGTTTTGCGCAAACGGCGGGGGACGCGCGCCTCAGTAGCAGAGCGAGAGGAGCACGGGCACAAAGGCGGAGCAGATCACCCCGTTGAGCACGGAGAGCACGGCCGTCTCCCCGTCCGTATAGCGCAGGATCATGGGCAGGGTGGTGTCCTCGCTGGTCGCCCCGGCCACCGCGATGCAGGCGCAGGCGTTCACGCGCCGCGCGACCAGGGGGATGAGGAGGAAGGCCCCGATCTCCCGCAGGAGGTTGCTCAGGAAGGCGATGCTGCCGGCCGCAACCCCCGCGGCGCTGCTGACGGAGACGCCGGCCAGGCTGTACCACCCCAGCCCGCCGCCGATGGACAGCGCCTCGCGCAGCGGCATCCGCAGCAGCAGCCCGCACAGCCCGCCCCCGGCCAGCGACCCCACGATGACGCCCAGGGGCACGAGCAGGATCTGCGCGCTGTGCCGGCGGAGGCTTACGAGGACCCCCCGCTGCCCCCCGACGCTGATCCCCACGCAGAACATCAGCAGGTAGAGAATCCACTGCGCGCCGTCGCGCACCGGCGCAAGCGCGGCGGCCAGCGGCGAAACCGCGCCGCAGACGAGCCCCAGGCCCACCGCGCCCAGGGCGAAGAACATCATGG
>ERZ827492.2548-NODE-2548-length-12615-cov-7.434952_pt1 | contig 12615 bp, 10 predicted proteins | sample MGYA00519704_ERZ827492 | MGnify/ENA primary metagenome ERZ827492 (study PRJEB31778, sample SAMEA3449325) | human gut metagenome | biome: human gut; feature: human-associated habitat; material: faeces | place: United Kingdom | collected 2010/2012 ...
AAAAAAAAAAGTATAAAAAAAATAAAAAAAGGGGGCGAAAAATGTTATTAAACATATTTCGCCCGCCAATTACAGTATAAAACGACAGTTTATTATTTTTTGTCAGCAGTGCTGTCTTTTACGATATCCAGCAGCTCGATTTCGAATTTCAGTGTACTGTTCGGTTTGATATCCTGTCCTGCGCCACGTTCGCCATAAGCCAACTCAGAAGGAACCCAAACGATATATTTGGAACCTACCGGCATCAACTGCAACACTTCCGTCCAGCCCTTGATTACGCCGCCAACCGGAAACTCTGCCGGTTCACCGCCACGATCCATCGTGCTGTCGAATTTAGTTCCGTCCAATAAAGTACCAGTGTAGTGAACTTTCACCTTATCGTCGGCAGTCGGCTTTGCACCTTTACCTTCCGTAACTACCTGATACTGCAAACCACTTTCAGTCGTGATAACGTCTTTCTTCGTTTTGTTTTCAGCCAAGAACTTTTCGCCTTCTTCTTTCGTCTTCTTGGCATCTCTTGCAGAGGCTTCCATGAAGTAAGTCTGAACATAAGCCTGAGCAGCCTGCGGAGTCATCTTCATAGCGGAAGAATCGCCCTTGATAGCCTGAATAAAGCCGGCAATCAGATCATCAACGTTAGCAGGATCGCCCGGCAAAGTCTTCAAATTTTCTTTGTAACCTGCACCTGTGCTGATACCGATGGCATAGCTCACGCTATCTGCGGCAGTCTTCAGAGATGCGCTTTTATGTGAATCACCACATGATGTAATACCCATAGCTACAATCACTGTAGCAACCAATACACTAATCTTTTTCATTTTTCTCTATTATGTTATTTTACTATGTCCAACAATTCAACGTCAAAAACCAATGCGCTGTTCGGTTCAATCGCATCGCCCGCACCATGCTCGCCGTAGGCCAGATTGGAAGGAATGAAAAGACGCCATTTAGAACCTACCGGCATCAACTGCAGCGCTTCCACCCATCCCGGAATCACTTGCGACACTCCGAACACAGCGGGCTCGCCACGCTGTACAGAACTGTCAAATACCGTTCCGTTGATCAATGTTCCATGATAATGGCATTTTACTTTGTCGGAAGCAGTCGGCTTGGCTCCTTCACCTTGCTTCAACACTTGATACTGCAAACCACTGGGTAACGTAACGACTCCGGCTTTTCCCTTATTGATATTCAAGAATTCCTCTCCGGCCTTCTTATTAAGCTCCAGTCTTTCTTTCTGAAGATTCATGAAGTAGTCGTTGATAACCTGCTTTGCTTCATCGTAACTGATTTCCGGTTGTGCTTCACTCAGCACATCCTTCAACCCTTTTACAAAATCCTCAACCTGAAGATTATTAATGCCCGAGTTCTGGAAATTATTCCCGATACTTAAGCCAAGTGCGTAACTAATCTTATCCATTCTTTTTCTTTTCAACTAATTATGAACTACAAATGTAATGCTTTTAACCACATAAACACCAAACAAGAAGACTTTTTTATGTAACGATAACTCATCTTAGACATGATAGTCTCACATCGGGACTATCCGAACCCACATTCAGTCATTTCGACAGTCCAAAAGAAAGATTTACTATCAATTAAAATGTTAAAAAACATTACCACAGCAAGTAATTTTCGAAAGATACCCTATCAACTCAAAAAAGAAGGAATAGTAGTGTAATTTTGATAATAAAGACGAAAGCTGTACACAAAAACAAACCTCAGCGGTATTTGCATACCATCAGAGTTTCGTTTTTTCAAAAGAATAGTATCTTTGCAAAAAATAACTTATTCTATTAGACCATGATTAAAAAATTATTTTCGATTTTATCCCTTTGCGGATGCCTATTGGGAGCGACCTCCTGCCAATACACAACAAAGACTGTTTCTTCCGGTCGCGATCTCGCTATCGCCGATTCCATGTTCACCCACATCCTGGACAAATATAACGTCGAAAGATACGGATTGTTGCAAGAAACGTATCCGGCCAATCCCGACAATCAGGTCACATATCTGGCGGAAGGGGCCGAGCAGAAACGCAATCAGGAGGTATCGTTCCTCTGGCCCTACTCCGGGATGCTGTCGGGAGGGATTGCACTTTATAAGACAACAGGAGACAAGAAATATCTGAAAGTGCTGGAAGAAAGGATTCTGCCGGGACTGGAACAATATTGGGATAACATACGCGAACCGTTCTGTTATCAGAGCTATCCGATGTTTAACGGGGAAAGCGACCGTTTTTATGATGACAACGACTGGCTGGCGATCGATTTCTGCGACTTGTACGCACTGACGAAAAATAAGAAATATCTGGAGAAGGCACAGACACTATACAATTATATATACAGCGGATGGGACGATGTACTGGGTGGCGGCATTTACTGGTGCGAGCAAAAGAAAACGTCCAAGAACACATGCTCCAATGCACCCGCAACCGTCCTCTGCATGAAACTATACTACCTGACGAAAAATAATGCCTATCTCGAACAGGCCAAGAAGACATACGACTGGACCAAGAATAGCCTCCGCGACCCGGAAGATTTCGTTTATTGGGATAATGTCCTCTTGGACGGAAGCGTGGACAAGGCAAAATATACCTACAACAGCGGACAGATGATACAAGCCGGCGTCCTGCTCTACCTGCAATCAGGAGACAAAACCTATCTGAAAGACGCACAGGAAACCGCCCGAGGCGCCTACCAACGTTTCACCGAAGTGCGCAAAGCCGTAGACGGTACGGAAACCCGCTTCTACACCGCCAGCCCTTGGTTCAACGTGATCCTGCTGCGTGGCTTGACTGCCCTCTATGAGGTAGACCATAATCCCGAATATATCCGGACGATGGCAGACAACGCACGTTATGCATGGGATCATACCCGCGACGTAAACGGATTCCTCGACAACGATTGGACCGGTATCAAGACCAAAGAGCATAAATGGCTGTTGGATAACGCCTGCATGGTCGAACTTTTTTCCGAAATCAATAACATCAAATAAATAACAAACAGATGACAACACGCAGAAACTTTCTGAAAACAGGCGGCCTCTCGTTGGCAAGCCTTATGGTTGGCCAGCACTCATTCGCCCGTATGGCTGAAAAAGCCGACGACAAATTAGCCGGGGCTGCTTCCACCACCCAATATGTCTGTAAACGTCCGGTACCGAGCAAACGGCAATTCACATCCGAAGCCGTAGAGAAAGCGATCGCCACCACAAAGGCCAAGCTGAAAGACCCGAAGCTCGCCTGGATGTTCGAAAACTGTTTTCCAAATACATTGGATACGACTTGCGAACACAAGATGGTGAATGGTAAACCTGACACCTTCGTCCTGACCGGTGATATCCACGCCATGTGGCTCCGTGACTCGTCAGCACAGGTATTCCCGCATATCCAGTTCGCCAACGACGACCCGAAAGTGAAAACTATGCTTGCCGGCGTCATCAACCGCCAGACCTGGTGTATCAACATCGACCCGTATGCTAACGGCTTCAACGAAGGACCGACCGGTAGTGAATGGGAAAGCGACTTTACTGATATGAAAAAGGAATTGCATGAGCGCAAATGGGAAATCGACTCACTTTGCTATCCGATCCGCCTCGCCTACCATTTTTGGAAAAAAACAGGTGATATTTCCCCTTTCGATGCCGATTGGGACAAAGCAATGAAGAACATTTACAAAACTTTTATCGAACAACAGCGTAAGGACAACCTCGGTCCGTATCAATTCAGACGCAAGACAGACCGCCAAGGCGATACCTTACTAAACGACGGTTGGGGCAGTCCGGTCAATCCAGTCGGCCTGATCGTTTCATCGTTCCGCCCGTCAGATGATGCAACTCTGTTCGGATTCCTGATCCCGTCAAACTTGTTCGCCATCACGTCACTCCGCCAGTTAGCCGAGATGATGCGCGAGATCAAAAATGATAACGATTTTGCCCGCCGTTGCGATTCATTGGCGGATGAGGTAGCGGCTGCTGTCGAGAAATACGGTATTGTCAACCATCCTGAATATGGTAAAGTATATGCATTCGAGGTAGATGGTTTCTACAACCATGTGTTTATGGATGATGCCAATGTTCCGAGCTTGCTCGCGCTACCGTATCTAGGCTGTGTGGACATGGACGATCCAGTCTACCTGAACACCCGCAAGCTGGTACTCAGTAATGCAAATCCTTATTTTTTCCAAGGCAAGGCAGGCGAAGGTATCGGCGGGCCGCATATCGGTTTCGGATATATCTGGCCGATGAGTATCATCATGCGCTGCAATACGACACACGACAACGAGGAAATCCGCAAATGCGTCAAGATGCTGCGCGACACGGATGCAGATACAGGATTTATGCACGAATCGTTCTATAAGGATGATCCGAGCAAGTTTACCCGTTCCTGGTTCGCCTGGGTCAACACGTTGTTCGGTGAAATGATCTACCGTTTGGTGAATGAAGGCAAAGTCGATATTCTGAACAATTTAGGATAACAGATAAATATCGCTTACGAACAGAACTGATCCGGGCATGGATTACATAAAATCCATGCCCGAACTATATATAAAAACATCCTAATACACCACTCCGCTACTTAAAATCAGAGAATGTTGGGAAACCGGAATAATTTTTCTTTTCTATATTTGTAAAAAATATAAAACAACAGCCTTATGAAAAAGAAATTAGTCGTACTGACCGGTGCCGGGATGAGCGCCGAAAGTGGTATTTCGACTTTCCGTGACTCGGACGGACTATGGGAAAAATATCGGGTGGAAGATGTGGCAACCCCAGAAGGTTTTGCTGCCGATCCGGAACTGGTACTCAACTTTTATAACCAACGACGTCGAGAATTACTGAACACGAAACCTAATGCCGGACATATCGGACTTGCCGACTTGGAACAAGAATTCGACGTCCATATCATTACGCAAAACATCGACAACCTGCACGAACGGGCGGGAAGCAGCCATGTGATCCATCTGCACGGCGAACTGCTGAAAGCTTGCTCCGTTCACGACCTGAATACGACATACGATATTTCGCCCGAAAATCCAGACCTGCATATCGGGGACAAGGATCCTCATGGAGTACAACTCCGCCCCTTCATCGTCTGGTTCGGCGAGGCGGTTCCAATGATCGCCCCTGCAATCCGACTAGTGGAAGATTGTGACATCTTTGTGGTGATCGGGACTTCGCTCAACGTATACCCGGCGGCTGGACTACTGAACTACGTACGCCACGGCCAGCCAATCTACCTCATCGACCCGAAAGAGGTAAAAGCCTATCGTAACGATATCCGCTTCATACGGAAAGGAGCATCGGAAGGGGTGAAAGAATTGAAGGAGTTATTACTGCAAAATCATTAATACGTTCTTAAAATCACTTACATAATAGAAACACTTCAGAGCTTTTCTATTAAATTTGCAAAGTAAACACATAGAATTAAGTATTATTGAGAATGGAGCATAATCCGACGAAGATTCCTTCGCCCTTACTTTCCTTGGTTCCCATACTTGTATTGGTAACCCTTTTATTTGTGACAATACGCATATTCGGTAGCGATGCCCTTAGTGGCGGCAGCCAGATCGTGTTACTTACCGCTACCGCCATCTGCTGCCTGATCGCCATGACCTACAGCAAAGTACGCTGGAAGGTGCTGGAGCTAGCGATGATCAACAATATCACTGGCGTTGCGACAGCTCTGATCATCTTACTGATCATTGGAGCGTTGTCGGGCAGCTGGATGATAAGTGGTGTCGTCCCCACTTTGATTTATTACGGGATGCAGATCATTCATCCTAGTTTCTTCCTGGCATCGACTTGTATCATTTGTGCAGTCGTCTCAGTCATGACGGGAAGTTCATGGACTACCATTGCCACCATCGGGATCGCCCTCTTAGGTATCGGACAGGCACAAGGCTTCTCCGACGGATGGATTGCCGGGGCGATCATTTCGGGGGCCTATTTCGGGGACAAGATATCTCCACTTTCCGATACGACCATCCTTGCCTCATCGGTAACGGACACACCTCTTTTCAAACATATCCGCTACATGATGATCACAACAGTTCCCTCTATGTTGATCACGCTCGTTATCTTCACGGTAGCCGGTCTTTCACACGAAGCGACGGCAACAGACCAGATCGAACAGTACTCGATCGCCCTGAACAATACGTTCCATATCACACCGTGGCTGCTGATCGTACCGGTCGTCACTGGCATCCTGATTGCGAAAAGAGTTCCATCGATCATCACGCTGTTCATTTCGGCGGCATTGGCAGGCATGTTCGCGCTGATTTTCCAGCCACACCTGTTGCTGGAAATTTCCGGTTTACCAGTAGGAAACATCCAATCCAATTTTAAGGGCCTATTAATGACATTTTACGGCAGTACAAGCATAAAAACCGGAAATCCGGAACTGAATAGCCTGATTGCCACGCGAGGCATGTCAGGCATGATGAATACGATTTGGCTGATCCTTTGTGCCATGTGCTTCGGCGGGGCGATGGCGGCAAGCGGAATGTTGGGCAGCATCACTTCCGTATTTCTGCGCTTTATGAAACGGACAGTCGGGCTGGTAACGTCGACTGTCGCATCGGGACTGTTCCTCAACATCTGTACGGCCGACCAATATATTTCCATCATCTTGACTGGAAATATGTTCAAGGATATTTATGAAAAGAAAGGATACGAAAGCCGTCTGCTGAGCCGTACGGTAGAAGACTCGGTCACCGTCACTTCCGTACTAATCCCGTGGAATACTTGCGGTATGACACAGGCAACGATCCTCGGAGTTGCGACATTCATCTACCTTCCTTATTGTTTCTTTAATCTAATCAGCCCGTTGATGAGCATCACGATTGCTGCGATCGGGTTCAAAATAAAAAGGAAAAATGAAAAAGCTAAAAGTGTCGTTGCTGGCTAAGGTTGTCATTGCCATCGCAGCCGGTGTTGTATTCGGGCAGTTCCTGCCCGGCGGGATCGCCCGCATCTTTGTTACATTTAATTCTTTGTTCGGCAACTTCCTGTCGTTTTCGATCCCACTCATTATTCTAGGGTTGGTGACACCAGCCATCGGGGAATTAGGCAAAGGGGCCGGCAGATTGCTGGCCTTGACCGCACTGATCGCATATGGCTCAACTATCTTCTCTGGTTTCTTCACCTATTTCAGCAGTTCGGCAATCTTCCCACATATCCTACCGGTCAACACGGAGTTAACAGCAATGGAAAATCCCGAAGACTTCATGTTGCAACCCTATTTTATAGTCGCCATGCCACCTTTGATGGATGTCATGACAGCTTTGCTTCTATCCTTCACCATCGGGCTTGGCTTGTCTTATATTAATGGGGAAACATTGCGCGAATCCTTTTCCGATTTCCAGAAAATCATTACGAAACTGATCGAGGCGGTTATCATCCCTTTATTGCCACTTCACATCTTCGGCATTTTCCTGAACATGACGGTGAGCGGGCAAGTCATGGGCGTGATTACCATGTTCTTGAAAGTGATAATCGTGATATTTGTCCTGCATGTGTTGCTATTACTTATCCAGTTTACGATTGCCGGCAGCATGAGTGGAAAAAATCCGTTGCGACTACTGAAAAATATGCTTCCGGCTTACGCGACCGCACTGGGGACACAATCCTCAGCCGCCACCATCCCTGTAACATTGGCTCAGGCGGTCAAGAACGGGGTGCGGGAGAACATCGCAATCTTTGTCATTCCCCTTTGTGCCACTATCCATCTGGCAGGTAGCACGATGAAGATTACCGCCTGCGCGATGGCAATCATGTATATGTCAGGCGAACCCGTCACCTTCACTTCTCTTGCCGGATTCATCATGATGTTAGGGATCACAATGATAGCAGCTCCCGGTGTACCGGGTGGCGCTATCATGGCAGCACTCGGATTACTGCAAAGCATGTTAGGGTTTAACGAGACATTACAGGCGCTGATGATCGCCCTTTACATCGCGATGGACAGTTTCGGGACTGCTTGCAACGTGACAGGCGACGGGGCGATTGCAGTCGTGGTAGACAAGATCGCCGGCAAGCAAAAGACTGGGACAAGTCAGCCGTAGGCTTCTCACACATCTGCCTCGTCATAAATCACACAGCCTTTCGACTCCCTTTTCCCGCATCATGGTTGCCGCGATATGAGCACAGGCATAAGCATCAGCCATTGCATGGTGATGATAGGTCAGATCGTATCCGCAATGAGCGGCAACAGTCTGTAGTTGGTGGTTAACCAGGAAAGGATACATGCGCCTCGACAAACGGCAGGTGCAATAAAACTGATATTTGGGATAGGCAAGGTCATAGGCTTCGTGAGCTGCCCGCAGGCAACCTTCGTCAAAAGAACTGTTATGGGCAACCAGTGGGATATCTTGCAATCTGCCGGCTATCCTGGCCCAGGCTTCCTCAAAGTCGGGAGAGTCGATTGTATCCTGCATGGTTATGCCATGAATGGCAGTAGTAAACCGAGTGTAGAAGTTCGGATAGGGACGGACCAGCGTGTAAACAGAATCGATTACCTTATTGTCCTCAATAATAGCAACCCCGATACAGCAAATACTACTGCGCTTTCCATTAGCGATCTCAAAGTCAATTGCGGCAAAGCGTTCCATACTTTTCTAATTGATAATTGTCAATTGACAATTAATCCAACGGACAACTGACAATCAAGAAAAGCATTCATTGGCCTTTCTTTAATTGCCAATTGTCCATTGTTAATTGTCAATTATTTACTAAAGTCTCTCGGTGTCGGCACTCCCGGAAGCGGTTTGCGGTTCTGGAGTTCTTTCATGACCTCCTGAATGGCACGGTCGAGTTGCTGGTCTTCACCGTTCCATTCTTTGACGGGATCATTATCGATCAGGATGTCAGGATCGACACCATGATTCTCAATAATCCAGCTACCGGTTTTCGGATCGAAACTTGTGAAGAAAGGTACACGGATGTCCGTCCCGTCCATATAAGGTAACGAGCCACTGATACCGACAATTCCACCCCACGTACGAGTCCCGATCAGTTTGCCCAATCCCAGCGCACGGAAGCCCCACGGGAAGAGGTCGCCGTCGGAAGCCGAATATTTATTGATCAAGCATACTTTCGGACCTACTTGCACGGCATCGGGAACAGTTCCGATACGGGCTGAACCACGACGCATCGTCAACCGATACGGTTCACGGGAAAGGCGTTCGAGGATCATCGGCGAAACATTCCCCCCCCCATTGGCACGGTCGTCAATAATCAAACCTTCCTTGTCGAGCTGCGGATAGAAATAGCGGGAGAATTCATTCAGTCCTTCTGGTCCCATATCCGGAATATAGATATAGCCGATCTTGCCGTTCGATGCTTTGTCGACTTTCTTAATATTATCCTGTACCCAGTTATAATGATACAAAGAATATTCTTCTTCCAGCGGACTGATCACGATCTTGCGCGCTCCCTCCAACTGCGGTTTGCTGTTCAACGAAATTTCCGTCGGGACATCTGCCTTGCCGACCAACAACGAATACATATCTTTCACACTGTTTGTCGGCACGCCGTCGATTGCTACGATAAACTCACCCACCTTCGCCTCGATGCCCGGTTCCGCAAGTGGAGAGCGCAACGACTTGCTCCAAGAAGCGCCCGGAAGAATCTTTTCCAAACGGAAGAAACCACTCTTGTCACGAGAGATCTCAGCACCTAACATACCCGTTTTTATCCGGTCGGGACGTTCCGCCTCACCCGGATTCACATACGCATGACCACAGTTTAGTTCGCCGATCATCTCACCGATGATGTAGTTCAAATCCAGACGTGTTTTGGCATACGGGACAAGCACCTGATATTTTGCCTTGACCGCATTCCAATCTACCCCGTGCATATTCTCCAGATAGAAACCGTCACGGAAGGCCCGCCATGCCTCATCGAAAATCTGTTCCCATTCCTTCGGATAATCGACCGTGATTTTCATATTCGACAGGTTCACCGGATCGCTCAGGTCTGCTTTTCCCAAAGGGATATCTGTCACATAAAGAGCATTATTCTTGAAGAAAAGCGCTTTCTTGCTACCGGGTTCGACATCCATAGAAGCACCGTCAGCCACCACGTCTTCCTTCTGCTCCTTCAGGTCGAATACTTTCGTTCCGCCACGTCCCCAGTAGTAAACTTTATTTCCGTCCGAATAGAAATTCCCGTAATAGGAAGGGCTCACCGGCAGCTTGACGATACGGTCCGTAATCCCGTCGAAATCGATCTTGACAACAGAAGTAGCAAGTTCGTCTTTCTTTATATTTTCCTTCTTTGCCGGTGTATTTTTCTTTGATTCCTCTTTGGCAACAGCAACTTCCGCGTCCTTCTCTATGAAAGGCGAAGGAGTGTCTTTGGACAACATCGCCAGGTAAACTCCATACATATTATTATAGACATGGTTCCATTCCAGTGATCCGTAGGTCGGATTGAAGTCCCGGGCAGATGCAAAAACCAAATATTTACCATCCGTACTGAATACCGGAGAAGAAGAATCATACCACTTATCCGTCACCGGATATTCTTTCCTATCAACCAGATTATAAACATAAACGATGCTATATTCATTGTTCCCTGTACGGGTATAAGTCAACCATTTGCTATCCGGCGAGAAAGTCACGCCCCGCGGTTCGCCCATCGGATCCTGCAACAAGGTGGTCACCTGTTTTGTAGCAATATCCAACAGGTTAACACGATTCTTACGATCCGTATAAACGAGTGTCTTCGAATCCGGACTCAGTTCGAAACTACGGATATAAGTATCATTATCCTTTGTCAGCTGGACGGGCTCACCTCCGGTGGCATCCTGCATATAAAGCTCCGTCTCTCCGGTGGCATCCGAAATATAGACGATGAATTTGCCGTCGGGCGACCATTGCGCATCACGGTCATGTGCTCCCGGAGAACGGGTGATATTTTTTGTCACTCCCTTTTCAACCGGCAAGTTGAACACTTCTCCGCGGGCAGTCACCACTAAACGTTCACCATCTGGTGACAGACTGGCCTCAGTAAGATAACCGGCCCCATCCTTAATTTCGCTACGGGCATAGATATTGTCGGAAGTCAGGGTGATGTTCACCTTTTCCGGCTTTTTGCTCCCGGCATCCATCTTATAAATATAGCCACCGTTCTCGAAAACGATCATATTACCGTTTGCGCTTGGGAACTTCACATCGTATTCGGTAAAGTCTGTGACTTTGTCCGTCTGTTTGGTCTTCGTATTATACACAAAGATATTCATTGTCCGGTCACGGTCGGAAAGGAAAAAGATTTCATCGCCGATCCACATAGGGATAATATCCTGGGCAGGATTGTCCGTAATGTTTTCGACAGTCTTCTTATCGGGATTATAAATCCAAATATCATCCGCCATCCCGCCTTTGTAATATTTCCAGGTACGGAACTCCCGCATGACACGGTTATAAGCCAGTTGTTTACCATCAGGAGAATAGCTGCAGAATCCGCCTTCGGGAAGTGGAATAACTTTGGACAAGCCACCCTCCTTTTCCACCGTGAACAACTTTCCGCTGAAACCGTCGCTGATGCGGTTACGATACACGATCCGGCTGCCGTCAGGCGTCCAGGTCATCACGATATTGTTCGGCCCCATACGGTCACCCAAGTCATCCCGGCTGTTCGTTGCCGTATAGGTCACACGCAACGGTTCCCCACCCGTCACCGGCATAGTGTAGACTTCCGTATTACCATCGTATTGCCCGGTAAATGCAATCGTTTTGCCGTCCGGAGAAAAACGGGGAAACATCTCGTACCCCACATGCGAAGTCAGGCGCCCGGCTTCGCCACCCGTAGCCGGGACCTTGTAGAGGTCGCCCGCATACGAGAAAACAATCTCATTGCCGTTCGTAGCCGGAAAACGCAACAGACGCGCTTCATCCGCCGCCATCAACAGTGAAGGGGCACCAGCCAGAACCAATAAAGAAAAGATAAGTTTCTTCTTCATACCTAATTATCGTTTAGTCAATCGACAAAGGTAAAAAAAGTAAAGCATCAAAATATATTCCGATGCAGATATTCCTTTATTTTCCACCACAATAATTGCTGTTTCGCGACAAAAGAAGACCAACCGGACAACAATCTCCCCGTTTGCTTATAAAATTCAGGATCACAAACCGATATGCACTGCCGGTCCATGCTTGCTGCAGAAAATAAATAGAAGCGGCCATTCTTCAACAGAATGCCTAAAGTATCCTCCTCCCGAACAAAACCAACAATATCCACAAAATTAATACTACCAACTGATAAAAAAGAAAATGAAGACTCCTTAAATTCCACATGATGCAAAACGACATAAGGTCGCAATAGCCAAAAAAGCTCAGCAATATTGACAGGATCAAGTTTTTTCAAAAAGGATAGCAACCATTGCTCCTGAAGATTTGAGATAGATAAAGGTAATTCCATATTTACTTAAATTCTACCCGAAAACACCCCATGTTTCCAACAATATCTCAAACAGGATGGTTATTATAAAGAAACGTGGGAATTAACAACATACACTCGATTAAGGACCTCGAACAACCTATAACTAGTTGTATGCGATAATTACCCACGTTTTTTATCTTGAATACACAAGTGCATAAACACCCACTTTGC
>ERZ827492.2551-NODE-2551-length-12605-cov-3.249482_pt1 | contig 12605 bp, 12 predicted proteins | sample MGYA00519704_ERZ827492 | MGnify/ENA primary metagenome ERZ827492 (study PRJEB31778, sample SAMEA3449325) | human gut metagenome | biome: human gut; feature: human-associated habitat; material: faeces | place: United Kingdom | collected 2010/2012 ...
ACGGCTCCTCGGTCTATAACGTGAACCATTACCCGAACGACCCCGCGCTCACGAATTATAAACTCCTCACCGACAGCGGCAGGCTCGATCTGGTCAGGGAAAAGAATCTCAGCGCCGCGGCGGCCGAGAGGATAGGCGGCGAAAACGTCTTTTCGTTCCAGTATGATTTCCGTATGGGCGGTTATGATATAGCGAATGAGCTGAGCGACTATGTCAACGCCGTGCTCAAATACACGGGCGCAAAAAAGGTGAATATCTTCGGCATGAGCTACGGCGGCTTCGTCGTCGGCGCTTATCTGAGCCTCTTTGCCGACTCCGCGCCGATAAATAACGCCGTGCTCGACGTGCCCGCCCTCGGCGGCACCTCGTTTGCGAAGCGATTCTTCCTCGGCGAGGTCGATTTCCCCGTCGCGAGCCTTATTTCGCTCGGCGAGAATATTCTCGGCAAGGAGACCGACTTGGCGCCGCTTTTCGACGGGGTCAAGCTCCCCAGGGTGGAGGCGCTGGCGTCCGCATTCCTCAAGAGGATATCGGTGCTGCCGCTGCATTGGGGCAGCCTTTGGGATCTGCTCACGCCCGAAAGCTATGAGCAGCTTAAGCCCGTGATGCTTGACGGCGAAGCGAGCGCCGAGCTGATACGCAAGAGCGACGTTATTCACCACGAGATCATGCCGAATTATCGCAGCAGCTTCCTTCGCTGCATGGAGCGCGGCGCAAACGTCTCGATAATCTGCAACTATGTCGATTACACGGCTTTCGGCGGCGACAGGCTCGCCGATATGCTGCTTGATGCTTCGCAGGTCAGCGGTGCAGTCTGCCCGTCGGTCGGCAAACGCTTCCCGCGCGGCTACAGTGCCGTTCGCACGGTCTGCACCGACAGCAAGCACGACCATGTCGCCCCGTCAATGAAGATAGACGCCTCCTCTGCTTATCTGCCCGAGAACACCTGGTTTGTCGACGGGCAGTATCACGGCACTTATACGCAAGACCCGAATACCTTTGCCCTTATCGAGCGGCTGCTCTTTGCCGACGGCAGGACAGATGTGTATTCCTTCGCCGAATTCCCGCAGTTTGAGGTGGCTCAGGCGCCGTATTACTCGGTCAATGCCGTATTCAAGGGCGAGCAGGCGGGTCACACGGGCGACTCCGATACGCTCGTTATAACCAACCTTTCCCCGAGCCGCTCCGTGCTGATAACGGGCGTCTCAATGCCCGGCGTTAAGTTTTCAAAGCCCTCCGGGCGGCTGCTGAAGCCGGGCGAATCCGCCGAGATCAAAGTGATATCGGCAAAGCCGCTTGACGGCAGAGCCGAGCTTAAAGTCAGCTATGTGAAGCCCGCATTCGGCAAGAGCGCCGCGGTCAGAAGCTTCGATTTTGTCAAATAAGGAGAATAAGTAATGAAACTCAAGAAAAATATGCGCTTGTTTGCTATAGCGGGGGCGCAGCTGCTGCTCTTTATACTCTTCACGGCGGCTGTAGCCAATGTCGACGTGCAGCCGATAGGTCCCAACGCTTCGAGCGTTGGTTTTGCCTCCGCAAACGGCCATTTCCGCGACCTCATAGGCAACAATGACGGGTGGTATAAGTTCACAGAAGTGCTCGGCGTTTTGTCGATACTCGTGATGCTCATGTTCGCCGCCATAGGCGTTATCCAGCTCGTCACCCGCAAGGCTCTCAAAAAGGTCGACAGCGAGATACTCGCCCTCGGCGTATTCTACGCCATCGTGGTATTCTTCTATCTCCTCTTTAATGCCGTTGCCGTCAACTACCGCCCGATACTCGTCGACGGTCAGCTCGAGGCCTCCTACCCCTCGTCGCATTCGATGCTCGCCGTTTGCGTGATGCTCTCGGCTATCCTGCCGCTCAAGAAGCGTCTGCCCGCAAAGGTAATGCCTGCCGTCAAGGCCGTGTGCATAGCCGTTGCGGCGCTCACCGTCCTCGGCAGGCTGCTCTCGGGCGTTCACTGGTTCACCGATATCGTCGGCGGAGTGCTGCTCTCATGCGCTCTCACGGCGCTCTACTATGCGCTTGCCGAGCAATTTCGCCTTGCGCTGCGCCCGTAATTGGACTAAAAGGCTAAAATGTATATTGTTTTTTGAGGATAAATATTGTATAATATTAAAGATTGGGGTTTGATCCTCTGAAAATAGCCGTACTCCGTGCGCTTCGGCGCCGTGGGCGTAGACAGGAGAGAAAAGCATATGGAAAAGAAACTGAATGTTGTTACCGGCGCAAAGGGCTATGTAGGATATGCGCTTGTAAAGGAGCTTGCCGACAGAGGCGAGCGCATCAGGCTCTCACTGCACCGTGACAGCCACGATTTCGATGAGTTCAACTGCGAAAAGGTCATCGGCGACGTTTGCAGCCTCGACCACCTCATGCAGGCGTTTGAGGGCGCCGATACCGTTTATCATGTTGCGGGTCTTGTCGATATCACCGGCAAAAAGGATGACCTGGTATGGAAGGTCAACTACGACGGCACCAAGGCGGTTGTAGAGGCGTGCAAAAAGTGCGGAGTTAAGAATCTTGTTTATGTTTCATCGGTCGACGCCATTCATGTCACCGACGATATGACCGTCGTGCGTGAGCCGGATCATTTTGACCCCGACCTTGTCAACGGCGCATACGGCAAGTCAAAGGCTGCCGCAAGCCAGTATGTAATGGACTCTTCGGATGAAAATCTCAAGACCTGCGTCGTGCATCCGAGCTGCTGCATCGGCCCCTACGACGTCAAGGGCACTGCCAGCGTTTGCGCTATGATCCGCCTTTATATCAAGGGTCTGTTCCCCGTTACCCTCGACTTCGGCGCATACAACTTCGTTGACGTGCGCGACGTTGCAAAGGGCATGATAGGCGCTGCCGAAAAGGGCAGAGGCGGCCAGAATTACCTCCTCTGCGGCGACAAGCTCACCGTCAGGGAGTTCATAGCGACCCTCGCAAAGATCTGCGGCAGGAAGCCGCCGAAAGTTGCACTCAGCAAAAAGACGATAATCAGGCTGCTGCCCGTCATCGTCAAGGTGTTTGATATGCTCAAGCTCCCGCCGGTGCTCAACGAGATGTCGATAGAGATCCTTTGCCAGAACTGTAACTTTACATATGAGAAAGCCGCAAAGGAGTTCGGCTACAAGCCGATGAGCGCTGAGGATTCGCTGCGCGACACCATCAAGTGGATAAAGAAATTCGATAAAGAAAAAGCAAATAAGAAATAAAAAATTGCGGGCGGCCGAGGCTGCCCGCTTTTTGTGTTTGCCGACAACATTATCCTGCTTTGGGAATATAATGTAGCAGGGACAGGCGATTTTGAAATTTTTTTGCTCCCCGATTTCAAAACGCGATTATTTCGCCGTGTGTGTGCCCAAAATAATACTGCCATTCAAACTTACGGGAGTGATTACAGTGACCGTTAAACGGGGAGAGATCTATTACGCCGATTTAAGTCCCGTGATCGGCTCGGAGCAGGGCGGCACGAGGCCTGTGCTGATAGTTCAGAATGATGTCGGCAACAAATTCAGCCCCACCGTCATTGCGGCTGCGATAACGAGCCAGCGATTTAAAACGAGCTTACCTACCCACATAAGGGTCAACGCCGACGGCTGCGGCCTCGCCAAGGATTCGATAGTGCTGCTCGAGCAGGTGCGTACCCTCGATAAAAAGCGCCTGCGCGAGAAGATGGGGAATCTCGGCGAGCAGGATATGACGAGGGTGAACAGAGCGCTCTCGGTCAGCCTCGGCATCGGCGCAGAATAGAACAGTGAAAACCCCGCCGCCGGGCGGGCATAATTAAAAACGGCGTGACCGCAAAAGTCACGCCGTTTGATTTTTAAATTTTGGATCGGCACAGGTGGCGTCCGCTGCATAGGTTTAACAAGCCGAAACGGTCAAGTCATCATGCTATATTTCTTTGGCATACAGTCGGTCGGTCTCATTGGCGTAATTAACAATATCACCGAGATAACGGTATCCGTATTTTTCATATAGCCCTGTATGCACGGACGGGATGTACGTCTTGTCAAAGCCCTTTTCCTTTGCATATTCGTTCGCAAAGGAAATCAGTTTTTCGCTGATCCTATGTCCGCGATAGCTTTCCGTCACAAAGATCCCCGATACCCACGGATATATTTCGGGCAGCGGATAATAATCGCTCTTTCGGATATAAGCTATCCCTATAATCCGGCCGTTTATTATCGCTGCAAACGGAGTTTCCCAGTCTGTAAACGTCCATGCCCGAAGCTCATCCAACATATGAGCCTTTACATCTTCCCATGAAAACTCTTCAACAAAGCGGAGCAGTTTATCCGCTAATTCGGTATCGCGATCAACCTTTTTAATTTCCACTGTATCACCCTTTTCTATCTGTGCTATACACATTGCAGGGGACGGCGTTCTCGGCATCCCGCAGATCAAGCCGAAATCCGCCTACGCGGCCACCTCATCCGTCTCGCAGGCTCGGCGATTTTGCGCGAATTATATTGTCGGCTTGCGGTTACGGGCGGAGCTGTCACTTTTTCTTTTTGGGCGCGGGCAGGTCGTCATACATTGCGTTAAACAGACCGTTCAGGAATTCCCTATTGTCGACGTCCTCGACTAACAGCATCTCTTTTGCGCCGTCATAGGGCAGCTCGCGATCGGCTGTAGGCATATAGGCGACGGCAGACGCGGTCGGTTTCACAAGCAGCCTGTTGTCATATATGCCGCCGACCGAGGCTGAGCAGGTCTCATAGCCTCTGCGCTCAAGGTAGGCAAGAACATCGCCCGAGGTGGTGCCCCAATAGGGCATGAAGCTGTCGATTCCCTGCGCCTCGCCCCAGCCCATCATTCCGTGGACAAAGACGAAGGGATATTGCCTTGCGCTGCCCGCAGCCGCATAAGCGGTTGGGAATGAAAGCAGCAGCGCGATGCAAAGGATGGCTGATAAGAATTTTTTCATGGTTATCGGTCTCCTTTGTTTTTTGAATATGCATTTATCAAAGAGCGTTCACGATATCTTTAAAATGCCTGCCGCGCTCCTCAAAGCAGGAATACTGATCGAATGAGCTGGTGGTGGGGGAGAGCAGGACGCTGTCGCCGCTCTCGGCAGCTTTTACCGCCTCTGCGACGGCTTCGTCGAGAGTTGTGACCACCGTGCCGCCCTCGCCGACAAGCTCGCTTACGAGCCGCCTGCCGCAGGCACCGTAGCCGATAACCTTCTTAACGCAGCCGAGGTGCGCCCTCACGTCGTCCATGGCAAGCCCTTTCTCAAAGCCGCCGACGAGCAGGATAACGCCCTTATCAAAGGCCTTCAGCGCCGTGACGGTGGCGTCGGTGTTGGTGCCCTTGGAGTCGTTGTAGTATTTAACGCCGTTCAGCTCGCGGACGAATTCTATTCGGTGCTCAACGCCCCTGAAATCGGCGATAACGCTGCAAATATCTTCGTTAGTTACGCCGAAAGCCTTGGCTATCGAGACGGCGACGATGATATTCTGCAAATTATGCTTGCCGATTATCTTTATCAGGTCGAGCGGCAGCACTTTTTCGCCGTTTACGCAGACATAGCCGCCCGATACGCAGGAATCCGTGTCGCTGCGGTCGGTGCTGAATGTACGCACGGTGCAGTTCACAGGATATTTGGCGGTGTATTCGGCGAGTACGGGGTCGTCAGCATTGAGCAGGAAGAGGTCGGAGCCGCTCATGTTGCGATAGACCTCGGTCTTTGATTTGTAATAGGCGTCAAGGCTGCCCATGAAGTCCACATGGTCGGGGGTGAGGTTGAGTATCACCGCCGCCTCGGGACGGAATCTGTCGATATTGACGAGCTGGAAATTTGAGATTTCAAGTGCTATATAGTGGCCGCCCTCCTCCATAAGGCCATTCTCGAGCACGGTCTCGCAGAGAGGGATGCCGATATTGCCGCAAAGGTGAGTTTTGCCGGGGAAGGTCTTTGCCAGCAGCTCATAGACGAGCGTCGAGGTGGTGGTCTTGCCGTTGGTGCCGGTTATCGCCACATAATGCTGGGGCTTCGCCACGTTATAGGCAAGCTCAATCTCGGTTATGACGGGGATATTTCGCTCGGCGAGGCGCTGCATCATCGGGCTTCTGAACGGCACGCCTGGATTCTTGACTACGAGCGCGTAATTGCCCTCAAACACCTGCATACTCTGGTCAACGACCGTCACGCCGAGCTTCTCAAGCTCGGGCAGCTCTTTGATATCCTCTTTCTTTTTGCTCTCGGAGAGAGTTATGACCGCACCGAGGCGGTGCAGCACTTTTATCGCCGCCATGCCGCTCCTTGCGAGGCCGACGACGAGCACATTTTTGCCCGTAAGCTCCATTTTGAAGCCTCCTTACTTAAACATATAGTTATAGACCTTTGCCCACGCAAAGACCCGCTCTTTATTCCATTTCTTGGGTATCACGGCGCAGGTAGCGGCCGCCTTGCCCATGTTGGTGCCGCAGTTGAGCAGCTTCATTACAAGCTCCTTGTCGCGGCAGACCTGCTTCGCTTTGTTGCCGAGCCCTCTGACGTCCATGCCGGAGACAAGGCTGCCGAGGCTGGTGAAGTTTGCGCCCATATTCACGTCGTCAGAGGTGATTATTTCGCTCTCGACGAGGTAATCTATCTCCTCGGGCTTGAGTGAGAGCAGCAGCTTTTTGGCGCAGGCGAGCGGAGCAAGCCCCGAGCCTACTGCCTTGTAATATGCGACCTGATAGGGCCAAAGCGTCTCGGCGCTGAAGGCGCATTCGCTGTCGGCCGTGACGGCGTCGGCCAGCGCGCGGGAGGCCTTGAGGCTGTTTGCGATGCCCGAGCCTATCATCGGCACGGTCATAAAGGCGCTGTCGCCTATCGCGGCGTAGCCGTCGGCAACCATCATGGCGAGGGGCTGGCGCACGGGAATCTCGACGAACTGACCGCCTCTGACTCTCTCCCTGCCGAGCCTAGGATTTGTCTCGCGCAGCACGTCGGAGAATCTCTCGACCTCCGCCATGTCGAAATCCTCAAATCTGCCGATGAGCAGGTCGGTGTGATCGTCCTCCGAGGCTATCCAGCTGATGCCCCTGATGTTGTCGGGGAAGAGCATTACCTTGAATTTTGCCTCGGCTTCCTCGTCGCTTGCGACGTTGTAGAACGCACGGTAAATTGTTATCTTGTCGCTGCGCTGCACCTCGGCGTCAATGCCGAAGGATTCGGGGAGCTGACGGCGCACGGGCGAATTCATGCCGCAGGCGTCGATAACGAGGTCGGCGTATTCGTCGCCCTTGTCGGTCTTGATGCCCGCCACTCTGTTGCCGAGCAGTATCGGCGCGAGCACCTCGCATTCATAGACTATGTTGACCCCGCAGTTGAGGGCGTGATTTATCAGGTGCTCATAGATATCGCGGCGCTCCATCTTTATCTCAAGCTGATCCTTTGGTATATGCTGCTGCAGGGGCTTCTTTGAGGTCGGGGCAAAGAAGGTCATATCCTCCTTATACTCGAATTTATCCTCGGGCGGCATATCTATGCCCGCTGTTTTAAGCGCGCCGGGGGCAAATATATCGGTCCAGTCATAGCCGAGGGTGCCTTCTTTTCTCTTCTCATAAACGGTTACGTCGAAGCCCGCCCTTGCGAGCGAAGCTGCGGCGGCAATACCGCCGTGGCCGAGACCTGCAACGATTATTCTATTACCCATTTTAGCCCTCCGTTATCGGTTTTTATAAATTTTAACATATAACCGGCAAAATGACAACCGAAATTTATCGCTTTCATATAAAAATAGTTGATTTTATTCTATTCTTATGCTTTAATTATTATATGTTTATTGCTCAAGCGGAGACCGCGGTTAAAAAGGCAAGGCATTCACTCCGGAGCGACCCCCACTTGAGAGCTGCAAATCAAATCATCCGATACAGCCCCGTTTGCGAAGAAATTCAAGAGCATCAATAAATAAACAGCGGAGGAAATGAAAATGAACACGATCTTTACCGACGGTATGCGCTTTGTCGATGAATTCGGCAGAGAGCGCATATTCCACGGCATCAACGTCTGTGACAAGGGGCGCAAGGTCGGCGGCACGGGCAGGCGAGAATATGACTGCGAGTGGGATGAGGCACTTTTTGAGCAATTCAGGAATTGCGGCTTCAATATAATCCGCTTCGGCATCACATGGGACGCCGTTGAGCCGCAGCCCGGCAAATACAACGACGATTATCTGGATTCGCTCGCAAAGATCCTCGACAAATGCGCCGAGAACGGCTTCTATTGCTACCTCGATATGCACCAGGATCTTTACTCGAGCTTTGAGGATAAGGACGGCTTCGGCGACGGTGCGCCCGCTTGGGCGTGCCTCGACGGCGGCCATAAATACAAGGCGCATCGCTTCGTCTGGGCGGAGGGCTATTTCTTCAACAAGGCCGTCCACAAGTGCTTCGACAACTTCTGGGCTAATGCCGAGGTCAACGGCAGAGGCTTGCAGGATTGGTACTGCGATATGTGGGCGCACGTCGTCGGCAAGCTCGGCTCGCACCCCGCCGTGATAGGCTTCGATGTTATGAATGAGCCGTTCATGGGCAGCGACGGCGGAGTTATATTCAGGAAGCTGATTTTGGAGCTTATCAAGGTCACTCTCTGCGACCGCTCGATAAGCCTTATCGAGCTTGCAAAGACTCTGCTCATCAAGGAGCGCCGCCTGCACATTGCCGATCAATACACCGCCTATCACCTGCGTAAGGTCACCTCGGCGGCGGATTCCATCGTCAGGCGCTTTGACACCTGCAAATATACGCCGTTCATCAATAAGGCGGCCGAGGAGATACGAAGGGAGAATAAGAGCGGCATCATCTTCCTTGAGAACAGCTATTATTCAAACCTCGCCATTCCGTGCGCCGCGGGTGAAGTGACCGTCGGCGGCAAGCGTGACGAGAGCTTTGCCTACGCCCCGCACGCCTATGATATCGTCGCCGACACGCCGATGTATAAATACGCGGGCACCGACCGCATGACGGCGCTGCTTGCCGAGCCTCGCAGGATGCAGGAGCGGCTGAATATCCCCGTCGTATTCGGCGAATGGGGCGGCTTCCAGCCCGATACGGATTGGTATTACCATTGCGAATTCATCCTTGACACCTTTGATAAATATCACTGGAGCGATACATACTGGGCATATTTTGACGGTCTGTTTGACTCAGAGCTGCCCGTACGCGTCCTAAAGCGACCCTATCCGAGAGCTGTTGCGGGCAGGATAATCGAATACCGCCACGACCGCAGCGAGGGCAGCTTCTCCCTCCGCTTTGAGCAGGATAAGAGCTGTAAAGCGCCGACCGAGATATACGCCCACAAGGCGGTCAGAGCCGTCGAGAGCGACCTGAAATACACCGTCACCGAGGCGGACGGAGGCTATATAGTCGCTTTTAAGGGCGGCAAGAACGGAATCCACAATATAAAAATCACTTTTTGCGAGTAAAATATGTTTGACAATAGAGAAATACTGAGAATAGCGCTTGAACAGAGCGCCGCAGAAATGGGCTGCGAGCCGGAGGACTTTCTCGGCACACGGGCGAAGGTATTTGTCTCCCGTCCGAACGAAAGGGCACGATGCTACCTCAAATCACCGCTCCCGTGCGACCTTGTGTCATACGGAGGGTGCGTTATCGCCTCCGCCGAGGAGCGATATATCCCCTTGGTCGAGAGTTATATAAAAAAGTACCCCGCCGAGCATTGCTTTGAAACGCCGAATATGCATATCTTAAACGACGAGTTTCAAAAGCACGGAATGCGTGTATGCTTTATGGCGGAGTATTGGCTCCCGGATATTGAGTTGCTGCGTGAGATCGATTGCGGGCTTGAGCTGAGGGTGTTGACCCCGGAGGACTTCTCATCTCTCTATCTGCCCGAGTGGGGCAATGCGCTCTATGCCCCGAGACGTGAGCGTGATGTGCTTGCCGTCGGCGCCTATGACGGCGACAGGCTTATCGGCCTTGCAGGTTGCTCTGCCGATTGTGAGACAATGTGGCAGATCGGGGTCGATGTGCTGCCCGAATACAGGCGGCGAGGGGTCGGCAGCGCTGCGACTGCCCGCCTTGCGCTCGAGACGCTGGATAGGGGCAAAGTGCCGTTCTATTGCTGCGCCTGGTCGAATATCCGCTCGGCGAGGAATGCGATACGCAGCGGCTTCCGCCCCGCGTGGGCTGAGCTGACCGTCAAACCCGCCGAATTTACGGATAAACTGAATAAATAAATCAAAAGCCCCGTATGCCGAAGCATACGGGGTTTCTGGTGACCCGGACGAGAATCGAACTCGTGTTACCGCCGTGAAAGGGCGGTGTCTTAGCCGCTTGACCACCGGGCCGAAAAAAAATGGTAGCGGCAGTCGGATTTGAACCAACGACACTTCGGGTATGAACCGAATGCTCTAGCCAACTGAGCTATGCCGCCATACAGTCAAGCAAGTGGTATTATACTATGTGACCCGCTGTTTGTCAACATATTTTTTGATTTTTTCGGATTTTTTTTCGCCGATCAATTTCAAAGCCTCAAAGTGCACATAAATAGGCATGATAATCAAGAGAAAAACCGGATCGGCAAATACACAACAATTCCAAAATTATATTTTTCCTTTCCGGAAAGAATCGGATGTGTACGATATCGTTAAACCGGTGACACCGAAATAGTTTTTCCGTCCTTTTCCTGTGCTAAGAACGTCAAAATCGGCCAAAGGCGACAAGGTTAGAATGTGTAAAGATTGGAAGATTATCAGCAAGTACAATACCCCGCTGCTGCGGGACGCCGAGGCAATCAGCGCAAGCTGATCAAAGGGGAAAAACAAATTTAATGATATGGAATATATTTTTTAAAGTAATCCTTGCTTTTCCGACAATGCTTCCGGTTGCCGCTCCTCCGGCCTCGGTCTTGCCGAGACGGCCTCAGCGGTAGGTAAAAACTCGGTTCAAACGACATTGCTTTAAAAGGCGTTGATAGATACCGCGTGTCAAAAGCGGCAACTGTAATTTTAAAAAACAAAATTGACAAGCAGCATATAACAGGCCGTTCCGCCGGATATGGACAAAAACATATTTTTCTTCCAGATATGAAGAGCGGCCGTCAATCCCACCGACAAAAGCTCGGGAATCCCATAACTTTTGGCCGTGAAATTAATTCCTTTAAGGCAATAAATCACCAACATTCCGAATATCGCTCCGGGAAGGGCGTTTCCGAGATATCTGATGTATTTAGGAGTCGATTTTTTTCCGCTGAAAATAGCAAAGGGCAAAAAGCGGGTAAGCATTGTTCCGACGGCGCAAAGTCCGATGGTTATTATCTGCTGTGCAATGGTCATACCGCCGACCTGACTCCTTCTTTAGCACCCTTTTCGATGGGCTTTCTGAAAGCCGTGAGAAAAAGAAGAATACATATCATTGTGGGGATCATAAAGCTGTCCTGACCGAAAATAAACAGGCAGGCTGCCGCCGAGAAAAGACCGATATAGGCACTGAAATGGTGCTTTCCCTTAAACCACTGATCAAGAAATATAACCACAAACATTGCGGTCATAACAAAATCAATGCCTTTTGTTTCAAAACTTATAAGTCCGCCGAAAACACCTCCCAAAGTGGCTCCGACAAACCAGTATAACTCGTTTAAAAGTGTGACGAAAAAATAAAACCAGCCTTTGTCCACCCCGTCGGGAATATCGGCCGTGCAGTTGATGCTGAAGGTTTCGTCACACATTCCGAATATAAGATATAGCTTTTTAAGCCCCGTACCTTTGTATTTGTCGAGCATCGCCAATCCGTAAAAAAGATGACGCGACTGTATCATTAGGGTCATTATAAAGGTTTCAAGAGGCGCAAATGAAGAAAGCAGCATGGATACGGTAACAAACTCAAGGCTTCCGCCGAATATGGTTATGCTCATTATCATGGGATAAACAAAGCCGAACCCCTTTGTTCTCATAAGGATTCCGTATGCACCGCCGAGAAACAAAAACCCCGCCAAAATGGGGATAGTACGCGGAAAGGCAGCGGCAAGCGCCCGCCGTTTTACATTCTTTTTATCCACAAAATCACTTCCAATTAGTATGCTGCCGTAGTTTTGCACCTTTTTAAAACTGTCCCGCCACACCACCAAATATCAAAACGGCACCGTTATCGATCAACGGCAAAGACAATTTCAACAACGGCAAAAATATAATATTGTTAATTCGCCGATTTTCCAAACCCGCTCTAATGTCATCTATAGTGTAAACATCCGACACAAGCTCAACGCCCATGTATCTTCGGCAGACAAATGAAAATGCCAAAATAAATATTCCAAAATTTAAAAAAGAATTAACATTTTAATGCACGCTCGATTAGGCGGCCGTTAGACGCCATAAATAAATATACCATTTTTATAGGTTTTCGTCAATCCAAGGATGATTTGCATAAAAAAATTATTTGCGCAATTTTGCAAAATATATTTCCATTTTGGCAATATGCCCTGTTAACGCTCTCGAAGCCAACTTGACTATTGACAATCCCCTCAAAACTGGTATAATACATAAGTCGAAGACATAATTTCAAAAGCAAGTCTTCAAAAAGTCTTACCTAATAAACAACGGGGTGTAGCGCAGTTGGTAGCGCGCCTGCTTTGGGAGCAGGATGCCGCAGGTTCG
>ERZ827492.2559-NODE-2559-length-12572-cov-3.700727_pt1 | contig 12572 bp, 10 predicted proteins | sample MGYA00519704_ERZ827492 | MGnify/ENA primary metagenome ERZ827492 (study PRJEB31778, sample SAMEA3449325) | human gut metagenome | biome: human gut; feature: human-associated habitat; material: faeces | place: United Kingdom | collected 2010/2012 ...
ACCCGCCGCAAGGAACCGCCGGTCTGGCATACGCTCCCCCCTGATGAGGAGGACGGGAAAAATGGTTGACATCGACGAGATCAGAAAACGGGCACAGCAAGCCAGCGAACGAGCCGCTGAGAGCATGAGAAAGACGTTTGAAAAAAGTGAGGAGCTGGTCCAAAAAATCGAAATTTCCAGTTCTGAAGAAGAGGAATCTGTCTCTGCCGCTGAGGTTGAGGCACAGATCAACGCCAACACGGAGCGGCAGGTAGAAATTCTCGGTCAGATATTTAGAACTGACGGTATGGCGCAGATGTCCGCCAATGAGGAGCTGCTGCAAAAAGTGGTACAAGATAAGGTCGCCGAGGCAACGATGTCTGCTACGGAAACCATTATGGGGCAGCTGTTTGGGGAAGATATGGGCGTTCTCGCGGCGGCTCTGGAAACCTTGGCGATGGAAGAAGGGGACGATGAGGAAGAGGGGGTGTTTGATCTCGAACGGGAGGAAAGCCTTTATACGACCTTAGAGGAGGCAATGGCCCGGCTTGAGGCCATGCCTGAACCGGAGCCGGTCCCGTGCCAAAAAAATGACGAGAAATGGGAGCGCTTCGGCATCCTGCTGTCAGGCATCATATCGACCCTAAACGGCCATGACCTGTATGGCATGGATGTGGAGGAGCACATCCCTGTTATGGAGCAGAAGATTGCGTCACTCGTTCGCCACTCATGGGGGATCAATGGCCGCAGCGATCTGCTGGATATGATCCGCTATCTGGCACAGGAGGGCTATATTCTGCGGTATCAGCTGTACAGCGAGGCATCTTCTCCGGAAGAGCTGATGGATGAAGCTATAGATGAGGATGAACGCGAGAATGTCAGCCGGGCATGGAGGTTCGCACAGCGGTATAAAAGCCGATATGCTCCCGGTTTTATGGCCGGCTGGGATATCGGCCGGGCGGCGATGCTGGCCCGCTGGGGGTGCTATTTAGGCTGGATCACGGAAAGTGAGGCGGTCGGCATCCTCTGGAATCTCTCCCACAAAGCTGCGGAGGAGCTGCACAGCTGGCGTGAATTTGCCCAGTCCTACCTGTTTGGCGGCCTGATGTGGAAACTGCTGTGCGGCGATCATTTTGTAGAAAGTTACCTGGGTTATATTGCAGATGCCGCCACAGACTTGTTGACCGGAAAAACGGAACAGGACGGCGGACATTGGCGCGATTGTCCATGGCCTGCGCGGAGAAAAATCGGCTTCACAGGATAGTTTGTAAAAAAAAATTAATACTCAGAAAATATAGATTTTACCCATCCCTCCCACGTCGGAGCAAAGTTCGCTTTGCTCCGACGTCTTTTTTGCCTGAGGTAAAAAAGACGTCATCCGCCCGCTTTCTTGCTCTCCCTTTCCAACTGCGGCCCGCTACACTGGGCTGCAGTTGGTAGGCCGCCCTGCGGGCGGCATTTTCAACGACGCCAAAGGACGTGGAAATATATGGAATAACACTCCGGAGAACACAGTAAAACAGGAAAATGAACACAGTCATTTTGCGGCCAATCTCTGGTTCAGGATCTGCGCGGTTTTTCTCTCCTGACTTTCCGGAGGTGGGTGTAGACATCTTGGGTCATGGCTGCGGTAGGGCTGAAGACATATCGTTTCGACAGGGGAGCGCTTCCTGGGAAGGCAAATATTATACCTTGCTTTTCGGGGGAACCGTCGGTTACAATTTCAAGGTAAAAAATTTACTGAGGAGTGATGTGCTGTATGTGGAAGAGACTGACCGCAGTGGCCTTGGCGCTGGTTCTCTCCGCCGCGCTGATCCTGCCGGGGTCTGCCTCTGTATTGATGGTAAACGGACAGAACCTGTGGCAGAATGCCCTGGCCAGACCGGAGGGAGGTACCACCTATGTATCCCTGAGGGTGGTGGCCAATGTACTGGCGCCCCATGCGGAAGTGAGCTGGTCCCAAGGAACTGCCTGGGTAAGAGGAAACGGCGTTATGCTCAAAGCGGTGCCCGGACAGACCTATATCACTGTCAATGACCGGGCCCTATATGTGGCAAAAGGGGTTAAGCTGGAAAACGGGCGGGTAATGGTGCCCATCCGGGTGCTGGCCGAAGCTTTGGGAGGAACCGTCGCCTGGAGCCGAACAGAGGGGATCACCCTTACGGTGGGCAGTGGAGTGCCTGGGCCAGCGCCCTATACATCAGATGAACTGTACTGGATGTCCAGGATTATTTCGGCTGAAAGCCAAGGAGAGCCCCTGAAAGGCAAGCTTGCGGTGGGTACCGTGATACTAAACCGGGTGGCCAGTGACCAGTTCCCTAGCACGATCTATGATGTGATTTTTGATAAAAAGTGGGGAGTCCAGTTTAGCCCTACCATCAATGGAATGATCTATCAGGAGCCTACGGCGGAGAGTGTTCTGGCAGCAAAACTCTGCCTGGAAGGGGCCAGAGTGGCGGGCGACAGCTTGTATTTCCTCAATCCAGAGATTGCTGAAAACTTCTGGATTATGGAGAACCGGGAGTTCGTGATGACCATCGGAAGACACTGGTTTTACCGCTGAATTGTATATACAGACGAATAACCGAACCTTTCCAATGGAGAGGTTCGGTTATTTTGTACACAAGAAAATCTTGCAAAACGGTATAAAATCGGTTACAATACGGTTACAATTTGACAACAAATTGTAGCAAGGAGAGATTTGATGAAAATTCGAATAACTGGCCTGGCTCTGGCAGGGCTTATGGCGGCATCTTTGGTTCTGCCTGCCTTTGCCGCCTCTTCGGAGGAGGTGCCGTCCTCAGAGATCTATCTGAATGGAGAAGCGGCACAGATGCTGGAGTATCGGCTCTACAAAGGTGTCAACTATATCACGGTTGAGTCCTTTATGGCTATGATGGACGCGGAGGCTTTGGTGGAGCAGGAGGATGGCACTGTCGTTGTTACTGCCGCCACAGTGACTGGTGTGGTTGACATGGATGCCGCCCAAGAGGAGGGGCAGCTGTCCGGAGAGACAGAGGAGGACCCTAACCAGGGCGAAGACCGCGCTTTGATGGAATCAGAGGAGGAAAATGCTCAGACAGAGGAACTCCCGGAAGAGGATCCCGAGGCTGAGGAGACCCCCCAGGCCAATGTGGTGGAAGAAACCCTGACGTTTTCCGCGGTTCAGGGAGAGAACTATGTGGTGGCCAACGGACGCTATTTGTATGTAAAGAACGGCGTCCTGGAGCTGGACGGCAAAGTTGCTGTTCCGGTGCGGGTGCTGGCCGAGATCTTCAATCTGGATGTGGGCTATGACGGAGCTACCGGCAACGTCACACTTACCAGCCAGGAGGGGGTTGGCGCCTATCTGGAGAGCGGCGACGCTTACTACGATGGCGATGTTCTCTATTGGCTGTCCCGTATCATCTACTCTGAGAGCGGCAACCAGCCTCTGGAGGGCAAGATTGCCGTGGGCAACGTGGTGATGAACCGTGTGGCTAGCCCGCTGTTTCCCGACACCATCTATGATGTGCTGTTTCAGCGGAATCAATTCAGCCCCGCAGCCACTGGTTCCATTTACCGTACGCCCAATGAGGCGTCGGTGGTTGCGGCCAAGCTGGTGATGGACGGTGCGGTCTCCCTGAAGAATGTCTTGTTCTTCAACGCCGCTGGCCTGAACAGCTATGCATCCCGCAACCGCCCCTATGTGGCTACCATTGGAAACCATGCGTTCTACGCATAAGACGCTTAAGTAAGAGAAAGACAGATCAGGGTCGCCGGGGCTCTCCCGGCGGCCCTGATAAAATTTGCAAAGAAAGGGTTGACAAGGGCAAAGAATCTGCTATAATAACAAATGCTCGCCTGAGGGCGGGCGGCAGATAGCGGATTAGTGTAATGGTAGCACACCAGACTCTGACTCTGTTTGTGAGGGTTCGAATCCTTCATCCGCTGCCAAAACGAAAGGGCATCCGTAAGGATGTCCTTTCGTTTTGGGCTTCATTGCCTTTTGGTATTTCCATACTTGGGACGGCAGAGCTGCCCATGTGCCAAGGTTTTCACCTCTGGCAAAACGCTTGCGCGGCGTAGATGCACTGCTGGTCAAAAGACCGGATGGGCACGGCTTCGGTCGTGCCAACTTTTTTGCAAAAATAGGGGCGGGTTCCGAGCAGCCAGGGGAGATCCGGGATCGCCACAGATAGGAGGAACAGGTATGAACGAGCGGGAAGTGGCCGAGCTGCGCCGCCGGTTTAAGCCAGAGCGCAATAGCTTCGGCAAGATCAAGGGCTGCTATGTGAACGAATTGGGGCACATCGCATCCCGGTTTGAGCAATCTCTGGCCATGATGAGCCAGGATGAGACGGAACTGTTGCTGGGGGTGCTGCGCAAGACCCTGTCCGGTACCTTGGAGAAAAATTTAGTCAATCTGAGCTTTGAGACCGGCCAGGTGGCCTATGGGGAGGAACACAAGCTGCTGCGTACCCTGCGGGATAGTGAGCTGAAGGATGAGGATGCGGTGGAGACTTTTTTCCAAAAGGTGTCTGACAGTGTGCAGATGGAGGGGGGATACCTCATCCTGCTGGTGTGCGACGCCTATGATGTGCCCCGGCGTAGAGGGGAGGAGCCGGCGGAGGACAGCGGGGAGGTGTACCGCTACATCCTGTGCAGCATCTGCCCAGTGGCGGAGACTAAGCCAGCCCTGAGCTATTATATGCGGGAGAACGAGTTTCACAACCGTCAGATGAACCAGCTGGTATCCGCACCCGCCTTGGGATTCCTATTTCCCGCCTTTGATGACCGGGCGGCCAACCTGTACGGGGCGTTGTGCTACACAAAAGACCCTGCCCAAAGCCATGAGGAGTTCATCCAAGCGGTATTTCACACCCAAGCCCCCATGCCTGCCGCTGCCCAGCGGGAGAACTTTCAGGCCGCCCTGGCCGGAAGTCTGGAAAAGGACAGCAGCTATGAGGTGGTGCAGGCGGTTCATGGCCAGCTGCGGGAGATGATCGCGGTTCACAAAGAGAGCAAGGAACAGGAACCTCTCACCCTGACAAAGGGCCAGATGGCAGGGGTGCTGCGCTCCTGTGGGGTTGCCCCGGAGCACACCCAGGCTTTTACAGACCGTTTTGACGAGACCTTCGGACCCGATGCCCAGGTGAGTCCACGCAACCTCATTGATACCGGAAAGGTGGAGGTACGGACCCCAGACGTGGTGGTCCAGGTGAACCCGGAACGGGGAGATCTGGTGCGCACAGAAATGATCCAAGGCTGCAAGTACATCATGATCCGGGTGGACGGAGAGGTAGAGGTAAACGGTGTGGAGATTCACATCGGCTAAAGAAAATGTGGTAAGGCCCTGGGGTATGTGCCCCAGGGCCTTGTTATGGGGAGCGGACGGGGCAGACGGCAGGCTGGCTCTTGTCTGCCAGAGAAAATAATGTTATAATGCTACAATGATTTACTAGCCGGCGGTGATGTGACCGTGGCCTTCGCATATACTGTGAAAGATTGGATCCGGATGACACGGCCTATGGCGGAGGAACGTCGCCGCCATGGCATAGGGAGGTTTCTATGAAGATTGTCGTATTGGCTGGGGGGATGAGCCCCGAGCGAAATGTGTCCCTGTCCAGCGGGACGAAGATCTGCCAGACCCTGCGGGAGTTGGGCCACCGGGCCGCCCTGGTGGATATGTATCTGGGGGCGGAACCTGCCGGGGCCGACCCCTTTGACGCGCCCCTGGCCGGGCAGGGCGCCCAGGTGGCCCGTCAGGAGCCGGACCTGGAACAGCTCGGGGCGTCTCGTCCCGATGGGGGAGGCAGCCTGTTCGGGCCCGGTGTGCTGGAACTGTGCCGGGGGGCTGATGTGGTTTTCCTGGCCCTTCACGGCACCTGTGGGGAGGATGGCCGGGTGCAGGCTGCCTTTGACCTGCTGGGCATTCCCTACACCGGTTCGGGGTATCTGGGCAGCGCCATTGCTCTGGATAAGGATCTGACCAAGCGCCTGGTGGCCCCCCTGGGCATCCATACCCCCAGTTGGGAGACGGTGCGCTATGGGGCGGAGGACATCCCTGGTCTGCTCAGCCGCCTGGATTTGCCCTGTGTGGTCAAGCCGGTGGGTTCCGGTTCCTCCATTGGAGTGTCCATTGCCCACGACCGGGAAGAGCTGGAGCGGGCCTTGAACCTGGGCCTGGCCCAGGGAGGGTACTGCGTTATTGAGCAGTACATATCCGGAAGGGAGATCCAGGTGGGCATTTTGGAGGACGTTGCACTGCCCTCTATCGAGATTATCCCTAAGAAGGGGTTTTACGACTATGAGAACAAGTACCAGCCTGGGGCGGCGGAGGAGATCTGCCCAGCCCCCATTCCGCCGGAGTGGGAGGCACGGTTGGGGCAGGCGGCTTTGACCGTGTTTCACACCTTGGGGTTGGCGGTGTACTCCCGGGCGGACTTTATCGTCACCCCAGACGGCACGCCCTGGTTTCTGGAGATCAATACCCTGCCTGGCATGACACCAACCAGTCTGGTCCCCCAGGAGGCCCAGGCCATTGGGGTGGACTATGGGGAACTGTGCGAGCGAATCATCCAGGCATCCCTGAGAGCCCGAAAAGCGAGTAAGTGAGCCGAAAGCGGGAAATAGATAGGAGAGGTAAAAATGGAAGCGATGACCCTTCGCCAGCTCTTGCAGGCGGTTGGCGGAACCCTGCTGGGGGATGTCAGTGATCTGGATATGGAATTTGCCGATGTGTGTACGGACAGCCGCCAGATGAAGGAGGGTTCCCTGTTCATTCCCTTGGAGGGAGAACGGTTTGATGGTCACGCCTTCATCAACGGCGCCCTGCAGGCGGGAGCAGCGGGCTGCCTGACAGCCCGGGAGCGGGAGAGCTATCTGCCGGGGAAGTTCTATGTGAAGGTGCGCTCCACCCAGCGGGCCCTGCGGGATCTGGCCCGGTACTACAAGAGCCAGTTTCCCATTCCCTTTGTGGCAATCACCGGCTCGGTGGGCAAGACTACCACCAAGGACATGGCGGCGGCGGTGCTCAGTGTCCGCTACCGGGTGCTCAAAACGGAGGGAAATTTCAACAACGACATTGGCCTGCCCCTGACCCTGCTGCGGCTGGACCGCAGCCATGAGATCTGCGTGGTGGAGATGGGGATGGACCATGCCGGGGAGATCGACTATTTAAGTGAACTGGTGGAGCCAGATGTGGCGGTAATCACCAATATTGGAGACTCCCATATTGAGAATTTAGGCAGCCGGGAGGCCATCTTCCAAGCCAAGTGTGAGATTTTCAACCACTTGAAGCCGGGAGGCTTGGCCATCCTGAATGGGGACGATCCCATGCTGGCTACCCTCCGCGGCAAACTGCCTCAGAAGACTTTGTTTGTAGGCAGAGGAGAGGGCATGGACTACGTGGCCTTGAACGTGGAGAGCGACGGCGCCACTCATTTGAACTGCACGGTGCGCACCCCGGCTACCCAGTTTCTGGCGGAGATCCCCGCTCTGGGTGCCCATATGGTCTATCCCACCCTGATGGCGGCAGCCCTGGCCGAGCATTTCGGCATGGGAGCGGATGAAATTACCCAAGGGCTCCGGGCTTTCCTGCCCACCAAGATGCGGATGAACGTCATCCGCTGCCCGGGAGACATTGTCATCCTGAATGACGCCTATAATGCAAACCCCCAGTCCATGCGGGCGGCTGCCGCCGTGCTCAGCGACGCTAAGGGCAGGCGAAAGGTGGCTGTGGTGGGAGACATGAAGGAATTGGGGCCAAGCAGCCCCTCCTTCCACCGGGCGGTGGGCGGCTATTTTGCCCAGGCGGGAGTGGATCACCTCATCGCTGTGGGCGATCTGGCCCGGTTCATTGCCGAGGGGGCTCGGGAGGCAGGCCTGGAGCAGGCAGACTATTATCCCGACCTGGAGCAGGCAGGACAGGCGCTAGTCCGGGAGTTACGATCCGGCGTTACAATTTTGGTAAAGGCGTCCCGGTCCATGGCTTTTGAAAAGATTGTAGATTATCTGTTGGCCAATGTGCCCCATGGGCGGCCGCAGGCGTGAAATCATTGGAGCAGACACATGATTGATATACAGCTGACCGGCCTGGTGAAGGAGTTTGAGGTCGGCCGGAGAATTTTAGACGGCTTTTCCCTGCAAGTGGATGAGGGAGAGCGAGTGGGCCTGCTGGGCAAGAATGGAGCAGGGAAAACCACCATTTTTCGCATTCTTACCGGACAGGTGGAGACAGACGAAGGAACGGTCGCCGTTGCTCCGGGGAAACGCCTGGGGCTTATCTCTCAGATTCCCGTTTATCCTGAGGGTTATACGGTGCGGGACGTGCTGGATACTGCCTTTGAGCCCCTTCACGCCCTGGAGCGGGAGATGGAGCAGCTGGCTGCCCAGATGGGAGAAAACCCCTCCCCAGAGGTGATGACCCGTTATGACAGGCTGTCCGCCACCTTCGAGGCCGGCGGCGGTTATGATACGGGGACTCGCCTCAACAAGGTGTGCAACGGTCTGAACATCGACGCTGACATGCGTCAGCGCCTTTTTTCCGCTCTGTCCGGTGGGGAGAAGACCCGTATTAATTTGGCTCGCCTGATTCTGGAGGATACGGATATCCTCCTGCTGGATGAGCCTACCAACCATCTGGACCTGAACGCTACCGAGTGGCTGGAGGACTACCTGGAACACTTCAAGGGAACCGTGCTGGCGATCTCCCATGACCGGTGGTTTCTGGACAAGGTAGTCCGAAGAGTGGTGGAGGTCCACGACGGCAAGGCGGAGCTCTACTCCGGCAATTACTCCTTCTATGTGGAGGAGAAGGAGCGGCGGTACCAGGAGCGGCTGAAGCAGTACGAGAAGGAGCAGGCCAAGATCGCGCAGCTGGAGGCAGCGGCGGAGCAGATGCGCCTGTGGGCGTTCAAGGGCAATGACAAGCAGTACAGACGGGCCATCAACATGGAGCGGCGCATTGAGCGTATGCGCACCACGGACAGGCCCACCAAGGAGCGCAAACTGACCACCCGGTTTGGGGAACGTGAGTTTTACGGGGATGAGGCCATGGTGGTCGACCATCTGTCCAAGTCCTTTGGAGAGCGGAAGCTGTTCTCTAACTTGAATCTGGAGGTGGCGGGAGGGGAGCGTATCGCCCTGCTGGGGGACAACGGCACAGGCAAGTCCACCTTTCTGAAGATCGTCATGGGGGAGGAGGAGCCCGACGGGGGCTCGGTGTACCTGGGCCCCTCCATCCGCATGGGCTATCTGCCTCAGATCATCCACTTTGACCGGGCGGACCGCAACCTGGTGGATACCATGCTGTATGCCCAGAACTGTACCACTCAGGAGGCCCGGGATCGCCTGGCTTCCTTTAAGTTTCGGGGGGAGGACGTGTTCAAGCCCGTGTCTGCCCTGTCCGGCGGGGAGCAGTCCAGGCTGCGGCTTTGCATGCTCATGGACAGCAAGATCAACCTGCTGATCTTGGATGAGCCTACCAACCACCTAGACATTGATTCCCGGGAGTGGATCGAAGAGGCGGTAGCCGAGTACGGAGGCAATCTGTTGTTCGTTTCCCACGACCGATACTTTATCGAAAAATTTGCCAGCCGGATCTGGATGCTGGAGGATGGAAAGATCACCGACTTCCGGGGGACCTATTCCGAATTCCGTGCCTGGCGTGAGCGGCAGGCACAGCTGAGAAGCGCCGCCAAACAGGCCGTGCCGGAGCCCATTAAACCCAAGGAGGACAAGCCACGTCGTCCCGGCGGCACCAAGGAACTGGAAAAGCAGGTGCGCGCTGCTGAGCGAGCGGTGGAGAAGGTAGAGGTCCGCTTGGACGAGTTGGCGCAAGAGATGGAGAAGGCGGCCTCCGACTACCTGAAGCTCCAGGACCTGTACGCAGAGCGGGAACAGCTGGAGGACGAGCTGGCCCATTTGTACACCGAATGGGAGAAGCTCGCCGCCGAGCTGGAGGAAGCGAAGGGATAGCATGGATATCACGTTTCGGATGAGTGAGGGCACATTCAACTACCGGGTGTGCGCGGTGATGATCCAGGACGGGAAGCTACTGGTCATGCGGGACGAGCGTTCCCCCTATTCCTATCTGCCCGGCGGGCGAGTCAAACTCCATGAGGCGGCGGAGCAGGCGGTGCTGCGGGAAGTGAAGGAGGAACTGGGGGTTGACGCCAAGATTATCCGGCCGCTGTGGCTGGTCCAGAACTTTTTTGTGGAGGATGTGGACCAGGAGCGGTACCACGAGCTGTGCCTTTACTTCCTGGTTGACGTCTCCCACACGGGGCTGCTCTCCCTGGGGGAGTCCTTTTCCCTGGCGGAGGGCAGGCACGAGCACCAGTTCCAGTGGCTGGCCTTTGAGCGACTGGAAGGGGAGTACCTCTATCCGCTGTTTCTCAAAACGGCTATCTTCCACCTGCCGGACGCCCTGGAGCTGAGAACAGAATATGAATACGAGGAGACTTTTCAATCTGGTGACCAAGGATGAAACAGAAGCGAGAATACAAACCCTATCAAGGCAAGCGCCCTATCAGGGGATTAAAAAGATGGCTTATCGCTCTGTTGGCCCTTATATTGGCAGGAATTCTGGCTTTTGCTGCCCTGCTGGGCATTGTACTGGCTGGAGGCCATGACGAGATCCATGGCGACCCAACGGTGATGATCATCCTGGGCTGTCAGCTGCGGGAGGATGGACCGTCTATCCTGCTTCAGGATCGCTTGGATGAGGCACTGGAATACCTAGATGACCACCCGGACATGACGGTGGTGGTGTCCGGAGGACAAGGACCCAATGAACCCACCACCGAAGCCCGTGGCATGGCGGACTATCTTCTGGCCCATGGGATCCCGGAGGGGCAGATCCTGCTGGAGGATCAGTCCCACAATACCAGCCAAAACTTGGCCTATTCCATGCGGGTGCTGGAGGAGGCCGGTGTGGACTGGGAAGGGCGCGTACTAGTGGTGTCCAACGGATTTCATTTGGCTCGGGTACGGATGCTGGCCAACCGGCATGGCCTGGGCCAGGTGTCCACCCTAGCTGCCCCATCCAGCGACTTTGGATCCAGGATTCAGATGTATATCCGGGAGCCTCAGGCTCTGGTGAAATCCTTCCTGTTTGACCGACAAGAGTAAGTGAAGCATATAACCGAGGAAAGGTGAGAGTGTGACCGACAGACTGAAAAGCATAGAGCTGCGCTACGCCCAGATCGAGGCCCGACTGGCGGCAAATGAGACCTATGCCGACCCGGAGCTGGTATCCCGGCTGAACAAGGAGCAGAAAGAGCTGGAGCCCCTTGCTACGGCCTACCGTGGTTTGGTGAAGGCACAACAGGCACTGCAGGATGCCCGAGCGCTGCTGTTTGATCCGGAGCTGAAGGAACTGGCCCAGGAGGAGGAGCGTCAGGCTCGGGAGGAAGTGGAACGGCTGGAGCGGGAGATCCAGATCCTGCTGCTGCCCCGGGACCCCAATGACGACAAAAATGTCATCGTGGAGATCCGGGCTGGCGTGGGCGGGGAGGAGTCAGCCCTGTTCGCCCACAGTCTGGTGCGGATGTACACCATGTATGCTGAGGGCAAAGGGTGGAACGTGGAGATCAACTCCATCAATGAAACGGAACTGGGAGGCGTGAAGGAGATTTCCTTCACGGTGATTGGGGAAGGCGCCTGGTCCCGGCTGAAGTATGAGAGCGGGGTCCACCGGGTGCAGCGGGTGCCGGAGACGGAGTCCGGCGGCCGGGTGCACACCTCTACCGCCACCGTTGCGGTGCTGCCCGAGATGGCGGAGGTGGACGTGCAGCTCAATCCCGCGGATGTGGAGATGCAGGTCTACCGGGCCTCCGGCGCGGGGGGACAGCATGTGAACAAGACGTCCTCTGCCGTCCGCCTCATCCACAGGCCTACCGGCACGGTGGTGGAGTGCCAGCAGGAGCGCAGCCAGTTCCAGAACCGGGAGAAGGCCATGCGCCTGCTGGCCTCCCTCCTGTACCAGCGGGAGCAGGAGCGGGTTCAGTCGGAGTACGGTCAGGAGCGGCGCAGCCAGATCGGCACCGGCATGCGCAACGAGCGCATCCGCACCTATAACTATCCCCAGGGCCGGCTCACCGACCACCGGATCGGACTGACACTTTACAAGCTGGACGCGGTGATGGACGGCGATCTGGACGAGATCATTGACGCGCTGGCCGCCGCCCGGCAGGCGGAGCAGTTAGCGGAACAAAAGGACTGAACCGAGCATGTATACCCATGTGATTTTTGACCTGGACGGAACCCTGCTGAACACCATCGACGACCTGGCGGATGCGGGTAACCATGTGTGCGCCGCCCGGGGCTGGCCTATCCACACGGTGGACGCGTACAAGTATATGGTGGGCAACGGGATTCCCAACCTGGTGCGCCGGTTTGCCCCGGAGGGCACTGGGGAGGAGGAGCTGTCCGCCGCCCTGGCGGAGTTCTCCGCCTGGTATGACCTGCACAAGGAGGACAAGACGGCCCCCTATCCGGGCATCGCCCGGGCGGTGGGGCTGGACAGCGTCATCTCCCCCAAGCTCATCACCGCCAACCAGATCCTCCAGGTGGTGCGCGGCATGGAAAACTCCAAGGGCAGCGTGATG
>ERZ827492.2568-NODE-2568-length-12539-cov-7.487985_pt1 | contig 12539 bp, 8 predicted proteins | sample MGYA00519704_ERZ827492 | MGnify/ENA primary metagenome ERZ827492 (study PRJEB31778, sample SAMEA3449325) | human gut metagenome | biome: human gut; feature: human-associated habitat; material: faeces | place: United Kingdom | collected 2010/2012 ...
ACGACCGCAAGGACGAACGTCACTGGCTGCCGGGCGAAGGCGTCATCGACTGGCCTGATTTCCTCCGCCGCCTACAGGCTTCCGGCTACAAGGGAGTTTTCATGCACGAAGTCCGCGCCGGGGTGAACGCTACGCCCGAAAATGTCGTAAAAGCCTACAAAGAGGTTATTCTCGGCAAAATGAAAAAATAACCCAATCAAATGCCACAAATATGAATAACATAATAAAATTCTATTTGCTCCGAGGCTTGCTACTTTTCTGCACAGGAATAGGATTACTCGCCGTGGGTTGTTCTAATGACAACGACGATTCGTCCCGCGAACTCGCTTCGAAAACCAATTTAACGCTAACGGAATACTACAATGAGCAAGGAACAATAACGGTGCCCGCCTGGGAGAGGAATAACAGGGCCGGACTGTTCGTTACGGACCAAAACGCTCCGGAAGCCGTCTATACAGCACCGATCCAGTCGGGATCACAAAAATCGCTCTTTCTCTTCACACTCGACGCACCGCAACATGCAACCTCGACGGTCGTCGCATTTTGGCCCTCGGATGCCAATCTCCGCTGTGAAAACGGCACGTTAAAAACTGTCATCCCTACGATGCAAACGGGTTTTGTCACCCCGATTCTCGTCGGCAAGGCCACAGCACAACTCAATGCCTACGAGGGTTGCAGTATGGAACTGAAAAACCTTTTCTGCACGATGTATATCAGCGTCAAGAAAGGCCACTATTCAGTCAGCAAAGTGGTCATAAAGGCCAACGGCGGCGAAGCAATTGCAGGGGAATTCACCGTTGACATCGATGACTGGTCAACATCAGCATCAGAACAGACGATCACTGTAACACTGCCCACCCCCATGGATTGTTCACAGGAAACACAACTGATACCCGTTATGATCGCCCCTGCGACACTCTTGCAAGGGTATACTGTGACCATCTACGATTCCAAAGGCGAAGATATAGCTTTAATCAAAAAAACAGAACCGGTGACCTTGGAGGCCGGAGGCAAGCTCGACACTGATTTGATGGCAGGCCCGGCCTTCCCGAGCCAGTGGATCTTCTCGGCATCGACTGTCGGACAGTACAACTCCTCGTGGAGCGCTTCGAACATGCTTCCGTCGACCTCGGGCAGTTCGGGTTATATATCCGTCGTACGCGGCGAGGCCAACGTCGGGAGTGAATTCACCCGCACGGTCAATTCATACCGTCCCTCCGTCTCGACAATGGTCGAAGGTGACTACTGGCTCTACACCCTGCCCGTAAGGCGACTCGAAGCCGGTACGGCCGTAGAGTTCGACGCCACGATGGCCGGCGAAGCCAATTCGCCCAAATACTTCATCGTGGAGTATCTCGACGGAGGTGTCTGGAAGAGCGTCGAAGAGGACCTGCTCACCGCACCCGAGGACCCCTCGATCCGTTATTCCTACAAGTGCTCGGGCGTGGCCACAGGAACCAACTACCAGCACGCCAGCATCATGCAGACCATCCGTTTCACCGATCCCGTCGAGGGTGCGGTGCAGATCCGCTGCCGCGCTGTGGGTCCTTACACCTGCACGGGTGGTACACAAGACATTTCGGCTGACGACTCAGCAAGTCAATTACCCCAATTCGGGTTCTCGGGCTCTTATGTCCAGAACCTCGGCACGGCGGTCCCGGGCGACACGAAAAAGGTGCTCTGCCTCGGCAACTCGTTCTCCTATTACAGCAACCCGGCGTGGATGCTCAAAGAGATCGCCTGGAACGAAGGCCACTATCTCAATGTCAAGGGGCATTTCAAGGGTTCGCAGAATTTCGGACAGCAGTTGGGGCTGTCGTTCTCGACCGACGCCATCGACATCGGAGGCTACGACTACGCCTTCATTCAGGACCAGAGCCAGAATCCCGCGACCTACGGACGCGACGGCACGGCGTCAATAGCTGCCAACTGCACGGCATTGGCGGACAAAATTCGGGCGAAATCGGCCTCCTGCAAAGTCATTCTCGAACAGACCTGGACCTTCTCGGCCAGCAGCTACGGCGGATTCACCGACTTCGCGACTTTCGAAAACTACAATGCCAAGGGTGCACGTGCCATGGCAAAAGCCGCCGGAACGTGGATATCGCCGATCGGCGAAGCGTTCCGTATCGTGCGCGAAGGCTCTTCGGGCATCAACCTCTACCACACCGACAATAAGCACCAGTCGGTCTACGGCGCCTACCTGAAAGCCTGCGTCAACTACCTCGTGCTCTACGGGGAGGCGTTCGGCAGCTCGCCCGCCGACTGCGGCATCGAGGCATCGAAGGCCGCCTACCTGCGCAGCGTCGCCGAACAGGTCGTACTGGGACATGAAAACGAATACTTAATCCAACGATAACCGATGATACGAACAATCAACAAACTGCTGATCCTCGCAGCGGCTCTTTCGGGAGCCGCCTGCGGGGAGCAGGCCGGCACGCCGCAGGAAACCTTACCTCCGGAAACGTCATGAAAACCTGCAGCAAAGTCATTCTTAATAAAATAAAAAACGTTGAACAATGAAACGCTTTTCATTGAATAAAATTCGAAAATCAATATGGTTCGGAATAGGATTCGGAATGACCGCATATTTCATGGCGGGCTGCTCCGATAACGATTCCTCGGAATACATCGAATTAGCCGCAAAAATCACCCTGACCCAGTCAGAATATTACAACAACGAAGGAGAAACAACGCTTCATCCATGGACAAAAGACGATAAGGCCGGCATTTTCGTCATCAGGGACAACTTTTTGCAGAAGATCAACATCTCCCCAATTCAGACACAATCGCCGAAATCGCTTTTTCTGCTCAATTTCAAGGCCCCGAAACATAGCAATGCAACATTAGTGGCTTTCTACCCAGCCGATGCGAATCTCATATATGAGGACGACATATTGAAAACGACGATACCCACAACGCAGACAGGAACCGTCGCTCCACTTCTGATCGGACAAACAACAGGTCGCATCGACTCTTACGAAGGGTTGCACATGGAGTTGAAACACCTGTTCAACACCATGTATATACCTGTTTGGGGAAGCCATGCAATTGCCAAAGCCGTTATACAGGCCAACGGCGGGGAAGCCATCGCCGGAGAAACTTCAATCAGGCTTAAGGACGGTGTTATTTGCGCATCGGAAAAGAGTGTTACCGTAAAGTTTTCCACACCGCTGGACTGCTCGGCTGAGATCAAACTGATCCCGGTTATGCTCGCGCCTGTAACCCTGTCGCAAGGATACTCCGTGACCATCTATGACATTAACGGGATTTCATATACTGTTTCATCGGACAAGCCAATCACGCTGACAGCCGGCGGCAAGGCTGATGCTGACGAGGCCCGTTCGCCTTATGTCATCGAAACCATCTCTTTCAACATCCGTGTCGACAACCCCTCCGATGGAGACAACATCTGGAAGAATCGTAAACAAGCCGTCATAACGATGATAAACAGGCAACAGCCGACCATAATGGGTTTACAAGAAGCACAACCCCATCAAATCACTTATTTGGCAAAACAGTGCCCGGAATATGCTTGGTACGGATTAGGACGCGATACCGGTGAAGCACCTCCCAAAACGGAAACATATGCCTCTGAAGAGTGTATGGCCATCTTTTTCCAGACATCAATAGTCGAAATGCTGGATAAAGGAACTTTTTGGCTGTCAGAAACGCCTAACATACCCTCGAAGGGTTGGGATGCCAATTACAACCGAAGTTGTACATGGGCGTTATTCAGACAAAAAACAACCGGCAAGCGGTTCTATTTTTTCAACACGCATCTCGACAACTCCGGCACTGTGGCTCGAAAAGAATCTATCAAATTAATTATAAATAAAATAGAGGAGGTCAACTCAGAACAACTTCCGGTATTTCTTACTGCTGATTTCAATTCGGATACCGATGAGAGTTGTTTCAATCCGTTGCACCAAGTAATGAAAGATGCCCGTGCGACTGCTCCTGTCACAGATCAGGAAGCCACATACAACGGCTACAAAACATCTGGAACCCGTAAACTTGACCATATCTTTTATGATAACGGATGCGTGGCAAGCATTTTCCAAACTCTGAAAGAAAATTATGGTGCTCCTTATATCTCGGATCATTATCCGGTAAGAACTTGTTTCGTTTTATTTTAAGATCTCAATAAAAATGCGACACAAAAGATTTGAAATTATGAATAGCTTAAAACTCCGCCTGTTCCGGGTTCTGCTGCTCTGCGCCGGAACGGGACTCCTCGTCGCGGGCTGCTCGAACGACGACGACTCGCCCCGGGAACTCTCTTCGAAAACCACCCTGACGCTGTCGAAATACTACAACGACAAGGGAGCGACAACGCTGCCCACCTGGGGCAGAAACGACAAGGCCGGACTGTTCGCCGCAGACCAAAGCGTCCCGGAGGCCGTCTATGCGGCGCCGATCCAGCCGGGATCGCAGAAATCGCTCTTTCTCTTCACGCTCAGCGCGCCGCAGCACGCCGCTTCGACGGTCGTCGCTTTCTGGCCCTCGGACGCCGATCTCCGCTGTGAGAACGGCACGCTGAAAACCGTCGTTCCCACGGCGCAGACGGGTTCCGTCGCCCCGATTCTCGCCGGCAAGGCCACGGCGCGGCTCAACACCTACGAGGGTTGCAGCATGGAGATCACGAATCTCTTCTGCACGATGTACGTCAGCGTTAAAAAGGGCAACTACTCGGTCAGCAAGGCGGTCGTAAAGGCCAACGGCGGCGAAGGGATCGCCGGAGAGCTCACGATCGGCATCGACGACTGGTCGGCATCGGCATCGGCTCAGACGATCACCGTGACGCTGCCCGCACCCCTCGACTGTTCGAAAGAGACGCAGCTGATACCCGTAATGATCGCCCCCGTGGCCCTGTCGCAGGGCTACACCGTGACCCTCACCGACACCGACGGTAATTCGTTCTCGGTCGGGAAGACGGAGCCCGTGACCCTGGAGGCCGGGGGCAAGCACGACACCGACGACGCCCGTTCGAGTTTCGTGACCGAACTGGTCTTCTGCGGCGACAACATGGTCTACATGATCGACGCCGGGCTGGCCAACGAAACCACCTACAAGGATGCGGTCACATGGAGCTGGGACGCGACCGAAGCCGCTGCCGTGCTCGGGCTGGACAAGAGCCGCTGCAACCACCTCGACGACTGCAAGCCGGTGGACAACGGCAAGAAACTCCTGTGCACCAGCTCCTACAACTGGTGCGTGCTGCTCGACATCGCCACGAAGGAGGTGCTGTTCCACACCACGGCGACTCCCAACGCCCACTCGGCGGAACTGCTGCCCGGCAACCGCATCGTCGTGGCTTGTTCCGGAGGCGAAAGTTCTGGGAATAACTCTATACAACTTTACGACATCTCGCAGCCCAACCGGATTCTCTACCAGTCGGCGCTCGGCTCGGCGCACGGCGTCGTGTGGAACGAAACGACCCAGCGCCTCTATGCGATCGGCGGCCAGAGCCTCCAGATCTACAAACTCAAAGACTGGGAGACGGCAGCCCCGTCGCTCGAACTGGAAAAGACCGTACAGACGCCCCAGGGAGGTCTGCACGACATGAGCTACGTCAATTCGAACACGCTCTGCATCGGCGGACGCCGGGCCTATCTCTACGACATCGGCGCCAACCGGTTTACCGAAATGATGCTCTTCAGCGCATCGACAGCTATCAAATCGATTAACTACAACGACGAGACGGGCGAACTGTGGTACACGGATTCCACCAACCCCGAGGGCTCGCAAAGCTGGTCGACACAGACCATCCGCTACTCCACGGACAAGAACGCCTCGACAGAGACACGAACGATCAAAGTTCCCGACCTGGATGTCTATAAAGTCCGCGTGATGAACTGGTAACACGAAGCGGATTCCAACAGAAAATCGTGTATGTCCACGCGAATACACGATTTTTCTTACTATATATTTAACATTATTATTGCCTTCAATCCAAACAATCCATGAAAAAACTGCTTATTCTTCTTTCAGGACTGCTGCTTTTACAAACCTCCTGTTCACACACCGAATCCGCCCCCGGCACCCGTGCCGAACGGGTCGTTTCGGAGATTCACAACCCCGCCTCGAAAAAGGTGCTTGTCGCCTGCCACCGGGGCGACTGGCGCAACTGGCCCGAGAACTCCCTGGCGGCCATCGAGTCGGTGATCGGCATGGGGGCCGACATCGTTGAGATCGACCTTGCGCTGACCTCCGACAGCGTGCTGGTGGTCTGCCACGACCGGACGCTGAACCGCACGACGACGGGCAAAGGTCTCATCGCCGAAATCCCCTACGACTCCATCCAACGGTGTTTCCTCAAATCGGGCCACGGCGTGGCCACGTCGCACCGCATGCCGACGCTTCGTGAAGCGCTGGAGCTCTGCAAGGACCGCATCGTGGTCAATATCGACAAGGGCTACCAGTACTATGACCTCGTGCAGCGCCTCTCCGAGGAACTCGGGGTCACCGGACAGCTCCTCATCAAAGGCAAAAGCCCCGTCGCAGACGTCGCCGCGAAGTTCTCCCGCTACGAGCACAACATGATGTACATGCCCATCATCGACATCCTCAAACCCAAAGGGCAGGCGCTCTTCGCCGAATACCTCGGCACGGACACCGTACCCCTTGCCTACGAGGTTTGCTGGTCGGAATACACCCCCGCAGTCGAAGCCTGCATGAAAAAAGTGGTGGCCGGCGGCTCGAAACTCTGGGTGAACTCCCTGTGGCCGTCGCTCTGCGGAGGTCTCTGCGACGATGCGGCCTTCGAAGGCGACCCGGCGGCCGTCTACGGCAAACTCGTCGATATGGGCGCCACCATGATCCAGACCGACCGTCCCGAACTGCTGATCTCCTACCTCCGCGCACGCGGACTGCACGACTGACCCCATGAGCCGCATCACCGACTTCTACCGCATCAGCCCTCCCGCCCCCGGGCGCGAGATGGACGACGACGCCCGCTCGAAGTACTACCGACGTCTGCGCCTGCAAGCGTTCGTCGCCGCGACGCTCGGATACAGCCTCTACTACGTCTGCCGCACGAGTCTCAACGTCATGAAGAAGCCCATTCTCGACAGCGGATCCCTCGACGCGTCCCAGCTGGGCGTCATCGGATCGGCCCTGCTCTTCGCCTATGCCGTCGGAAAGTTCGTAAACGGATTCATCGCCGACTACTGCAACATCAAACGCTTCATGGCCACGGGACTCATCGTCTCGGCTGCCGCAAACGCCCTGATGGGACTGCTGGGGCTGGCGCATTCCGTAGTTCCCACGGCCGTGATATTCGCGGCATTCGCCGTCATGTGGGGACTGAACGGATGGGCGCAGTCCATGGGAGCGCCCCCGGCCATCATATCCCTCTCGCGGTGGTATCCCCTCCGGGAACGGGGAACCTACTACGGATTCTTCTCCGCAAGCCATAACCTCGGGGAGTTCTTCTCGTTCCTCTTCGTGGGTTCCATCGTGACATTCGCAGGCTGGCAGGCCGGGTTCTTCGGATCGGCACTTGCAGGTGCAATAGGCGTTGTCATCGTCCTGTGCTGGCTTCACGACACCCCCGAATCCAAAGGACTGCCGCCCGTAGAGGCCCTGGCCCACGAGAAACCAGCGCCGGGAGCGGACAAATCCGTTCGGGAGATTCAAAAACAAGTGCTCCGCACCCCGGCCGTATGGGTGCTGGCGGCGGCAAGCGCATTCATGTACATATCCCGATATGCCATAAACGGATGGGGAGTGTTGTTCCTCCAGGAGGCCAAGGGATTCTCGGATGTAGAGGCGATTTCCGTAGTCTCGATAAACGCACTGCTGGGAATTCTCGGAACCGTGCTCTCCGGGTGGTTCTCGGACAAGCTGTTCAAGGGTGACCGAAAGATTCCCGCCCTGCTGTTCGGCATACTGAACTCCGTGGCCCTGGCGCTGTTCCTCTACGGAGGAAATGCCATGTGGGTGAACGTCCTCTCGATGGTGCTCTTCGGAATAGCAATCGGCGTGCTGATCTGCTTCCTCGGAGGACTGATGGCCGTGGATATCGTACCCCGCAAGGCCACGGGAGCCGCGCTCGGGGTCGTGGGAATCGCCTCCTACATCGCCGCGGGCATTCAGGACGTGGCGTCCGGATGGCTCATCGACTCGCACATCACCGTCGCCACGGACGGTGCGAAGCATTACGATTTCGGACCCGTCGCCCTGTTCTGGATCGCGGCGTCCGTCATCTCCTTCCTGCTGCCGCTGATGAACCGAAAACAAAAGACAGAAGCATGAAAAGACTGACATACCTGCTCCTTTGCCTGCTGATGCCGGCAATGGCCGCCGCAGAAAACGCTCCGGTAAAATACACGGATGCGGCAAGTCTCACGATCGTCAACAAAGCCCAGCCGGGCGGCCCGGCGTTTCAGCGCATAGACGTAGCCCGTTATCCCGAGCTGACCCCGACGGTCACGCGATATTACCGCTACTCCACGGGGCTGGCCGTGGTGTTCCGCACCGACAGCCGCAACATCCGCGCCCGGTGGACCACCGTCAACAAACTCCCGGGGGCGAATACGACGCTCATCGCCCAGCGCGGACTCGACCTCTATATCCGCCGCGACGGCAAATGGGTGTTCGCCGGGGTCGGGGTGCCGAACAAATCCGGGACGCAGCACGAAGCCCCCATTGTCGAGCACATGGATACGACGATGAAGGAGTGTCTGTTGTACCTCCCGCTGTACGACGAGATCGCCGGCCTCGAAATCGGAACCGACGAAGGAGCGCTGTTGGAAGCCGCTCCCGACCCCTTCCGCCACCGGATTGTGGTGATCGGGTCGAGCATCACGCACGGCACTTCGGCTAGCCGTCCGGGAATGGCCTACGCCGCACGCCTGGGCCGCACCCTGGGATTCGGGTTCATCAACCTCGGGGCCAGCGGGCAATGCAAGCTCGATACATTCTTCGCGCGCATCGCCGCGGAGACCCGGGCCGACGCCTTTCTGTTCGACACCTTTTCGAACCCGTCGGCCCAACAGATCGACGAGCGGCTGGAAGGGTTCGTCCGGCGCATCCGCGAAAGCCATCCCACGACGCCGTTGATCTTCCTCCAGACGGAGGTGCGCGAAAGCGGAAACTTCGACCTGAAAAAACGGGCTTTCGAAGACGCTAAGCGGGAAGCTGCCCGGAAAGGGATGGAGAAAATCCTCGAAACGGACAAAAACATCTGGTTCATCAATCCCGGCATGGAGCTGGGAGACGACCACGAGGCGACCGTCGACGGCGTACACCCCACGGACCTCGGGTTCGAACGGATGCTGAAGAAAGTTCAGCCACAAATTATTCGAATATTGCAGAAACACGGAATAAAATAATTTCTATGTTTGATTTTTCTGTATAAATTACAAGCTTTCCCATATCATATTGTTTTTTATCTTTTATAACTTTTGTGATTTGTAAGTATCTGAATGAACCCAATATTTCCACTCGCAATTTCAACTTCCCATTGAACAAAAAAGTATGCTAAATAAAAGAGCATTGATAGGGCCCTCCAGTAAAATACTGGGATAAGTCTGACTGCGAGTCTACGAGAATTCGGGTTCAATTCACATCAATATTACCGTATCCGATGTAAGCATTAGGAATTGCGAGTCTTTCCCAAAGGCGAATTCATTTAATTAAACCCACAAAAGATATGATGTTGATGGTCGAAAATAGATAGAAAATTCGAAATGTCGTTTAAACTGTCAAAAAACTATAAAAAAATGGCAGGTAATCAGCTTTATACTTATGCGTAAGGGTGATTTATATTCCTGCAATATCAATTTAGAGCTGATCTCCGAATAGCTTCAATACTAAATTGATTACTTTCCAGAGATAGAACGCTTGTAATACAGCATTGTATTACAAGCGTTCTATCTCTGGTTTAGATCGTGACCACCAACATTATCCCAACAAGTATCTCTACCAAACTGCTTCTTACTGGGTGATTAAAAATACCAGAAACCGGTAGTCTCGCTCATCATTTTGACGCTCAACGCCAGACTTGCCACTATGTATAACTTAAATCGTTGTGGCTGTTTGCGGGATGAAATTCAGGCAGAAAGTATAGGGCCTGTTATTGACGATAAGAAACTCTGTGCTGTAAAGAATTACATGTGGTGAATTGCAATGCTGTGCCAGAAAATCTTTTTCCCACCATATACAAGTTCCCGTAACGGTCGTCTGACAAAAAACTTCTGGAAGACTACTAGGAGGGGACTAAAGTGATGGATATATGATTTATGGCTTTTTCGAAAGGCCGCAAGACCACAAGTGCTGAAACTATGGATGAAGATATTTTTGCCAGAATGCCTCAAAATGAATTGAGCAATAGAAACCTCAGAAGATACCTTTAACAAGTGATGAAAATTCCACGGCATAAACGTATCTTAAGTGACCTTTTTATCTACTGATATGCTGCAAACATGACAAATTCTGTCAAAAAGATACAATTTATCGAATGCTTATGAATTAAATGCATATGTGGAAATATTGACAAAGATTCCATTTTTTCAAATACTAATCAAAATATCTACAGGGATATCCCTACTGCAGAAAAATTAGATCTACATTTCCACGATTTCACTCCAATTATTGCAACTCTATGTGATCCAACGGATAAAAAGACAGCTTGACGAATACTAAGTTATACACAGATCAAATTGCGAACTTTGCAAGAACATTTTATCATGGATAAAGTTCCGATTTCATTGCCGCTTTATTGGTCGAAAGAGTATTCGGCAATCAGTGTTTCGAAGATACTTTGCAAACTCGATCGGATGGCTTTACCACCTTTCGCTCTGGCAGATAGTTCGGCAGCTCTGTTCAATTTGGTCGTTCGAGTTTTTGAGGACACATTACATATTAAATTCGGTAATCCAACCGATGTTAAATGCCGTGTCTTGGAATGCAAGAAGGATCGCACGAAATTTACTGAAGCATTACTTTATTCCTTGAATAAGGATGACGAGTGATTTCTTCCGGACAGATATTCAGGCATGCAATTCTGTATTCTAAAAATTCCTACTTTAACAAAACAAACGAAGCTGAATTCTTTACAGTTCGGACTATAGAAACTTGGACAAAAGCTAATTTATCGTCTTGTCTAAAACATCTCTCAACCGATGATTTCAAAGGATAGAACAGGATACTCTTGATTCTACCTATAAAGTTATAGTGATATGTTTCATAACCTTACCTTTCAATCGTCTCTCAACCTACTCACACGCCACTGATCATCCTACTTGATACGACGATAAAACAGGTTACCAGAGAAAACCCTTGTAAGCGTCGCGACTCAAATCGAAGCTTCTGCGGACAAATGTCAAAATCCGGTTGGTCTTTACTCAATTTCAGTATACGTCTATTGCCAATCCGATTCCGGTCGAGGCTTCGAAATCTCCACTCTTCTTGTTGAGAAGTTACACCGGGTAATGCGTTACCTTTGTTACAATATTAGTTAGACTTTTTTAATGGTACTATAAATAGAGTGACCATTCTTAACTTTCATTAGTAATATTGAGATTTTTTACAACAAATGTCGTATAAAAAACATGCTTTTTTCGATACGTTGTCTAATTTGCCTATCCCCAAAATTTTTCGTATTTTGTGATAGGTTATTTGAAATACAGTATTTGAGTGCAAGAAGTTGAAAATAAACCGTTGCTTTCTCGTTACCTATTATCCTATACAAAAATGTAACAACTTGATTTATCAAGTTGTTACATCATTATAATCCCGAACCCCGACGGGGTCCGCTGTTTCAGTCGAATATCTTTTGCAGCATCACCTCGTCGTGATAGCCGTCGGGCCGCCATAGCCAGTCGCGTTTGACGCCGATCTCGGTGAATCCCGCGCTGCGGAACAGGCGCAGGCTCGCTTCGTTGTCGGCGCCGACGTTGCACCACAGCTGATGCGCGCGCAGCGTATCGTGTGCGTAGCGGCAGAGGGTTTCCACGGCGTCGGAGGCGTAGCCGCGTCCCCGGTCGCTCTGTTCGTAGATGAGGATGCCGATGCCTGCCCGGCGGTGGATCGGGTCGTATTCGAACAGGTCGATCGCCCCGACCGGCTTGGAACTCAACAGCGTCTCGATGATCAGCCGCAGTTGTCCGTCGCAGAGCACCCCGGCGATGTCCTGATGCCGTTCGACGAAGCGCTCCAGCTGATGACGCGAGAACGGCTCCGTCGTCCCGCTGACCGGCCAGATGTCGCAGTCGTTCTCCCACTCGTACATCAGGTCGACGTCGCCCGGCTCCACGGCCCGCAGGCGGATGGTGCGGCCCTCGATGTTCATTACAATCCGATGATCTTGTTGCGGATCAGCATGGCCACGCCCCAGGCGTTGGCGTTCTCGGTCATCTTCGACACGCGGAACTTGGTGTCCTTGTAGACCAGATTGAGCGAATATTTGTTCGTCGCCGATTTGAGCGGCAGCATGATGTAGTCGCCCGCCGCCGCGAGGTTGCCGCCGACGATGACTGTCTCGGGGTTGAACGTGTTGATCAGGAAAGCCACGGCCTTGCCGACCTTCTCGC
>ERZ827492.2575-NODE-2575-length-12519-cov-12.723604_pt1 | contig 12519 bp, 16 predicted proteins | sample MGYA00519704_ERZ827492 | MGnify/ENA primary metagenome ERZ827492 (study PRJEB31778, sample SAMEA3449325) | human gut metagenome | biome: human gut; feature: human-associated habitat; material: faeces | place: United Kingdom | collected 2010/2012 ...
TGCCGGACGGCTTTTTGCGTAATGTGATAGATCAAATATTATTTTTTCTGGTTTGTAGGCTCCGAAAAGCCTTGTATTTACAGTGTTCCTAATAGGAAGTAATCATATGCTTATCCCACTTCCGCCCCTTTCCGAGCAGAAGAGTATCGTTGCCAAACTGGAAGAAATTCTGCCGTTGTGCGAGCGGCTGAAATGAGGTGAAAAAGATGCTGGAATTTATAAAAATCATCAACAGTGACTATGCAGGAGTACTATCTCTGCTTTCTTCGCTGATTATGGTTGTTGTCACGATCATTTATGTTGGACACACCAAGCGTCAAGCAAATTACGCTAAGGAATCAGCAGAGCTCGTTGCGAAACAAATGAAAATAGATAAGCAACCGTGTATTGTTCCATATGTAACTGATTCATGCGGATCTGCTTGGGATACCACGGACTATACCCGTATGCAGCTGGGATTTACAATCAAGCTTAGAAATGTTGGTGATTCGCCCGCAATTAATGTTTATACGTTAGCCGATATTGAATTGCAGTTTTCGGAGGATTCTGCCGGGAATAAAAAGTTGCTTCCAGCATCTTTACTCCCAGGTTTTACACAAGCATTATCAGCAGAAGAGGAGACGGATATTAATATCCATTTTGAAACCTCCGAAGTCAAGGCGTTGATTTGCGAACTAAGAAAAGCCTCAGAAAAAAACTGGGAACGCCTCAGAACAAATCCCAGCCATCATCATTATACCGGTGCTAAACTTATTATTCGTGTGTTTTTTAAAAACTTAATGGGGCAATGGTGTGAAAGTACAATTTCTTACGAAATTGCATGGTTGGTATATAAGAATCCACCACCACAGAAAACACACAACTTAAACGAAAACACTATTCCGCCCAAAGAAATTCGTGAAGGTGATGAGTTTAAAGCCGTATTGTCATCGCATCATATTGCGCCATTTGTATTTGCGATGACAACCGATAAGCACGTCATCGATGTACTGCAAGGGTATACAGACGAGAGTCCATGGTTATCGGCTGTACTAAAAGACAACTGTACTTAAGGCATCGCCCAAAAGAGAATCCCTGTGATGCCGAATGGAGTTTACAAAATTTTTCTATTTTTGACGACGGAGGTGAGAATGCTGCGTGGCCATAAAGACCGAAAATTCCTATGTACCAGTTTCCGAGTGGAATAGCGCGCTGCCGGTAATCTATTTTTAAGTAAAATGACGTAGACAAGGGTAATATCAGCGGAGCGTATTTGAAGGGGGTATTTAAGTAATGGGTACAATTCATTTTGTTTCAGGCTTAGAATCTTTAACCTTGAAAGCACTGAAAGACGCGGAGGATTGCGCAGATATTCTAAAGGACCTTGGCAGAATTAAATACACAATTGCACACGGGTCAGAGCAGGAAGCACGCGCTCTTGACTATGAGCTGCAGCAAAAATATCCTGCGATTGATGCAATGCTCCAAGCCGCCGACAACCTACAAGCAACACGGATACCTTTGTGTTTTACAACAGTTAAAAGTGGCTCATCCGCGAAATCAAATTTGCAGCAGGATTACTGGGGGATTATTTGTGATGCGGCAATCAAAAAGGGGATCAAAAAGCGCATGGAGGATTGCATTGACCACATTGAATATTCCTGAACAGCTTCAGCATATGCCTTGATACAGAGAAAGAACGTTCGGATCAAGTGGGGTGCAGCAAGCAATGGAGTACATAGATTACACAGATCAAGTGCAAGTTGATTATTCGCATTTGCAAAAGTCCAAATTAAAATTTAAAAAGGGACAACGGGCAAAGTCAGTTTATCATTATACCTCCATCGGCGGACTGGAAAGCATACTGCGCAACAAAACACTTCGTTTTACGAACATTAAGTATATGAATGATAAGGATGAGATTATTGCGGGGCTGGACAGCATCGCAAAAGATTGCAATGCATCGGACGAAGTGCGCGAACAAATGCGTTTGGCTATTACAAATCTTGGCATGCAGCTGTTTGTATGCTGCTTCTCTCTTAAGGAAGATTCTCTTCCTATGTGGAATTACTATACGAAAGAAATCAATAGCCAAGGATACAATATCGAATTTGATGATAAAAAGCTCGTAGAAAGCATCTTGCGAAGCAATCCGGTTCTGGATGGCTGCAGCTTTTCCTTCGGGAATGTTGACTACAGTAAGGACAACGACTCAGAATATAGCCACATACTTACAAACGGGCTGCTGTCCTCTATGGAGGTCGCTATTTCAAAAATATTTCTGGCCGTCGTCACCGAGATGTCAAAAAAGCAAGCTTCAGGCATCGACCAATCAGCACTGCGTGAACTGGAGAAAAAAGTGAGCGATTCTGAAAGAGAGCAAAAGCTGGATAACCTTCCCGTGTATGTCTATCAAGGCGAACAGTGCAGCTTCGAAAAGGCCGCACTCAGCGACTGCCTGTCTTTTATAAAAAGAGACTGTTTCAATCAGGAAAGTGAATTTCGTATCGTAATCTCGGTCCCTGATGAACTTCTTGATAAGCTTTCAGAAATGGGCGTCTATAAATTCAGAGCAGGCAATGGGATTCTGATACCCTACATAGAGCTGAAATTTTCAGAAAATGCAGTAAAAAGCATTACAATCTCGCCTACGGTGCAAAGTGATTTGGTTGAATCAAGTATTCGGGATTTTTTGCAGTATTGCAAATATAACGCACCTGATTTTTCGAATTTTATCAAACACTCCAACATCCCAGTTCGGTTTTGAATCCCAAGTGGATCAAATCAGTCCAGAAATAAAACCATTACAATAAGAGCTTAAGCAAAACCCGCTTTTCGAGTGCATTTATCGAAAGGCGGGTTTTATTTAAGGAAGCGGAGTGACGCTCCATTCGTAAGGTCGAAGCGATACTTCAACGGAACAACAAAAATGATGCGCGCCAGCGCGGAAAGGAGAGGCTATGAACGTCAGAAAACCTGTAGATTACGGCACGATGTACCGGGAATTGGCCGCAATTCTTGCACGGAATCTTCCGCAGATGGACGAAATTTATGCCATCGGCAAGGTCATCAGCCAGCGCCCGGAGAAAGGTGCAGCGGTCGCAGCCGCAGAATTTTTACAGGCGAATTTCCCTGACCACGCAGGCTTTTCTCCACGCAACGTGCGCCGGATGCGCGATTTTTACAAGACTTATGAAAATGACCAAACGCGCCTCCGTCTGGCAATGAAAATCGGCTGGACGCTGAACGTGGTCATCATGGAAGCAGAGTTGACAAGAGAGGCTCGTAAATGGTATCTGGAGCAGGCGCAAGTGCAGCAATGGTCGAAGGCCATTCTGCTGGAAAAGCTGGCATCTGCGGCACATCTGGAAAAACCACTCGACGCGGAAGCGGATACCTGTTATACTAATAAAGAGGCAGAAGATGGGCCGCAGCATCCTGTGGTTGTTGCGTTCCGCCGATGCTGGTTCGTATCACCGTTTCACGAAATTGCTGCTCTGCTACAAGACTTGCCGATTCATTTCTTACGAAGGACAAGCCGAAGAATGCTTCATGCACGATGTTAGAGAGGTGTGCCGATGAATAACAAACTCATGGTCAACGGCGCGGAGATCTCCGTAACCACAATTGAAGACAAGGACTATATTTCGCTGACAGATATGCTGAAAGCGAAAGATGGCGACTTTTTCATTTCAGACTGGCTGCGCAATCGGAACACGGTCGAGTTCCTTGGCATTTGGGAGCAGATCCACAATCCGAATTTTAATTATGGCGAATTCGCCATAATTAGAAGTCAGGCCGGTTTGAACAGCTATAAGCTCAGCGTGAAGGAATGGGTTGAAAAGACAAACGCGATTGGACTCATGGCGCGTGCTGGGCGATATGGCGGTACCTACGCATACAAAGACATCGCCTTTGAATTCGGTATGTGGATCAGCCCGGAATTCAAGATTTATCTGATCAAAGAGTTCGAACGTCTCAAGGAACAGGAGCAGCAGCTTCTCGGATGGGACATCAAACGCAACCTTGCAAAAATCAATTACCGTATCCATACGGACGCGATCAAAGAAAACCTGATTCCGCCGGAGCTGTCGGCACGGCAAATGTCGCTGGTATATGCCAGCGAAGCCGATGTGCTGAATATGGCACTGTTCGGCAAGACTGCAAAGCAGTGGCGAGATGAGAATCCGGGGCTGAAGGGCAACATCCGCGATTACGCAAATGTGTCGCAGCTTGTGTGTCTTTCCAATCTGGAGAACCTGAATGCAGTGTTTATCAATGACGGTCTTCCGCAGCCGGAACGGCTGGCGAAGCTCAATGCAATCGCAATTCAGCAGATGCGTGTGCTGACGGAGGATCATCGGATTTTAAAACTGGAGAAAAAGTAATTTCAATACTTATTGCTTTTTTACTTGGCAAGTTGTATAATTAACTTACAAAAGTTGATTTGACACATTGGGACTTCATTGGTCTAAAGTGTTCGAGTTGCACAAAAAGAAAAGACACGCTTATGCGTGTCTTCTCTTTTTGGCGGAGTGCGGTCTGTGCAGCAGACCGCACTCCATTTTTTATAAGGGTTCACACGCCATTGGGGCTGGATTCTCCGCTCCGGCTTTCACAGCTCCCCGATGTACTCCAGCACGCATTCGCGGAGGCGGGAGATGCCGGGGGGGAGCTGCTCGCGGGGGTGCAGGCCCATGCCGAGCTCGCGGCTGACGCAGGGGCGGACCGGCAGGGTCTTGACGCCCGTGAGCTTGCCGCGGATCATCATCTCCGCCATCATCGAGATGCCGAGCCCCTTGCCGACCATGCGGATGACGGTCTCGTCGTCCACATAGCAGGGGCGGATGATGGGCTCGACGCCGTATTTCCGGAACGCCGCGCCGACGTCGATATCGAACCGGCCGTAGGGCATCAGAAATTCCTTGCCCGCAAAGGCCTCGATGGGGAAAAAGTCCCGCCCGTTTGTCGGATAGTCCGCGGGGAGGATGGCGTACATCGCGTCGTCATGCAGCGGCGTCCAGTCGCAGGCGAAACCGCTCTGCCGGGCGGCGAAGATCACGTCTGTCTGCCATTTTTCCAGCAGCTCAAACGGCTCGAGCTCATGGTCGACCGTCCGCAGGTCCACGTCGATATGCGGGCAGACGCGGCGGAAGCGGTATAGGATCTCCGGCATCCAGCGCATGGCGATGCTCGCGTAGGCCGCGACGCGGATGGTCCGGGTCGATTTTTCCGTGATGGCGGCGATGCGGTTCTCCAGCTTTGCGTTCGCGCGCAGAAATTCCCGGATGGCGGGCATCAGGGCTTCTCCTTCCTCGGTCAGGGCGATGCCGCTGTGGTCGCGCCGCACGAGCGTCAGGCCGATCTCGCGCTCGAGACTGTCGACCAGGTGCGTCAGGCCCGACTGCGTATAGCCGACCACCTCTGACGCCTTGGAAAAGCTGCCGAGGTCAACGGCGGTCATCAGGATCTCCAGTTTTTTGCTGTCCATAGTTGGCTCCTTCCGGATGGGGTATGACAGATGGTATTACGAATCGTCATATAACTATTATAATCCCGCGTTTCACTTTTGCAAGTATATCCTTTATAATCAGTTCATAAATAAAGGAGCTGATCGCTATGACTGTGAAAAAATTGACCATGCGGCAAAAAATTCTGGTGGCCGGGACGCTGTTCGGTATGTTCTTCGGCGCCGGAAACCTGATCTTCCCCGTCCATCTCGGCCAGCTGGCGGGCCGGAACGTCATCCCCGCCATCATCGGCTTTATCGTCACTGCTGTCGGCATCCCCATCTTCGGCGTGGCCGCCATCGGCATCACGCACTCCGATGGGCTGCAGACGCTCTCAAGCAAGGTCGGCAAGGGCTACGGCATTTTCTTCACCTGTCTTCTGTATCTGACCATCGGCCCGCTGTTCGCCATCCCCAGATGCGCGACCGTCTCTTTCACGACCGGCGTGGCGCCCATGCTGCTCGACCCGTCCAAAGAGTGGCTTGCGCTGCTCATTTTCTCGGCCATTTTCTTCGCGTTCGTCCTGTTCTTCTCGCTCCGCCCCGGCAAGATCACGGTCTGGATCGGCAAGATCATCAACCCCATCTTCCTTCTCTTCCTCGCCGTGCTCGTGATCGCCGCGCTCACCAACCCCGGCGCCTCGATCGCCGCGGTCGAGCCCGTGGAGGCTTACGCGACCGGGACCAGTTCCTTCTTTTCCTCCTTTATTGAGGGCTACGGCACCATGGACGCCATCGCCGGTCTGGCCTTCGGCATCGTGGTCGTCGACGTCATCCGCCGCATGGGCGTGGACAATGACGACGCTGTCGCCGTCGACGTGCTGGGCTCCGGCGCGCTGACGGGCATCCTGATGGCCGTCATCTACATCGTGACCATCCTCATGGGCACGCAGTCGCGCGGGCTGTTTGAGATCTCCGACAACGGCGGCATCGCCCTGACGCAGATCGCGGGCCATTACTTCGGCGGCGTCGGCCAGATCATTCTTGCCGTCACCATCACCTTCGCCTGCCTCAAGACCTCTATCGGCCTCGTGACATCCTGCTCCGAGACCTTTGTCAAGATGACGCACGGCAAGCTCTCCTACAAGGCTTGGGCCATCCTCTTTACGCTGTTCTCCTTCGCGGTCTCCAATGTGGGTCTGAGCGCCATCATCGAGTATTCCATCCCCGTGCTCATGCTCATCTACCCGCCCGCGATCGCGCTGATCATCCTGGCCTTCATCGGCAAGTTCTTCCACCATGACAAGGCCGTCTATATCTCTGTCATGGCCTTCACCTGGGCTGCCGCGATCTTCGATTTCATGAAGACACTGCCCGCAGGCGTGCAGAGTTCGCTGCATCTCGACCGGCTGGTCGCCTTTGCCCGGCAGTACCTGCCGCTGTTCGACCTGAACCTCGGCTGGCTCCTCCCCGCCTGCCTCGGCTTCGTTATCGGCCTCGTTATCCACTTCAGCGGCCGCAGCAAGATACGCTGAACACCAAAAACATCCCCGCCGGAGCTCATAGAGCTCCGGCCCTACAGGATACAGAGCAAATCATAAAATCCAATGCAAAAAGGTGCAGCCTGACAGATTCAGACTGCACCTTCTATTGATGGCAGATATTCTACAGCAACTAATTACAAATTTGATACCCACCGTATCAGGCGGCGCGTAGTCAGACATACGTGAGGTAACTCCCGAGTGGAACGCCAGACGAACATATTGGTTCTTGTCTGAATGCAGACGCAGAAAGCACCCCGCGTCCCCACGCACTCTTTTCTCCCCTATCTTTTCTCTTGCAAGAGAAAAGATAGGGCCGCCGGAGGCAACGAATGCCTCATGCCAAAATCCCCACTTGACCTTTCCCGCATTCTGTGCATTATTTTGTAGAGAGAAGACAAGAAGGAGGACGCTCATGAAACGTTCAGAGATCAACAAAGCACTCAGGGAGCTCGAGGCCATGTGCCGGCAGGAGCATTGCTATCTGCCGCCGTTCTGCAATTTTACGCCCGAGGAATGGAAGACGAAGGGTCATGAATACGACGAGGTGCGCGACTGCATGCTCGGCTGGGACATCACGGACTACGGTCTCGGTGATTTCGACAAGGTTGGCTTCTCGCTCATCACCATCCGCAACGGCAATCGCGCCATGCAGGACAAGTATCCGAAGGTCTATGCGGAAAAGCTGCTCTACATGAAGGAAGGCCAGTATTCCCCGAACCATTTCCACTGGTACAAGACCGAGGACATCATCAACCGCGGCGGCGGCAACGTGCTCATCCGCGTCTACAACAGCCTGCCCGACGAGTCCATCGACAAAGTCTCCGACGTGACTGTCCACTGCGACGGCAAGGCCTATACCGTCCCGGCCGGCACGCAGATCCGCCTGACCCCGGGCGAGAGCATCCACATCCCGCAGTACCTGTACCACGACTTCAACGTCGAGCCCGGCTCCGGCCCCGTCCTGCTCGGCGAGGTCAGTCAGTGCAACGACGACAATACCGACAACCGCTTCAACCCGCCGGTCGGCCGTTTCCCGAAGATCGAGGAGGACGAGCCGCCCTACCGACTTCTCTGCAACGAATACCCGCCCGCTAAAGACTGATCATCACACGGCGGCCCCATAAAATAAAACCGGCGATGTTCAACGAACACCGCCGGTTTTCATCGTCAACCGGAAAACAGCGTCATTTTCACAGACTTTGAACGGACAGCAGATATCTGCATCGTAAAACACGAAGTGCACTTCGTGGAAGTACACTTCGTTTCGACATAAAATCTCCATAGAATTTATAACCTATGGAGGTCCTCAGAATGAAACCATACCCGGCGCTGCTCGCGGAGCTTCTTTCCCGGGAGCTTTCTTCCCTGCGGCGGCAGAAGGCGCTGACGCAGGAAGCTATGGCAGAGCAGCTTCGCATTTCCAGTCGTGCATACAGCGATCTGGAACGCGGAAAATACACCGCTTCTGCCCCGACCCTGATGTTTCTCTTTTCCATGCTGGACGCGGATGCGCAGAGCGATCTGGTCCGGCAGTTTATGGACCGTGTTCAGGCACTGGAGGGGACGGATGCAGCATGAATGCCGTAACGGACATCGTCGAAGTCTATGATCTGTTATACCGCCTCGGTTTCTCCGCGACCAACACCGCTTTCTTCCATCTCTCCTACGCGGTCTATCTCGCCGCGCTCAACCCGCACTGGCTGGTGAAGCCATCGCAGTGGCTTTATCCGGAAGTGGCAGACCAGTACAACGCAAACCCGCTCCAGGTCGTCCGAAGCATCGATGGCTTCGCCTGCGCTTCCTGGCATAAAAACGCCGTCCTCCTGCGCAGCCTTACTTCCCGCCCGCTGACCGCCGCCCCCACGTCCACCCAATTCCTGCGGATCCTCGTGCACTACATCCGGAGAAGATCGTAAACGACACCTGACAGCGAAGATCCCGGCGGACAACAGAGGATGTAACTTTGCATTTTTCTCAAAACACGGTTCGTTTCCTGCTATTACAGTCTATCATAAATAAAAACCGACAAGTTTCAAAGAAACTTGTCGGTTTTTGTGTTTTCACTACACTATAGATGAACCCCTGTCTTACCGCCGTGGATTCAATCAGCAGGAAAATCAGGCACGCTTCTGCAAAAATGTTTTCTCTGCCATGTGGATCACGAAGTCACGTTCGTCCGAGTCAGCCTTTGCAAAATCGATCTGATACCGCTGGCAAGTCTTGCGGAAGTGGACAACGTAGGCCAAATCCTCTTTCGTCGGAGGCGCAACATAGCCGTTCGGTGCAGCAAGCGCGTCCAGCTCCAGATATTTTTCGTTCTGCATCTGTCAGTTCTCCTTAAAATGCATCAGATGTTTTGAAGCATCTCATTAACTTCGTCATCTGAAGCGATTCGACCATCGACATATTTTTTTACTTTTCCTTGCACATATTCGTCAAAGTCTCTTGCATTTCCACCATCAATTATTACCGTCTGCCCACCAGCTTCATTATCCTCCACATGGATACTTGCCCGCGGAATATTATCAACTTTCTCCTCCAGCTGCTGTAGTTTTTCTTCTGTCATTTTCTTCTGTGCTGCGATCTCACGACCAATCGTCTCTTGTGCTGATTGAAATTTCTGCACACTCTGCAAAAGTTCTGCATTAAAATTTTCAAGGACGCTAACGCTGTCACCCCGCACCCATCCAATAGCGGGAAAATCCTTAATGCAGTGGTGACTCGACGTTACAATATTGGCTTTCAGTGTTCCATTATCAGAATGGAACTTCACCAGTCTCCCGTTGCAGACTTTTTCCCTGAATCTCTTGAATTTTTCACGCAGGTCATCCGTTGTCTCACAGAATTTATTTGGCAAGTCTTCAGGCATGTCATAAACAAAGCTCATGATGGGTATTTTTTGTGCTACGGCATAATCGTATTCTTTTTCTGTGAATCCAATACCGTCTGTGTCCAGAGAGCCGTACTTTCCACCTAATATTAAGATATAGTAATCACAATTATCAAGCATCTTCTTGATATATTCCATTTGGCTCATTTCACTTGCTGGAAATTGTTCCATTCCAACGGGGATGCAGTCATTGTCCAACAAGCATTGTGTGGCGGCTGCCCGTGCCTCTATTAAATCCACATATGTAGAACTAATAAACACCTGATATTTCTTTTGCATATATACCGCCTCACTTCAAAGATTCATATTGTCTTTAACATCGCGCGTAGAGTAGCCACTGATTTCTCGCCAAGATTAGTTGAATCGGAACACGCCAAAACAATCCAGTTGCCTTGTGTTGAAAGATAAAGCGGATTCTTTTCCAGAAAGTACATATCATCTTTGTACTCCACCGCTTGCTATCATCAGTAATCTTTTTCTCAGTATAACAGGTATTTGTTTTCTCGTCGAGTGTTTTTTCCGGATGTGCTGCAGATGCCAGTTTTTCCATCAAGCCCGTCTTTGACCATTGCTGTACCCGCGCCTGCTCCAGATACCATTTGCGCACATCTCTTGTCAGCTCCGCTTCCATGATGACCACGTTCAGCGTCCAGCCGATTTTCATTGCCAGCCGGAGGAGCGTTTGGTCATTTTCATAAGTCCGATAAAAATCGCGCATCCGGCGCACGTTGCGTGGGGAAGAGCCTGTGCGGTCAGGGAAATTCGCCTGCAAAAATTCTGCGGCAGCGACGGCTGCGCCCTTCTCCGGGCGCTGGCTGATGGCTTTGCCGATGGCGTAGATCTCACGCATTTGCGGAAGATTTTGCGAGATAATTGCGGTCAATTCCCGGTACATCGTACCGTAATCCACAGGTTTTCTGACGTTCATGGTTTCTCCTTTCCGCGCTGGCGCGCATCGTATATTTCGTCGTTCTGCGAATAGCCTGCTACAATATTTTGTGGTATGATTGCCCCGTTCGTTTGATTCTTGCAAGGGAGGAGCAATCATGCAGTATACCGATACCGAAGCCGCCCTGATCGGCGGCCTGATCTCAACTTATTTCTTTCAGCCTGCCGTGTCCGCATCCTTGAAAGACGCCTATAACCGTGTTTTGGAGCATCTGCATCAAAACGCCCTCACTTCTTCTGACCTTCAGCAGATCCGAAAGGCTGTGAATTTTTTGATGCCCATGTGTCAGGCCAACCGGCAGACCCAGCGGGAGCTTATGGGAATCAACGCACGGACAACGGCACTGCTGAATACATCGCGCCGATAATCTCACATATTTTGCAGGGCAAAGAAAAACACGGTTCCGTGACCGTGCTTCTCTTTGCCCTGTTTTACGTTCAGTGCGCTTGATCTTCTAGTCTTTCCAACTGTTCTACGCTGTCCAGAAAGCTCTGCTCAACCGGCGAAAGCCGCAGGTCCTGCTGCTTTTTGTATTTATCGTATTCGGCATGGGCTTTCTGTAATGCCTGCTGGTTCGACACATGACCGCTGGTTGTTAAAATCTCTTTGCGGGTCATTTTCAGATAATCGTCTATGGTTTCCAGCCAATCCTTCATATACATCGGCTCGTGATTTAATGCCCGGACTTCTGCAATATCCAGATATGCAGTTACGATTTTGTTGAGCGCGTCCAGTTCTGGCTGACTGAGATAGTTTTTCGCCACCTCAACGTCTGCACGATGGATCTGTTCTCCACGCCACGAGGTCAGTCCCATATGCTCCTTTTCTGCATCCGCTCTTTGGTAGATAACCTCTGCCGCTGTATGCTGGTGTGCTGCCCAATGCATTTTGTTTTGAACCTGCTTGAAAAACAAAACGGTACTTTCGGCCTTGGGGTCATAATCAATGCTGGTCGCATAAATCTCCAGCACCTTCCGCCAGAATACCTTTTCAGAAGACCGGATATCCCGGATTCTGGCAAGCAGCTCATCAAAGTAGTTGCCGCCGCCGAGATTTTTCAAGCGGTCATCATCCAGCACAAAGCCCTTTTTCATGAACTCCTTGAGGATCGCGGTCGCCCACATGCGGAACTGAACACCGCGCTGAGACTTCACACGATACCCAACCGATATGATAACGTCCAGATTGTAGTATTCAATCTGCCGTTCCACCTGCCGTTCGCCTTCCATCTGAACTGTTGCAAATTTTGCAACAGTTGCAGCTTTGTCCAATTCGCCCTCTTTGTAAATATTACCGATGTGGCGCGAAATTGTGGACTTATTTCTTTGAAACAGGTCCGCCATCTGGTCGATGGAAAGCCAGACCGTATCTCGGTCAAACGTAGCTTCAATTTTCGTCAAGCCGTCCTCTGTCGTGTATAAAATCAGGCTGGAATTTGTGGCGCGCTCCATGCTGCAAGCCCTCCGTTTCGTTTGTTTTCATTATAAATGCAGACCTGCTGGTACGCAAGCATAATACTTGCAACATCTATGTAGTGCCTTATGTTCTCATGTAATCATGTAATCGTCTTTGGTCATCTATGCTTGTTCTGGAAAGTATTGCGACTGAAACCGAAGTGGATTTCCGTGAAGGTCGCCGGCTGCATAGATCATTTTCATCGCTCCAATCGCTGTTTGATTTCCGCACCGCCCTTGATCCGCACCAGAAT
>ERZ827492.2583-NODE-2583-length-12492-cov-4.654177_pt1 | contig 12492 bp, 9 predicted proteins | sample MGYA00519704_ERZ827492 | MGnify/ENA primary metagenome ERZ827492 (study PRJEB31778, sample SAMEA3449325) | human gut metagenome | biome: human gut; feature: human-associated habitat; material: faeces | place: United Kingdom | collected 2010/2012 ...
TTTTATCCTATAAACAAGGGATTATTTCATCACTCATATTCCGAAATAATCCAAATAAGATGGAGTTTGACTTCATCTTTCTTTTTTTTTGAAAAACATCTAGGAATATGGTATTGTCAAAGGGTGATTAAAGAGGGATGTTGAATATGGATATGAAGAAGATACAGGAGTTACCAACTCCAGAAGATTTGAAAAAGGAATTTCCTTTACCTTATAAGGTGCAAAAAATTAAGAAACAAAGAGATCAAGAAATTGAAGATATTTTTACTGGAAAAGATGATCGTTTAATTTTAATTATCGGTCCTTGTAGTGCGGATCGCGAAGATGCGGTTTTAGACTATATGAATCGTTTGGCTGTTTTACAGGAAAAAGTAAAAGATAAGATTTTTATGATTCCACGTGTCTACACAAATAAACCTCGTACAAAGGGTGTTGGATATAAGGGGATGTTGCATCAACCAGATCCTCATTCCAAAGAGGATATGTTGAAGGGAATCATTGCGATTCGTAAGCTACATACAGATGTAGTTACACAGACAGGTTTTACTTGTGCAGAAGAAATGCTGTATCCAGAAAATCATGCATATTTATCGGATTTATTGGGATATGTAGCCATCGGTGCAAGAAGTGTGGAGAATCAACAACATCGTATTGTGGCTAGTGGTGTAGGAATTCCTGCAGGAATGAAAAATCCGACAGGTGGAGATCTTACAGTCATGATGAATTCTATTGTGGCAGCGCAAGCCGATCAAAGATTTGTATATCGTGGCTGGGAAGTGCAGACAGATGGAAATCCACTAGCTCATGCAATATTAAGAGGATATGTGGATAAGTTCAATCATGCACATGCGAATTATCACTATGAAGATTTGATGGAGTTGATTCATTTATATGAAAAGTCAGATTTAAAGAATCCGGCTTGTATTGTAGATTGTAATCACTCGAATTCAAATAAACAATATTTAGAGCAGATTCGTATTGCCAAGGATGTAATGCATTCTAGAAGTAAATCGGAAGATATCAAAAAGCTGGTGAAGGGCTTGATGATTGAGAGTTATTTAGAGGATGGAAATCAGCCAACAGATGGTAATGTGTATGGAAAGTCGATCACAGACCCTTGTCTTGGTTGGGATAAGACAGAACGATTGATTTTAGATTTATATGATTTGTGCGATTAGGAAGCGTTGAGCTTCCTTTTTTTGGTTAGATTTAGATTTTAAAATATTAAATAGTCATTTATAATTGAAGTATCAATATGAGGAGGTCATATTATGAATCAACTTCTTCAAGAAAAAAGAGATGCCGAACATTTTTTGCGATTAATAGCACCTAAATACACAGGGGTTTTCATTGTTGATCGAAATACAGATCGCTTTCGTGATGTTTTAGCTAATGAAAAATTTCGTGATTATGTCAAAGACGCAAAAGGATCCTATTCGGATGCGATGCAATTGTATCGAGATCAATATGTAGCATGTGATTATAAAGAAGTGATTGATCGAGTCTTGGACTATGATTATGTATATAATATTTTGTCTTCTGGTAATCAGGTGAATGTTACGTATCGTAAAAAGGATGGTACCTTAATTCGTCTGAAAATTAGTCAGTATTCAGATGTAGATGAGAATCTTTCTATATGGGTTTATACAAATGAAGATAGTGAAGATGCGCTATATGGTGAGTTAGGTGAGACTCGTTATCGCATTCGGTTTGATGATCATGAAAGGCCGGTAGAGTTTATTGGTAGTGAAAGTTTATCTGAGATGCTTTATGGAATCAAAGATGAAACGCATATTCCGTTTTCTATGTTGTGGCAACATATGCATCCTCAAGATATTGAGGGTGTTAAAGAAGAGCTAAAAAATCTTCATAATTCGAAAGATCCAACTACAACATATGAGGTAGAGTATCGTCTTCAGAATAAAGACAAACAGTATCGTTGGTATCGTGCAATTGGAAAGCCTGTTTTAAATGAAAAAGGAAAGATTGTAAATGTATGTGGATTCTTTATTGATATTCACAAACATAAGGAAAAAAACCTTCTTCAACAACGTTTTATTTTGGGCTTGAGTCATGAATATGTCACTGTATGGGTAGTTAATCAGGATTTAACGCTAGAGTTGTGTCAACAGACACAAAAAGGTAATCATATCGCTCAAAAGGCAATTGAAGAATTTGCGAAAGAAAATAATTATCAAAAGAGCATGGAGAAATATGCTTTGAATTATGTTTGTAAAGAGGATCAAGAACCATTTTTAAAAAAAGTAGATTATCGCGTTGTTCGTGAAAAAATCAAAACAAAAAAAGTATATCCCGTTGTTTTTAGAAGAGAATATAATGGGGATGTGGATTATTTCCAAGCTTGTTTTGCGCAGATATCTGAAGAAACAAATGATTTTGTGTTGGGCTTTAAATTGGTGAATGACATTGTTGAGCATGAAAAAGAAAGAAATGACAGGCTGGAAGAGGAAAAACAAATTCTTGAAAGTCTAAGCTCTGACTTTACGGCTATCTATTATTTGGAAGTTAACAGTGGTAAATTTGAACCTGTTCATATTCGAGATAAATCGAATGCGAGTGAATTGATCAAAAATTGTTTGGAATATAAGGATTTTTATGAATATGCTTATCAATATGCGATGCACTATATTCCTAAAGAGGAGCAACCTGAATTTTTGTGGTGGTTTTCAAAAGATAATTTAAAGAATTTACTTAAGAGTCAAGTGAGTCTTACGCAGCATTATCATAGTTATCCAAATGCGCAAAATCATCAATATTTTGAAACAAAAGTAGTTAAAGTAAGTGAAGATGAAGAGTCGTGTCACGTATTATTAGGATTCCGTTATATTGATGATATTATCGAGAAAGAAAAAGCAGTACAGAAACGATTGCAAGATGCATTAGATGAAACGCAAAGGAGCAATGAAACAATTTCTACGATTGCGAAAAGTTATAGTTCAATCTATCAAATTGATTTAGAAAATGATACATATGAAAGAATTTCAGGAAGTGAGATTATTCCTAAGACGGGGTGTGCATCTCAAAGGATGTATGAGGTTTGCGAACAAGAGGTTGCACCGGAATATCGAAATATCATACATCAATTTGTGGATATAAAGACATTAACTTCACGACTTGAAAAAGAAGATGATATTTTAGCTGAATATCGAATGGCAGATGGTAACTGGCATAAGTTGCGTTATATCGTTCGTAAAAGAGGTGCGGATGGAAAAGCAATACAGGCAATCGCAACCATTCGTACAATTAGCGAGACAAAGCGTAAAGAATTAAATTTATTCTTTGAAGCAGAACAGGCAAAGCGTGAGGCAAAAATAAAAACTCGATTTTTACAGAGTATGTCTCATGATATGCGTACGCCATTAAATGGTATTGCGGGTATGCTTCATATTGCAGATCAAAATCCAAAAGATTTAGAGTTACAAAAAACTACTCGAAATAAGATTCATCAGTCGTTAAATTATTTGATTTCTTTAGTCAATGATGTTTTGGATATGAACGATTTAGAAAGTGATAATTTCACAGAGGAAGAAGTTGATTTTGATATTACTAAATTATTAGGAAATATGAATATTGATGCACAACAATTGGCACAAGAAAAGAATATTCAATATGTTTTGGATTGGTATGAAGGTCAATTGAGTCATTCAAGTTTTAGAGGATTTCCAATATATCTTTCACGAATATTATCGATAGTTGTACAAAATGCCGTTAAATTTACACCAGAAAATGGAGAAATTCATGTATGGATGAATGAGAAATGTTTAGATGATTCGACATCACTTTTAGAATTTAAATGTAAAGATAATGGTATTGGAATGAGTCAAGATTTTATTAAACATGCCTTTGATTTATTTGCACAAGAAGATAGTTCTAGTAGATCTACATATCAAGGTACAGGTCTTGGATTGCCTATTGCCAAAAAGCTTGTGGAGTATATGCATGGAAGTATTCAATTGGAAAGTGAAAAGGGGATTGGAACTATGGTTTCAATTCAGATTCCTTTTAAGTTGGGAAAACCAATTGAAAACAAAACTAAATTTACAGAATTAGTTTCTTTAGAAGGATTATGTGTGCTTGTGGCAGAAGATAACGACTTGAATATGGAAATCGTTGAATATATGTTAGAACGTAATGGTATTCAGGTTGTATGTGCAAAAGATGGTCAAGAAGTAATAGATTTATTTGAAAAGAGTGAAGTAAATGAATTTGATTTTATTCTTATGGATATCATGATGCCAAAATTAAATGGTTTAGATGCGACAAGAAAGATTCGTGCTTTAAAACGATTGGATGCAAAGACAATTCCTATCATTGCGATGAGTGCGAATGCATTTGTAGAAGACATAATGAATAGTAAATTAGCAGGTATGAATATGCATTTGGCTAAGCCTTTGGATGAAACAAAGCTAATCAATGCTTTAAAACAATGTAAAAAGGGTGAAGAGTAAATTCTCTTCATCCTTTGTTTTAGTATTCTTCTTTTGTCGGAATTTCAGCCGGCTTATTTAAGATATACATGAATTCTTCACCCGTAATTGTTTCTCTTTCATATAAGAATTTGGCAAGTTCATGTAACTTCATTTTGTTGTCTTCTAGAATTTGATAAGCCTCATCATGTGCTTTTTTAATTAATGAGATGGTTGCCTCATCAATCTTAGTCGCTGTTTCATTTGAACAAGCTAAAGATGTATCGCCACCCAAATATTGGTTGTTTACTGTTTCTAAAGCTGTCATACCAAATTCGTCTGACATTCCTAATCGTGTAATCATGGCTCTGGCTAGTTTCGTGGCTTGTTCAATATCGTTGCTCGCACCACTTGTGATTGAATTAAAAATTAATTCTTCAGCACAACGACCACCTGTATACACCATGATTTTTTGGAAAGCTTCTTCTTTTGATAATAGGTTTTGTTCATTTTCTTCTACTTGCATAGTGTATCCCAAAGCCCCTTTTGTACGAGGAATAATTGTAATCTTATGAACGGGAGCCGTATTTTTGCATTTGGCAGCGACTAGAGCATGTCCAATTTCATGATAAGAAACAATCATTCTTTCTCGATTTGAAATTACAGCCCCTTTCTTTTGTTCACCCGCAATAACGATTTCAATGGCTTCTTCCAAGTCTTTTTGAACCACCGTTTTACGATGGTCACGAACCGCTAATAAAGCTCCTTCATTAATGATGTTGGCAAGTTCGGCACCACTGGCACCTGCACTAGCTCTAGCGATTACGTTAAAGTCAATGTTGTTAGAGCATTTGATATCTTTGGCATGTAATTTAAGAATGGCTTCACGACCGGCAAGATCAGGAAGTTCAACAGGAATTCTTCTGTCAAATCGACCAGGACGCGTTAAAGCAGGATCTAATGAGTCAGGACGGTTTGTGGCGGCAAGCAATACGACGCCTTTGGATCCATCAAATCCATCCATTTCAGCAAGCAACTGGTTCAATGTTTGTTCACGCTCATCATTACCATTCATGCCTGCGCCATCACGTTTTTTACCAATGGTATCAATTTCATCGATAAATACAATACATGGAGCTTTTTCTCGAGCTTGTTTGAATAGGTCACGCACTTTTGCCGCTCCTCTACCGACAAACATTTCAACAAATTCACTACCTGAAATAGAGAAGAATGGAACGCCAGCCTCACCCGCAACGGCTTTGGCAAGTAATGTTTTACCTGTTCCAGGAGGACCTACTAATAAGGCTCCTTTTGGCATTTTGGCACCAATCTCTTTATATTTAGCTGGATTGTTTAAGAAGTCCACAATTTCTTGTAGATTTTCCTTCGCTTCTTCTTGTCCAGCTACATCTTTGAATGTTTTTCCCGTTTGTTCACCAACATAGACTTTGGCATTGCTCTTTCCTAGATTGCCTAGACCAAAACCAGAGCCTTGTGAAAATGACATTTGATCATCTCCGCCCATTTTCTTTTGCATACGCTTAAACATCCATGATCCAAATGCCCAGAAAATGATTAATGGTAAGAAAAAGGAAATTAAACTCGATAAAATTGGATTCATTTGTTCTTGATAGACTTGTCCAAATTTAGCACCGGATTTATCCAAACGATTGACTAAATCTGAATCATTCATAACACCTGTTTTATAGGTTTTATCTGTTGAATTTTTCTTTAAAGTGTAATAAATATTGTTGTCTTCAATTTGAACGGTATCAATCTTCTTTTCTTCAATCTTATTTAAGAAATCTGAATAGTTTGTGGTTTCAAGCTTTGATTGTTGAAACATAGGGAATATGATAAAGTTTAAAGCCATAATAACAATCAATATAATTGTGTAATATCTGTATAAAGGTTTCTTTTGTTTGTTCATGAGTGTTCCTCCTTAAGAAATTGATTACATTATACACCTTATTAGCACTTTCGCAAGCAGAGTGCTACACATTCCGTAATTCCACATAATTTAAAAGAAAAAGTACCGCCATTGCGATACTTAATGAGTTGTGATACGCGTAATATGCACAATTAAATATATTTTTTCATCACGCGTAATTTGTTTATGTAGTAATCTATCGATATATTTTTCGATTTGTTCTACGCAGTCTAATGCAGAAGAATTCTTGATAATATATGTATAATATATATCATCATTTTCATTTTCAAGCATTTTATTTTCTAAAAGTCGTTGTAAGAAAAATTGCATGTGAACAACAAATCTTGAATAGTTTAGCGAATTTTCATCAATTGTATAGCCATAATGTAATTGAATGATTTGAAAAATATCTTTTAACATTTTGACCATCAACATACCATTTTCTGTTGAAAGATCGTTCGATTTGATTTGTGCATTCACAAAGTGAAAGGCAATATTTCCGGCTTCTGTTTCAGGCAATTGAATATGAAGTGTTTCATTAATGTAGTCTACAGCTTGTAAACCAAGCATAAATTCATTTGGATAAAATTTTTGGATTTCCCACAACATTCTATTTTGTAGAACAATGCCTTTTTCATATCTTTCTACCGCATATAACAAGTGATCTAACAAGGTCACAAAGATTTGTTTGTTGAATGGAGAAGAAATTTTAAGTTGTGCCATTTCAATGATGTGGTGCACAATTTCTAAATAGATGTCGGGTGCGTTTTCTAAAACTTGAAGATATCCATTTTTATTTGTACTATCTTGAAGAACATATGTTTTTTCTATATCTTCATCTCTAATTTCGTCTCCTACTTTATAGTGAAAACGCAGCCCCTTTCCCATCACAATCATTTCCTCATGATTATCATTCACTAGAAGCATATTGTTGTTTAAAAATTTTTCGATAATCATGTGAAGTACCTCATATACCTAGATATTCTTTCCGTTTTCCTCAATTACTTGTTTGTACCAGTAGAAACTGTCTTTTTTATATCGTTTTAATTTTTTTAAATCAAATTCATCACGATCGACATAAATGAATCCGTATCTTTTCTTATAGCCTTGATGTGTACTAACAACATCAATGGCAGCCCAAGGACAATAGCCAAGCATTTTGACACCATCTGTAATGGCTAAGCGCATTTGGTGAAGGTGTTTTTGAATAAAATCAATACGATATTGGTCATGAATACATCCATCTGGTTCTAATGTGTCATTGGCACCAATTCCATTTTCTGTAATCAGAATAGGAAGTTGGTAACGTTCATATACCTTTCTTAAAGTATATCGGAATCCAACAGGATCAACAACCCATCCATACTGCGTTTTCTCTACGTATGGGTTCTCACTAGGTCGATACACGCCTTGTTCACCTAGCATAATTTGTTGGTCACCCGCTCTTGCAGCTACATCGGAAGCATCTCCTTTACTTGCAGCTATAGTTGCGGTTGAATAATAATTCATGGCGATAAAGTCTGGGTTTGCGCCTTTTAATGTTTCAAAGTCTCCATCTTGAATTTCTGGAGCGATATTACGATCTTTTAGGTAAGACCATGCCAAAGGGTGGTATTTTCCAAATGCACAAACATCGACAAAGTTCCAACAGCGAAGTACTTCCCAGTTGTGAGCAGCAATCGCATCATTTGGATTACAAGTAGCTGGATACATAGCTGTTAAATTTAGTGCAGGTCCGATTTTTCCTTCTGGAACCATATTATGGAAGAGTTTCATGACTTTTGCCTGAGCAAGCATCATATGGTGGTTTTGTTGATACAAATCTTTTTTAGATGGTAATTTTCCGCCTTTAGGTAATCCAATTGCACCAGGATGTAGAATCATCGTATTTTGTTCGTTGATCGTTAACCAGTACTTTACTTTTGATCCATAGTGGATAAATAATACTTTGGCATATTCAACAAAGGCTTCAATCGTATCACGGTTTAACCAACCACCCTTTTCTTCTAGGCAATATGGTAAATCAAAGTGATACATTGTAACAACAGGTTCGATGTTGTATTTTAGACATTCATCAATGACATTGTTGTAGAATTCGATGCCTTTTTCATTCACTTTACCCGTTCCATTTGGTAAGATACGAGTCCATGCGATAGAGAAACGATAAGCTTTTAATCCCATTTCTGCAAATAGGGCAATATCTTCTTTATATCTATGATAATGATCAGAAGCTACAGAGAAATCAGCAACATCACTTGGGTGTTCATACATGTCAATGATAGATGGGCTTTTACCATCTTCATCAATGGCACCTTCAACTTGGTATGCTGAGGTAGATGCTCCCCACAAAAAGTTTTGAGGGAAGTCTTTTAATTTAGAATAGTGCATGGTTTACCTCCTAGGCTAAAGAAATTAATTTGTTTCCATGTTGAATGGTTGTATCATTTTCGAATTGAAGGGAACTGAAATTCTTTGAATTTGTGATGATGATTGGAGTGGTTGTGTCATAACCTTCTTCTTTGATTTTGGCTAAATCAAAAGTTAATAGTAACTGTCCCTTTTTAACTTCTTCATTGACTTGAATTTGAGGACTGAAATATTTTCCTTGTAGATTAACAGTATCAATACCTACGTGCATTAAAATTTCTGTTCCATTCTTTGATTTTAATCCAATCGCATGACCCGTTGGGAAACATACAGTAATTGTTCCATCACAAGGAGCATATAAATTTCCTGTGCTTGGTTCGATTGCGATACCTTTTCCCATGATTTCTTGTGAGAAGACATCGTCATTTACTTCGGATAGTGGTTTTACAGTTCCATCACAAGGTGCTACAATTTCATCTTTTGAAACAGTAGCTACTACCTCTTCTTGTGGTGCATCTTCTTTAAATCCTAAAATCCATGATGAGACAAAACCTACAACGAAAGAAATAATGATTGTGACAATGGCATGAACTACGTTCATAGGGTTTTTACCGATGAAGGCTGGAATAGCAGTTAATCCTGGTGAAACAAAGGCATAACGAACTAGGCCGGTAATTCCTGCATAGATACCTCCGGCAGCTCCACCAATCATAGAAGCAACAAATGGGCGTTTTAATTTTAATAGGACACCATATAAACATGGTTCAGTAATACCCATAACTGCTGTAAATCCAGATGAAGATGCAAGAGATTTTAAGTTTTCATCTTTTGCCTTTAGAGCAACCGCCAATGTAGCACCACCTTGTGCAATATTGCTTGCTAACATACCAGGTCCATTTACGATTTCATATCCAAGTGTAGAAATTTGACTTGTCGCAATTGGAGTCATGGCCCATGCAGTACCTGTTAGTGTTAAGAATGGTTGGAAGGCTCCCATCAACATTGGAATCAACCAACTTACATGTGCATTTAAATAGTTAGCGCCAGATTGTACTAAATCGTTTAATAAGTTTCCTAATGGACCAACAATGACTAATGCGATTGGTACAGAGATAAACATCACTAAAAGTGGTTTTAAGAAAAACTTGATAATAGATGGTGAGTATTTTTCGGCAAATTTTTCAACGTAAGACATGATCCACACGCTTAAAATAATAGGAATTACACTTGATGCATAGTCAACTAATACAACAGGAGCTCCAAAGAATGTTAATGGACTTCCTGAAGCGACTAAGCCTGACCATGTTGGGTGTAAAAGAGCACATGCCATAGTCATTGCCATGATTGGACTTGTTTTGAATTTTTGGCTAGCTCCATACGCTAAAAGGACAGGCATGAAATAGAATGGAGCATCGGAAATAAAGTTGATGATTTCATAAGTGGAACTTGCTTCATTAACTAAGTTAAATAAAACAAGAATAGATAATACGGCTTTGATCATACCACCGCCGATTAGGGCTGGAATCACAGGAGTAAATGTAGTGGAAATTACACTGATAATACGATTGACAATACTGCCTTTTTCTTCATCGGATTCTTCGTGAGAAGTAGAAGGAACATCTTTCATTTGGGATTGAATGGCTCTAAAAACGGATTGTACTTCATTGCCAATTACGACCTGGTATTGACCACCTTTTTCTACAACGCTGATAACGCCGTTTAAAGATTCCACTTTTTTGGTGTTGACTTTATTCATGTCATAAAATTCGAATCTTAAACGAGTTGCACAATGTGTTAATTGTTTGATGTTGTCGATACCACCAATGCTTTGGATGATATCATTTCCTAATTGTTGATAATTCATATTCTCCTCTTTCTAGGCTGATGGCAATAAAAAAGACCAAGATAAAAGGAGCATTAAAAATGCAACTTAAATATCTTGGTCTTGCCTGCATTACCAGTAACAGCCGTTATTTACATGTAGGATGATAGCATAGCTAAAAATAAAATACAAGCACTTTTTGAAATCCCTTTCATGAAAAGACGAAAAAATAAGAATGAGTAGACATTAAAAAATGGTATAATTAAAGAGTTTATGGAGGATATATATTATGAAGGTAGTAACTTTTGGAGAAATCATGCTTCGTTTAAAAACACCTGAAAACTTGCGTATTATGCAAAGCGATGGTTTTGAGGCCAGTTATGGTGGTGCAGAGGCCAATGTAGCTGTAAGCTTAGCGATGTATGAAGATAAATGTGCTTTTGTATCTAAAGTACCAAACAATCCAGTGGGAATGTCTGCGTTGAGTGAAGTTCGTCATTATGGTGTAAATACAGAGTATATGCTTCGTGGAGGCGATCGTTTAGGAATTTACTTCTTTGAAAAAGGAAGTGATATTCGTAATACAAACGTTGTATATGACCGTGCATTTAGTGCTTTTTCACTATCTCAGCCAAGTGAATATCATTGGGAAAATATCTTAGAGCCAGGAGATGTTTTCTATTTTTCAGGCGTAACTCCAGCTGTATCTAAATATGTTGAGGATACAGTAAGAAGTGCTTTGAAATATTGTAAGGAAAATGATATTCAAGTGATTTGTGATTTAAACTATCGTGGAAAAATGTGGTCTAAAGAACAAGCGCAAGTTGTCATGCGCGATTTAATGCAGTATGTAGATGTATGTATTGCCAATGATGAAGATTTTGAAGCAACACTAGGAATTCATGCCTTTGATGGTAACTTATCTACAGGTATTGATCAGATTGATACTTATAAAGAAGGTATGTTAGAAATTACTCGTCAATTCCCAAATGTGAAGAGTGTGACTAGTGTATTAAGAAATATGCATACTGTAGAAGAAGGAGATTGGATGGGCATCTATTATGTAGATGGAAAGTTCTACCAAAGTCCAATTCATAGAGTACATAGTTTAGAAGCTGTGGGAGCAGGAGATGCCTACGGTGCTGCATTTGTGCATGGACTAATCAATGGGTTTGATCCACAGAAAACAGTCGATTTCGCAATCAGTGCTAGTGTATTAAAGCTTATGATTCAACATGATTTTAATGTGGTAACACAAGAAGATGTATTTAAAATCATGAATTCTAAGAATACAAACTTATCTAGATAAAGTTAAAGATATCAGTTCAAATAAAATGAATTGATATCTTTTCTTGTTTGTGTGATGATATAAAAGTAGAAGGATGGAAGATAATATGGACTATGTAATGAAAGTGTATCCTATGCATTTAGAAAATGGAAAAACAGAATGGTGCGTTGAGTATCCAGATTTAAAAGGATGCGTAGGTGGTGGAGATACAATTGAAGAAGCAATTGCTGATGCAGAAGCTACTAAAGCTGTATATTTAAGATATCTAGAAGAAAATGAAAAAGAACAATGCTCTAAATCATGAGCATTGTTCATGCTAATACAGAATACAAAAATCATTCTCATAATAATCAAGTGGAATCTCTTTTTCAGTCATGGAATCAATCTGAATACGATCGACGTCTTGAAGACTTTTGATTACTTTATTAATGCTTTTTTCGGTTCCCTGTAACTCGGCAGTTACACTACCATCATCATTATTTTTGGCATAACCTGTAATACCTAATGGCATGGCATGGCTTTGTATTTCAAAACGAAAACCAATATTTTGAACATTTCCTTCAAAATGATATTCTTTACGAATTGTCCCTGGTGGCAATTCTCTTTTTATATATTAAGATTTTGGTTTCGGAACAGGGGAATGCGGCATGTGAAAAGC
>ERZ827492.2596-NODE-2596-length-12443-cov-3.622296_pt1 | contig 12443 bp, 13 predicted proteins | sample MGYA00519704_ERZ827492 | MGnify/ENA primary metagenome ERZ827492 (study PRJEB31778, sample SAMEA3449325) | human gut metagenome | biome: human gut; feature: human-associated habitat; material: faeces | place: United Kingdom | collected 2010/2012 ...
CCGACCCCCTAAGCGTGTCTTTGGTTTCTTTCTGCACGAGCAGAAAGAAACTCGCTCTGGGGGCGAAAACCCAAATCCAAAGGGCCTGCCGGCACCCGCCGGCAAAGAGGCAGAGGAATCCAGACGGAATCTCTCCTATCTCCTATCTCCTATCTCCTATCTCATCACTCCTATCTGAAAAAGAGCGGGCTTTTGCCTACTTTTCTCCCGTGAGAAAAGTAGGTCGGCCCTCAGGCCGAAACCTGAGACGCCCCCGGCGGGGAAAAACCCGCTTCCCTTTTCCCAAAAAATCAGGTATAATAGCCGGGAAGAAACTCCCCGAGGTGATTGCCATGGCCGCCATGAAGCGACCCACTCTGAAGATCTCCTATAACGCGCCGGTGTCCCTCACCTTCGCCCTGCTGGCCCTGGCCGCCCTCATCCTGGGTAACGTCACCGACGGCTGGACCACCGTCCACCTGTTCTCCGTCTACCGCTGCTCCCTGGCCGACCCCCTGGCCTGGCTCCGCTTCTTCGGCCATGTGCTGGGCCACAGCGGCTACGCCCACTACATCGGCAACATCGTGCTCATCCTGGTGCTGGGCCCCAACCTGGAGGACCGGTTCGGCAGCTGGAACGTGCTGTGGGCCATCCTGTTCACTGCCCTGGTGTCCGGCGTCATCCAGTTCGCCTTCTTCCCCGGCACCGCTCTGCTGGGCGCCTCGGGCATCGTGTTCATGATGATCCTGCTCTCCTCCTTCGGCGGGGTGCGCAACGGGGTCATCCCCACCACCCTGATCTTAGTGGCGGTATTCTACCTGGGGGGCGAGCTGTGGGACGCCATCTTTGTGGACGACAACGTCTCCCAGCTCACCCACATCGTGGGCGGCCTGTGCGGAACCTTCCTGGGCTTCGCCCTGTCGGGGAAGAAGCGCAGGTGAGCTCCCCCGAAACCGCAACCCTCACCCAGCCCCGCCGGGGGCTGGGTGTTTTTCTGCCTACCCCGCAGTAAACAATTTGTGAACAACCCTGCCTTCCCGTTGACAGCGGGGACAGAGATGGCTATTATATGTGAAGCAAATATATTTTGGAGGTGATCCTGTGCTCAGCCGAAGTCTCGCCGTTCTGGAAGCCTTCCAGCGTTTCAAGGGCAAGATGTCCCAACTGCTGGATCCCCTGGTCCAGGCCGAGGGGCTCACCCCACTCCAGGCCATGGTCCTGCTGCTGCTGGCCCAAGCCCAGGATGAGATCACTGTGGGCACTTTGAGTGAGCAAACCCATATGGGGCAGGCCAACACCTCTACCCTGTGTAAAAAGCTGGAGCGGGGCGGCTTCCTCGTCCGTTCCAGAAGCCTCAGGGATGAGCGGATCGTCACCCTGAACCTTACTGAACAGGGCCGGCGGACCCTGGACCGGGTGGAAGGCCGGATCTCACATTATTTTGAGCTGCTGGACCGCCTGCCGCCGTCTGTAGGTGAGGACATCCGCCGGGGCGCCCAGGCAGTGGAATATGCCATGGACTACCTGCAAAACCAAATCGAAGGAGAACAATCCCAATGCTGAAGCTATCCCAGATCAAGAAGAGCTATGTCATGGGGGACAACACGGTGGAGGCCCTGCGGGGCATCGACTTAGAGTTCCGGGAAAACGAGTTCGTCTCCACCCTGGGCCCCTCGGGCTGCGGCAAGACCACAACCCTGAACATCATCGGCGGCCTGGACCGGTACACCAGCGGGGACCTCATCATCAACGGCCGCTCCACGAAGGAGTACACTGACCGGGACTGGGACACTTACCGCAACCACTCCATCGGCTTCGTCTTCCAAAGCTATAACCTGATTCCCCACCAGACAGTGCTGGCCAACGTGGAGCTGGCCCTTACCCTGTCGGGGGTATCCAAGGCGGAGCGCCACCGCCGGGCCAAGGAGGCCCTGGAAAAGGTGGGCCTGGCCGACCAGATGAACAAGAAGCCCAACCAGATGTCCGGCGGCCAGATGCAGCGGGTGGCCATCGCCCGGGCGCTGATCAACGACCCGGACATCCTGCTGGCCGACGAACCCACGGGAGCCCTGGACAGCGAGACCTCGGTGCAGGTCATGGCTCTGCTCAAAGAGGTGGCCAGGGACCGGCTGGTCATCATGGTCACCCACAACCCGGAGCTGGCCGAGCAGTACTCCACCCGGATCATCAAGCTGAAGGACGGGCTGGTGACCGACGACTCCGCCCCCTATCACGCCGACGCCCAGCCCGCCGCCCCTGCCGGGGAAAAGCGGGTCCGCCAGGGCAAAGGGCGCAAGACCTCCATGTCCTTCCTCACCGCCCTGTCTCTGTCCCTGAACAATCTGATGACCAAGAAGGGCCGCACTGTCCTCACCAGCTTCGCCGGCTCCATCGGCATCATCGGCATCGCACTGATCCTTGCCCTCTCCTCCGGCATCAACACCTATATCAACCAGGTGCAGGAGGACACCTTGTCCAGCTACCCCATCACCATCCAGGCTGAGAGCGTGGACATGACCGCCATGCTCACCTCCCTCATGGGGGCGGGCCACGACGGGGATTCGGAGGAGCTGGCAAACCGGGAGGAGGACCGGATCTATTCCTCCACCGTCATGTACGACCTGATGGACTCCATGCTCAACGCCGAGACGGTAACCAACAACCTGGCAGCCTTCAAGGAGTATCTGGACACAGGGGGCGGGGGCATCGCCGACCTGGCCGCCATCCGGTACAGCTATAACTTCCAGTTTGACATCTACAACGAGGACGCCGGCGGAAACATCGTCAAAAGCGATGTGATAAGCCTGATGCAGGAGGCCATGGCCACCATGTACGGCGGGGATTACTCCTCCTACTTTGACTCCATGGGCTCCATGTATGAAAATCTGAACGTGTGGGATGAGCTGATGCCCGGGGAGGACGGGGCGCTCATCGACTCCCAGGTAACGGACAGCTACGAACTGCTCTACGGCAGCTGGCCGGAGAATTATGACGAGGTCATCCTCTTCGTGGACGAGAACAACGAGATCTCCGACCTGATGCTCTACGCCCTGGGGCTGATGAGTCAGGAGGATATGGAGTCCTCCCTCACCGCTCTGCAGAACGGCCAGGAGGTGGACACCACCCCGGTCTCCTGGTCCTATGAGGAGCTGTGCCAGACCACCTTCAAGCTCATCCTCCCGGCGGAGTACTATCAGTATGACGAGCATACGGATACCTACGTGGACCTGTCCGCCACCCAGTCGGGCATTGAGCTGCTCTACAACAGCGCCGACGTGGGTATCCCCCTGAAGGTGGTGGGCATCGCCCGCCCCGGAGAGGACGCCTCCCTCTCCTCTCCCATGACGGCAGGCAGCGTGGGCTACACCAGCGCCCTGACCAGCCACGCCATCCAGGCCACCCTGGAGTCCGACGTGGTCCAGGATCAGCTGGCCAACCCGGACACCGATGTGCTCACCGGCCTGCCCTTCCCCACCGGCGACGAGGTGGAACCCACCGACGAGGAGAAGATCACGGACCTCACTGATTACCTTTCCGCTCTGACCGACGGGGAGAAGGCTGCCCTCTATGTGGACGCCGCCAGCCAGGCGGACGAGGCTTACGTGCAGCAGATTGTGGACCAACAGCTGGCCGGCCTCACCCGGGAGGACATCGTGGCCATGATTACCCAGCAGTACGCCGGTGAGATGGGGGTGGATGGAGACACCATCACCTCCTACATCGACGAGATGAGCGACGAGGAGCTCTTCGCCCAGGTGGAGGAGGCCATAGCTGCCCAGGTGCAGGAGCAGTATGCCCAGCGCGTGGAGGGTCAGATGGCCGCCCTGCCGGAGCAGCAGCTGGCTGCCCTGATGGACGCTGCCCTGGCCCAGGGTCCGGTGGCCGATCCCTCTGCCGGCGGCCTCACCCAGGCGCAGTTCCTCTACCTCTACGACACCTATATGCCTCCCACCCTGTCCGACTCCACCTATGAGGACAACCTGGACACCCTGGGCTATGTGGATCTGGAGCGGCCGGACACCATCCAGCTCTATGCCGGCACCTTTGCCGACAAGGATGAGATCGCCCGGCTCATCGACGGATACAACCAGCAGGTGGAGAACGAGGAGGACGAGATCACCTACACCGACTACGTGGCCCTGCTCATGAGCTCCATCACCGACATCATCAGCGGCATCAGCTACCTGCTCATCGCCTTCGTGTCCATTTCCCTGGTGGTGTCCTCCATCATGATCGGCATCATCACCTATATCTCTGTGCTGGAGCGCACCAAGGAGATCGGCATCCTCCGGGCGGTGGGCGCCTCCAAGCGGGACATCTCCCGGGTGTTCAACGCCGAGACCCTCATCGTAGGGCTGGCCGCCGGCCTGATCGGCATCGGCGTCACCCTGCTGCTCACCATCCCCATCAACGCCATTCTGCTCCACCTCACCGGCCTGGTTGGCCTGAACGCCGCCCTGCCGGTGGCGGGAGGGGTCATCCTGGTGGCCATCAGCGCCGGGCTGACCATCATCGCCGGGCTGATCCCCGCCCGGGTGGCCGCCCGGAAGGACCCGGTGGAGGCTTTACGCAGCGAGTGAGCCCCGCCTCTTCCCACAAGCCAAACCCCCAGAACTGCCGCCCGCCCGGGCGGCAGTCCTATTTCCCCCGCTCTGGATCCCTCTTTCTGAAGCAAATCTTAAAGAAATCTTTATCTTTCATCTATCGCTTTTTTCAGACTTTCTGATAGGATAGGGTATAGCAATAGGAGCGTGATTTCCCATGTCGAAACCCAACGCAGCAGCAGCCCTGCGGGAAGGCCAGCTGACTGCCGCAAAGCAAATTACCCTGTTCCGCCTGTTCTGGCTGTTCCTGCTCTCCAGCTTCCTGGGCGACCTCATTGAGGTGGCTTTCTGGGCCCTCACCCGGGGGGAGCTGCTCAGCCGCAGCAGCCTGCTCTGGGGCCCGTTCAGCCTGGTGTGGGGGCTGGGGGCCGTGGTACTTACTCTGGCCCTCCACCCGCTGCAGACCCAGAACAACCTGGTGCTGTTCGTCGCCGGTTCCCTGCTGGGGGGCGGCTATGAATACCTGTGCTCTTGGTTCCAGGAATGGGCCTTCGGCGCCTATTTCTGGGACTACAGCCACCTGCCTTTCAACCTCAACGGCCGGATCAACCTGGTATTCTGCCTGTTCTGGGGGCTGGCGGCAGTCGCCTGGATCCGGGTGGTTCTCCCCTTGTTCTGCCTATGGATCGACCGGATCCAGAAGGGCCGCACCCGGGTGCTCACCGGCCTGCTCGCCGCCTTTCTCATCCTCAGCGCCACGGTCTCCGCCGCCGCCCTCGTGCGCATGAACCAGCGGCAGCAGGACATCCCCGCCTCCAACCCCGTGCGGGTGTTCCTGGACGAACATTTCCCGGATCAGCGACTGCGCGACCGGTACCCGTATATGGGGCTGACCGGAGGGAACTCCTCCGGTCGGTGAGTCCCGTGTCGGGTTTGGATTCAGGCAGCCTCCCCGCCGTGCAAAAAGCGCCGGACTCTCACGAGTCCGGCGCTTTTCTGTATCCGGGATTTCCCTATTCGTCGTCGCCGTCGTCCTCCGGCTCCTCGCCCTCCTCGAAGGAAAGGGCAAACTTCTGGCCGCATGCGGGGCAATCCACAACCCCAGCCTCCAGAACCGCATCGTCAATGACCAGATCCTCCCCGCAGTTGGGGCACGCGATCTCAAAGAAGTCCTCATCTTCGAGTTCCGTGTCGTCCTCGTCGTCCCCAAATACCTCTTCCTCTACGTCGGACAGATCGTCGGAGATGGCGTCAATCTCCTCGCCGAACTCATCCAGGGTGGCATCCACATTGTCCAGCTGATCGCCGATCTCCTTGAGTACATCCAGCATCTCGGCCAGGATCTTCGCCTCACCGGACTGGGACTTGTCCAGCCCCATGCCGTCAAACAGGCCCTGAATATAGGCAACTTTTTCGGAAATCGTCATGATATTTTCTCCTTTTTCATCATACAGATACGGTCTCGCGTCCCTCCGGGCTTCCCGTGACGGCTCAGCGATCAGCTCTCATACCGCTCCAGGCACTCACTGGTCAGCCCTCGCCGAAATCCACGGGGTATCGGCAACTCCTTGGCGGAATTCAGCCCTTGCAGCGCTCCAGATACTCACCGGTACGGGTGTCAATGCGGATCTTGTCCCCGGTATCGATAAACAGGGGCACCTTGATCTCCGCACCGGTCTCCAGGATGGCGGGCTTGGTTACGTTGGTGGCGGTGTCGCCCCGGAAACCGGGATCGGTCTGGGTGACCTCCAGCTCCACGAAGTTGGGGGGCTCCACCCCGAAGACATTCCCCTTGTAGGACATGATCTTACAAGGCATGTTCTCCTTCACAAACTTGAAGTTTTCTCCCAGCACGCTCTTGTTGATGGGAGTCATCTCGTAGGTCTCCATATCCATGAAGTAGTACAGGTCTCCGTCGTTATAGCTGTACTCCATCTCCTTGCGATCCACAAAGGCCTGTTCGAACTTGGCCGTGGGATTGAAGGAGGTCTCGGTGACGGCCCCAGTGATGACATTCTTCATCTTGGTGCGCACGAAGGCCGCGCCCTTGCCCGGCTTGACGTGCTGGAATTCCACCACCTGCATCACCTTTCCGTCCATCTCAAAGGTAACGCCGTTGCGGAAATCGCCCGCTGTGATCATTGCCATTGGTATCTTCCTCCAGTTCTCAGTTGTATTGAACGGTATCATCGAATCACTGTATTATACCCTATCTGCCTTGATTTTGCAAGGGTTTTTCCGATTCTTAGGCAAGCTCGTCCGTCCGATTACAGAATGATCAGCTCCTTGGGGGAGTGGGTAATATCGATGCAGCCGTCGTCAGTGAGCATGATCACATCCTCAATGCGCACCCCGAACCTGCCCGGCAGATAGATCCCCGGCTCGGCCGACAGGCAGGCTCCAGAGGGAATCGGCTTTTCCCACAGGGGGGAGAAGCGGGGGTTCTCATGGATCTCAATGCCCAGGGAGTGGCCGAAACCATGGCCGAAGTACTCCCCATATCCCGCGTCGGCGATGACCTTGGCGCCGATGTTGTGGATCTCCGCGCCGGTGACGCCCCCACGGGCTGCGGCGATGCCCGCCAGCTGGGCCTGGAGCACCGTGTCGTACACCAGCTTCATCTCGTCGGTGGGCTGCCCCACCGCAACGGTACGGGTCATGTCAGAACAGTATCCTCCCACCACACAGCCAAAGTCCATGGTGACGAACTGTCCGGATTGGATCAGATCCTTGCCGGGCACAGCGTGGGGCTTTGAGCCATTCGCTCCACAGGCAACGATGGGGTCAAAGGAGTTGCGCTCCGCCCCCTTGCTGGCCATAAGGTAGGTCAGCTGAGCCGCGATCTCGCACTCGGCCACTCCCGGCTTGAGATAGTTGAGAATCTCAGTAAAGGCCTCGTCGGTCACCCGCTGGGCCTCCCGCATAGCCGCCAGCTCCTCCTCGTCTTTGACCATGCGCAGCAGATCCAGGATCTCGGACGCGGGCACCAGCTCGGCGGTAACCCCCTGCTTCCACTGGTTGTACTCCGCCACAGACATGTAGTTGTCCTCAAAGCCCAGGCGGCAGATATCCTTGTCCGCCACGATGGCCTGGGCCAGCTGGCGGTAAGTCTGTCCGGTGCGGATCATCCCCACCCGAGCCCCGGTCACCTGCTGCTGGGCTACCTCAATGTAGCGGGAATCGGTGTAGTACCAGCTCTCCGTTGGGGTGATGAGGGCCATTCCCTCCCCGTGCAGACCCACGGCGTAGAACTCGCCGGGGGCGGAAGTGACCAGCATGGCGTCCAGGCCGCGGGCGGAGAGCTGGGATGCGATCTTTTCAAAGTGGTTCATAGTGATCTTCCTCTTTTCTAGCAAATAAAACTGGCTTGGTGTGGGATTATCTCATTTCATGGGGATCATAGCGCCGCACTGGGGGCAGCGGAAGACTGCTTCATGGGTGCGGGCGGCCATGGCCATGGGATTGCCGCCCCATCGCCTGCCGCAGTTGGGGCAGCGTACACCCCCGTGCCGGCTGGCAAAGGTCAGCACTGACGCGGCCAGGATGGCCAGCCCCAGGAGGAGCAGCATGAGCTTCCCTTCCTTGGGAAGGCTTTGGGGGAGCAGGAAGGGCAGGCAGAACGCCAACACGCCGATCGCGATCCCCACCGCCAGCTGCCAAGGCTTCATCGCTTTCTTGCTGTGATTCTTGTCCATGCCGACACTCCCTTCTGATCCCGCGCCGCTCAGGGGCCTGCCAGCGCCTGCTGGTAGATTCGCTTCATCTCCAGCGCGTCCTCCGCCTGGGTCCCGGCGCTTTCGCAGATAAAGGTGGGGTTCCATCCCCGTCTGGCCACGGCGGCGGCCAGGGGCTCCCAGGCCGGGCCGTAGCCCCCGTCGTCGGCAAAGGTGCGGTGGCACTTCTCTCCCCCGTTGGGGGTGAACTCGATGTGGGAGAAGTGGCTGTGGAATACCGACGCCCGGTCCTCCCCCAGCGCCTGCTCCATCCGGTCCAGCATCTTTTCCATAGCCTCCGCCCCGTCCAGTTCTCCCAGGGAGCGGGCGTACAGGTGGCCAAAGTCCACGCAGGGGAGCAGGCGGCGGTCCACCTGGCACAGCTCCAGCACCTCGTCCAGGTCCCCCAGCTGATTGATCTTTCCCATGGTCTCCGGACAGAGGATGATGTGGCCGAAGCCGGCATCATCGCAAGCCCGGATCACTTCCCGCAGGGACCGCAAGGCAATATCCAGAGCCTCCCGCCTAGAGCGCTTCATCAGCGCCCCGGAGTGGATGACCACTCGCCCGGCCCCCATCCAGTCAGCCACCAGGCAGGCCCCGGTGATGTAGCCAATGGTTTTTTGCAGGGCTTCGGGGTCCGGGTTGGCCAGGTTGATAAAGTAAGGGGCATGGAGGGACAGAGCAATACCGCTCTCCCGAGCGGCCAGGCCCACCTTTCGGGCGGTCTCCTCCCCCACGTGGACCCCCTTGCCGCACTGGTACTCGTAGCAGTCCAGCCCCAGTTCATTCAGCCACTTGGGGGCGTCTGCGGAGGACTTGTAGGGGAAGTTCTCCGCGTTGCCGGCGGGGCCGAATTTCGCGCTCACAGCCGTTCACCTCCCCTGGATAGCAGCCGGAAGGGCACCTCCACGGCGTACCGGAGATACCGCCCTGGGTTGCCCGCCAGACGGATTGGTTTGACCAGGATGGTGGCCACCCCCGCCCGGTTGCCCCCCAGCACATCGGTGAAGATCTGATCGCCTACAATGGCGGTCTGCTCCGGCGCTACTCCCATCTGCTCCATGGCCTTCACGAAAGACGCCGTCTTTGGCTTGCCCGCGTGGCCGATGTAGGGCACGTCCAGGGCCTGGGCAAAGGTGCGGGGTCGGCTCTCATGGCGGTTGTTGGACAGGATAAACAGGGTCACCCCATGAGCGGCCAGCTCATCCCGCCAGCTCTTCAGCTTTTCATCGGGCAGGGGCACTCCGTAGGGGACCAGGGTGTTGTCCAGGTCGGCCAGCAGCAGCCGGATTCCACGCCGCCCCAGGGCGGCGCCGGAGATCTCATAGATATTATCGGCCAGGAATCCGGCCCGAAAAAGCGCCATAACACACCTTCTATTCTGTCTGGGACGGGCATATGCTGAGATAGGCCTGTCTGCCGTTTCCCGGGAAAGCGGGGTCGCTCCCGGCCGGACAGGTCTCTCACGTTGGCTATCATACCAGATCACCGGCGGTTTTCCGCCGGGCTGCCGGCCCTGCCGGCAGCAAATCGGCAAAGCCGATTGGGATATGGTGTGACAAGCCCGGCAGCCCTCTGCCCCGGGCAGAGGGCCGTGGGCGCACAGCGCTCCGCCCCGCCCCGCGCGGCACCGGGGTTATCATACCACACTTCACCACAACTCACAAGAGGGGGTATCTCCATGGAAGAACTTCTGCTGGCCCTTCCTGCCGGGCAGGAAAACCGGGGTGGGCGGTTCGGCCTGCTTCCCGCCCACATGGCCTACCGCATCGGTACGGGGCCCAGGCTACTGGGCATCCAGCTCCCCGCCTCCCTGCGGGGCGGGCTGATGATGGTGGACTGCCGGGACTTCGACGGCCAGGGCGATCCCGCCGGTTGCTGCCGCCAGATCCTAGGGGAGTGCCGGCGCAGAGGCTTTCAGGGTATCGTGTGCGACTTTGAGGGGCCTCCTACCGGATGCCTGCCCCGGATGATGGACATTCTCTCCCGCAACTGCGCCGTGCAGGGCTGGAAGCTCTACGTCCCGGAAGCCTATGCCCCACATGCCGGCACCTCCCGGATCCTCATTCCCTCCGCCCTCACCTCCGGCACCCTGGAAAGGCGGCTGCGCACCGCTTTAACCCATTACCCCCCGGAGCGGCTGGCCCTAGCAGTGGAGTGGGTGCGGGAGGATTTCCTCCTGCCCGCATCTGGCCGGGGTGAGCCTCTGTCCTCTGCCGCTCTGGATGAACAGCTTCACCGGCTGGAACCAGCTGTATTCTTCGACCGGGGACTGTGCGCCCACTATTACACCTACATGGCGCCGGGCGGCCAGGCCCATTTCGTCCTCTTCGACACTCCCCGTTCCATCCGGGAAAAACTGAGCGTAGCCCGGCGGCTAGGGTTGGCCGCCGCTCTGCTCCCCGGCCCCGAGGTGGAGGACTGCCTTGAGGAGATCCTTACATTCTCCTGACCCGCTTAGCCTTTCATGCTCCAGGCAGCGCCTGTGCCTTCGATCAGCCCCAGGGAGATTCGAAGCACATCCAGGCAGACGAAAGCAGCGCCCCGCCTCGCGGAGCGCTGCTCTTTCATCAATAGTATTTCTTACGGTTCTTCCGGGCAGCCTCGCTCTTCTTGCGGCGCTTGACGCTGGGGCTGTCATAATACTCCCGCTTGCGCACCTCGGCCAGCACGCCGGACTTCGCGCAGCTGCGCTTGAATCGCTTCAACGCGTTCTCCAGAGATTCGCCCTCGCGGACATGAATTTCAGACATCTATATTTCCCTCCCTCCGAGACATCCGGTTCCATCCAGGATGCTTAAGGGCCATGAGTATGGCGTTAACAGTCATATTATATGTGAGAAATTGTCCGTTGTCAACCGGAATTTCTGTCATTCCTCTGAGAACCCGTGCTGATCGGTCCAAACCGGTGTTTGAGTGCGCTGTCCTGCAAGGCTCTGGAAACGTGCGCGCCATCGGTGTATACTTGTCTTACCTGGCCGGGAAAATGGAGCAAAGTGAGGAAATACCATGGAACTTGGAACTCAGATCAAGGCCTTGCGTACCGCGCGTGGTGTCACTCAGGAGACGCTGGCAGAGCAACTCGGTGTCACTCCCCAGGCAGTGAGCAAATGGGAGCGGAACGTCACCGTCCCTGATATTCAAATGTTGCCCATGCTGTCCGCCTATTTCGGCGTCACCATTGACGAGCTGTTCGCTCTAAGCGATGACACCCGGATAGAGCGCATCCAGAACATGCTGTGGGACGAGCGTATACTTAACCGTAGCGTTGTGGAACAGGAGGAGACCTTCCTGCTGGAAAAAGCCCGACGGGAACCAGAAAACGGCCGCCCCTATGAACTTCTAGCCGACCTGCATAATCACCTGGCCCGAGAACACAGGACATCAGCTGCCAGCTACGCCAAAATGGCCCTGGAACGGAACGGATGGCTAAAAGAGGCCCATAGCGAACTGGTGCAGGCCATGGACGGCCGTCTCCCCGACTGGAACACCTCCAACCACCAAGAGCTCATCGCCTGGTACCAAGACTTCCTGAAGCGGAACCCGGACAACTGGCACGGCTATATGTGGTTGTTGGACCAGCTGATGGACGACGGCCGATTTGACGAGGCGGAGCGGTATGTAAAACAACTCGCCCAAGTGGACCACACCTTCCGAACGCCCTTGTACCAGGGGCTGCTGCTGTGGTACTCCGGACAACGGGACCAAGCCATGGAGGTGTGGGGGCAGATGTGCCGAAACTTCCCAGATGAGTGGTGCGTATGGCTTCAGATGGGGGACGCCATGGCCCGCTCCTGCCAGTGGGAAAAGGCCAAGGAGTACTACCGAAAGGGGCTAGCGCTGCAAAAGCCGCCTCGGTTCGTAGACGCCCTGGAGTGCATCGCCCAGATCTGCCAGATCACTGAAGACATCCCCGGAGCCATCGCCGCCTTGGAGGAAGAGCTGGAGGTATTGGCCCAGGATTGGGACACTACCACTGGGGAAACGGCGGATGTAGTGCGTCGGCAAATCCGCGCTCTGGAGGAGCGTAGCCGTCGGGTCTGAGCCCTTCGCCGGGCAAAATTGTCAAAGTGGCTCCACTTCCCCGGGTTCTTCGCCCATTCGCTTCGTCACGCGCTATTTTCTCCTACAATAACTTGACACTATCTTTGTAGGAGTACACTACATATTGGACAGATGAATAAAAAGGAAGAAGGATAAGGCC
>ERZ827492.2605-NODE-2605-length-12417-cov-3.707733_pt1 | contig 12417 bp, 7 predicted proteins | sample MGYA00519704_ERZ827492 | MGnify/ENA primary metagenome ERZ827492 (study PRJEB31778, sample SAMEA3449325) | human gut metagenome | biome: human gut; feature: human-associated habitat; material: faeces | place: United Kingdom | collected 2010/2012 ...
GTTTAAGACTTCCGGGTACGGATGGTAAGGCCAAAATGTCTAAGTCTTTGGGTAACTGTATTTATTTATCGGATGATGAAGAGACAATCAAGAAGAAAGTTATGAGTATGTATACAGATCCTGATCATATTAAGGTGAGTGATCCTGGTAAGATTGAAGGAAACTGTGTATTTACATATTTGGATGCATTCTGTAAGCCAGAGCATTTCGAAAAGTATTTGCCGGAATATGAAAACTTGGATGCATTAAAAGCACACTATCAGCGTGGTGGTTTAGGAGATGTGAAGGTGAAGCGTTTCTTAAATAGTGTTATGCAAGAAGAGTTGGCTCCAATTCGTGAAAGAAGATTGGAATGGCAGGCAAAACTTCCTGAAGTTGTCAAGATTCTAGAAGAGGGTACGAAAAAGGCGTATGCGACAGCGGAAAAGACTTTGGATGAAGTGAAGTCAAGTATGAAGATCAATTATTTCAAAGATAATTCTTTGATCTAGGGGTATAGAAAATGGTAGTTGTAGATAAAGAAAATTTTATGGGTGGTACTGGTATTGCGCATTTTGAACATATCATGAGTGCACAAGAGATGCATGGTATGAATCGTGTGTATGCCAAGGTCACTTTAAAGAAGGGTTGTAGTGTTGGTTATCATGTGCATAATGGAGATGGCGAAGATTATTTCGTTCTTTCTGGAGTGGCAACATTGGATGATAATCATGAGCGAACTTTATATTTAAAGCCAGGGGAACATTATTTTACACCAAGTGGCAAGGGTCATAGTATTTTGAATGAACAAGATGAGGATCTTGTCTTCATGGCGTTAATTATTTATGATTCTGAACAAAAAATGTAAACAGATTACTAATTTGTGCAAACACAATGAACAAAATTGATATATAATACTATTGGTTTTGTGAAAGCGTTTTCGCACATAGAACTATTTCTCTCTATAATATTTCTGTGAGAAATAAACCGTCAATTAATTCTCTTAAATCGCGACTTAATAGAGGATGCATAAAGAGTAGGAATGCGCGCCTACTCTTTTTTGTTGCATAAATGGTTTAAAATAATTGAAATTAAGTACAAAATGTATGGAAGATGTAATATTATTAAATCATGAAAAGATTAAGTAGGATTGAGATATATAATTTTAAGAATATTAAAAGAGCCGAATTAGATTTTAAGAATTCTATACTGGGTTTGTATGGACAGAATGGTTCTGGTAAAACAGCTTTGATCGATGTGTTGGATTTAGTTAAGACCATTCTATGTGGTCATAGTGTTTCATCGGACTTTTCAGATTTGATTCATGTAGATGCAGACTATTCTAGAATTGTAGTGCAGTTTACTATTGATGAGAATGAAAGGCATAGTGAAATTGAATATTCGTTTAAATTCAATAGATCTTGTATTTATGATGAGATTCTTTCTTATGCGTATACGGATGGTGAAACAAGAGTTGTAAAGTCTAAATTGATCGATACTTCAAATTCGCCTACTTTTAGTCCTGTATCAAAATATAAGTCTTTGATTGGAACTTCTAAAGAGAATGATTTGAATGTCATGGCGATTAAAAAGATGGTTCGTAAGGAATTTCGATCATTTATTTATTCAAGTGAATTTTTAGAAGTTGTTCGAAATAGAAGTAACGAATGTAAAGATGAAGAGTTTTTTCGTCATGTGTATATTTTAGAGAGTTTGGTTAATTTTGCGAATTATGAATTGTTTGTCGTGAAATCAAAGTGTTGTATAGATGATTCAATGGTTCTTTCTAAAAGTGCTTTGGATGTTTATAAGAGAAAAATTGAAAGTATGAATCGAGTTGTTCCTTATTTGGTGCCTGATCTTACACTGGATGTACAAGTTCTTGGAAAAGAATTCATGAGGGATAGTTCTGTTGGATATCGTGTTGAATTGGTTTCCAATAAAATACCATTTAAGTATGAGTCGGATGGTGTAAAGAGAATTGTATCAATACTACAACCTTTGATTGAAATTTTCAATAATACTTCAGTTGTCGTTGCGATTGATGATTTGGATTGTGGTATACATGAATATTTGTTTGGTGAAATCGTAAAGTTGATGTGTGAACAAGCTAAGGGGCAATTGATTTTTACGGCGCATAATTTGCGTCCGTTAGAATTAATCAATAAGAAGTTTCTAGTATTCACAACTACAGATCCAGACAATCGATATGTCCGTTATAAGAATATTGCAGCACATAATAATTTAAGGAATGTATATATAAGAGATATTGCATTAAGTGATTTCGTAAAGAGTGCAGAGATTTCTTATGGGTTAAGAAAAGCAAAAGGGTAGTGTAGTATTACCTTTGCCTTAATTGCATAGCATAATTTAATGAAAATTTAAATGTAAAGGAGCTAATATTATGGATAATACAACAAGTTTCAATATTTGTGTAGATAGTGATATTTTAAAACAATGTGAAGCCATGTATGGTGAATTAGGTGTTGATTTGAATACTGCGATCAATGTGTTTCTTAATAAGTCACTCTGTGTAGGTGGTTTTCCTTTTGATGTAAACAAGGAAACAATGGCAGCTATGTTGGAGGCTGAACGTATTGTGTGTGATCCTTTTGTAAAACGATACTCTGACGTAGAGCAAGCGTTAAGAGTATTGAAAGAGTGAGTATACATTGAGAACAAATATATTTAAGAAAATGAAGAAACGCTAGCTTGAGACTGTCGAAATGGAATAAAAAAAGAGTAAAAGCTCTAAATTTGATTGTTGTGAGTCTAAACATCTCGCCGAGTCCTCATTGTTTTTAGCCTGGGTCCAGGCTGACGTTTCCAATCACTTTCCGTTTGGTTTTGGTAGGGTACACCGTTTTTGGTATTTCTACCATCAATCGTATTTTACACAATATATTATTAAGGCTAAGGCTATCCTCTTGTATTGACATCCATATAAATGAGTATGGATACAATAAGCTTTAGTGTTCGTGTAGATAGTAATATTAAGAAACAAAGTGAAGCGAGTATGGTAATTTGAATATCGCAATTCATGTTAATGGTTTTCTTATTGATGTTCGTTTAGAGAATCTATGTTAGAAGCAGTATTTAGTATTGAAAGATGTTAGTTTGTGACTGATTTTAATACAAATTCACTAAAAAGTACAAAGACAAATGGTTGTATAGGGATTATAATAAGAGTGTATTAAGTGCTAATACATAAAACTTCCTTTCTATCTTAAAACTATGGGAAATACGGCAGGACTTTGTGTCTTGTCGTTTTTCCCTTATAATGGGTGTGGAGGTTTTTTTGTGTATGAAATATCCTAAGTTTTTAAATGAGAAGTATAATACGATTGGTGTTTGCGCTATGTCGAGTGGTGTAGGGCATAAGCTAGATAGTTTTGATGCGTCTATAGAGTATATTGAATCAAATGGGTTTCATATTGTTGAAACAGCTAGTGTTCGTAATAATAGTGAACCAAGCATTGATGCCAAAACTCGTGTTGATGAATTGAATTCGTTGGTGAATGATTCTAAAATTGGAGCCGTATGGTTGGCGGCTGGGGGTGACTTTCAGTTTGAGACGTTGCCGTATATTGATTTTGATTGGATTGAAAAGAATCCCAAGTGGTACTTGGGTGCGAGTGATCCTACAAATTTATTGTTTCCCATAACTTGTAAGTGTGATTTGGCTACGGTGTATGGTTTTAATGCGGGTAGTTTTGATGAATATGGTATCAATGAATATTCGAGTTTGTGTCTTGATTTTTTAAAGGGAAAGAATAGTGAACTGCATTCGAGTTCTATGCATCAGGATGTTGATTTTTATAATGATGGAGCTCCAATACTTAACACAAAGACAGAGTATGTGGGTGATTGTAGTGTATCGGGTAGATTACTTGGTGGTTGTTTTGAGAGTATAAATGACATGGCGGGCACGCCTTATGATTTTGTAAAAGAATTTAATGAACGCTATAAGTTGGATGGGATTATTTGGTTCTTTGATATTTTTTCAATGAATTCATGTGATGTGTATCGTGCTTTATTGAAGATGAAGTATATGGGGTATTTTAAATATACGAAGGCTATATTGGTGGGTCGTGTACTATTTAAGAATGTTTCGGATTTAATTGGGTATGAAGACGCTTTTAAAAAAGCACTACCTGATATCAATGTTGTATTTCAGGTGGATATTGGACATACATATCCGCATATGTATGTAGTAAATGGTGCCATGGCTAGAGTTGAAGTTAAAGATGGTCAGGGTACTATTGATTATGAAATGAAAGAGTGATTTTAAATGATTGAATATACTCAAGAGAAGAAGTTTACACCGATGAAGTACAAGAATTGTTCTTGTCAGTGAATTGGGTGTCTGGTGAATATCCAAAGCGATTGTATAAGGCTTTAATGCATACAAGTACAGTCATTAGTGCTTGGAAGGATGGAAAGCTTTGCGGTTTAGTTCGTGTGCTAGATGATAGTGAGATGCTTGCGTATGTGCATTATGTACTTGTAAATCCAAAGTATCAGTGTTTGGATATTGCTGGCATTTTATTGAACTGGTTAAAGAGAAGTATAAGGATTATTTGTATATTGAGGGTATGCCTGAAGACAAGAGCAATGTAGCTTTTTATGTGAAGCATGGTTTTCAAGAGTTTGAGGGTGCTGGTAGTATCATTATTTGTAATCCGGGAAAAAAGGAATAGTTAAAAACCCCATATCTATAGAAGGTATGGGGCTTGTTGATAATATAATATTCTACTAATTTATAATTTACAACGAATGCAATTTGGCAATCAATGCTTCTTGAAGAACTTGCGAGAAATTGATTTTCTTGCTCATAGCTTCTTTGTTTAACCATTCGGGTATGGTTAATGTTTTTTTGATAGCTTTATTGAAATGTGTTTTTGCATATTCTTCGACATCAACAGATACAAGGGTGACAAAAGATTGTTTAAATTCGAATTCAAGTTCAGATGCGATTTGTGTTGGATCAATTTCTTCTAACTTTGAAGGAATTGGAATATCTTCATTGTCTAGTTTTGCGCTGAACAATGCACCGGCTAGACAATCTACGGCCATTTCCATTGCGTCTTGTAGTGAATCTCCACATGTGGAAAGGTAATTGAAGTCTGGAAAAATGACAGAGTAATGATTTTCTTCTTCAAAGAAACAAGCTGGATAAATTGACAACATGTTGTTTACCTCCTTTTTAAAATATTCAAGCAGAGTTATTTAAGCCCTGCTTGTTTTAGAATGGATTGTTCAGTTGACTTTGATAATGGTATAGTCACTTTACCTTTTTTCGTTGGGTGTTTGTATTGCCTGTGGGAACCCATCCATCCGTAAGGATAAGTCGCTCCATATCCTTTGACGTCATTGGCATATGTGTCCTCTTTGCACAATTATCATATCAAAATATACGTGCATATGCAATACGTATTATAGCGAAACGTATAAACAAAAAGAAGGAGGTTAATCCTTCTTTGAAATATAGAGTGTACATGTAAAGTCTAGGTTTTTAGATTGGTCAATTAAGTATTGTGGTTGTACTTTTGCACCCCAGCTGTTGATTCCGCCTACGCCCATTTGTTGTTTTGTGATTCTTAGATGGGTTGTATTGGTTCGTGGAAGTTCAAATGTGTGGTTAGCATTATATAGGTGCATAAAGGAATACTTGCTTGCCATGCATTCCATTTTTTCAGACTTTATGTTTACTTGAATGGTATCGTTGGATAGGCTGCACCATTTGCAGTCTGTGTGGTTGCCGTGTTCTTGTGGTTTTAAGTATGGAATGTAGTTTGTGTCTACGTTTTCAAAGTAGAAATCGGTTAAGGCATGGTCTCGATCTATATATGTGTCTTTTTCGCCTTTTCCAAAATAGGCGAAGTTTTTGAACTCTTTTTTTAGAGCAAATTCGATTCCAAAGAGTGGTAGTGTTTGTCTTTGTGAGTTTTTGTCTAGGTGCAACTGGATTTGAATACTTTGATTGTTGTAGACTGTATAGACGAGTTTGCATTCTTCTTCAATGGATTCAAGTTGAATGGTATAGATCATTTGTGCGCATTTGGAGTTTCGTATCATTTTAAAGTCAACTACATTTTGAAATAGGCTGGCATTTAGCCAGTTGGCATAGGTTTGTTTGGCACCGCGATCATTGTCTGTTAAGGCTCTATAGAAGATGGGTTTTGGTGCTTGTTGAAGTATTTCTTCATCATTTACTTGAATGGATACTAAACCTTTTCGTTTATCGAATAAGTATTCGGTATCGATAAATTGAATGCCAATTGTTTCTTTGCCTTCCACTACAAGCATGGCTTGTTCTTTGGGTTGGTCTTGTTTGACTTCAAAGACTTGTTGGTCAAAGGATTGAATGCCTAGTGGTGTTTTGTAGTAGATGGTTTTTGTGTAATAGCCTGGCGTATTGATTTGTTTAAATTGTACGGGCATTGTTTTTGTAGTGCCTGGTTCTACGCTTGTTTTAAAGATGCCGGATTGAATAACGAGTCCGTTTTGTTTCAATTCAAAGATAAAGGTATCTTTATTTAGGTCGTAGAATAGGTTTTTATTTTTAATGGTTACCGAATCGAAATGAATTTCCATATCGACATAGCGGTAGAGTTGTTTTAGTTCTTGGCTTTTGCCGGTTTCTTCTCGATTGGCTAAAAGGATGCCGTCTCCACAAAAGTTAGAGTCGTTTGGATAGTCATCAAAGTCTTGTCCATAATAGTATTGTCCGTCTTTTAAAATGGCTTGGTCTACATAGTCCCATACAAAGCCGCCTTGGTATTGTTCGTATTCATCTTCTAGATTGGTATATTCTTCCATGCCTCCAAGACTGTTTCCCATGGCGTGCATATATTCACATAGCATAAATGGTTTCATTGGATGGCTTTCTAGATAGGCTTTAACATTTTCTGGAGATGTATACATTCTAGATTCAATGTCGGATGCGTTTTCGAATGTTCGATCTTGTGTGATGCCTTCATAGTGGACAAGTCTTGATGGGGCTTGTTCTTTGAAGTAGTCGTGTAGAATCATAAAGTTGGATCCACTTCCTGATTCATTTCCAAGTGACCACATTAAGATGCAGGCATGGTTTTTATCTCTTTCATACATGCTTCTTGCACGGTCTAATAAACAATCTGTCCATTCGGTTTTGTTTTGTGGAAGGATATCATTGGCTCCATGGGTTTCTAGATTCATTTCGTCAATGACGTAGATTCCGTATTGGTCGCATAGTTTATACCAATAGCTGTTGTTTGGATAGTGAGATGTTCTTATGGCATTGATGTTTAGTGATTTTAAGATATGAATGTCTTCTTCCATTTGTTCTTGAGATAAACATCTTCCTGTTTTTGGATCCCATTCATGGCGGTTGATGCCATGGAATACAATTCGTTTTCCGTTGAGTTTCATAATGCCATATTCAAGCGTGAATTTTCGAAAGCCAACTTGTTCTTGAATGGTTTCTATGATTTCGTTGTTTGTATCGTATAAAACGAGTTCTAATTGATAAAGATTTGGAAATTCACTGCTCCATAGGCATGTATTTTCTACAGGAATTTCAAATGTATCTTGCATATTGCCATTCCATACGATGTTTCCTTGTGGATCATATAGTTTAGCTTGTAGTGTATGGGATTCATTACTGCTCATTTTACAAACACAACTAAGAACACTTTTATTTGTGTCTAGATCAATGTCTGTATCGATTTTTAAGTCTTGTATATGAAGACTAGGTTGTTTATAGATCATGACATCTCTAAATAGGCCTGTAAAGCGCCACATGTCTTGATCTTCTAGCCATGTGCCTGTACATTTTTGAAAGATGCGTACGCAGAGCACGTTATCTTTTTCTTGTGTGTATTTTGTGATGTCAAAACGGCTTGGGGTAAAGGAATCTTCTGAGTATCCGATAAATTTACCATTTAGCCATACGTAAATATTGGATTCTACGCCTTCAAAGGATAGAATGAGTTTATTTCCAATAAAGTCTTGTGGACAATCAAATGTTTTACGATATTGATAGACTTTGTTTTTGTCCATATCAATTTGTCCTGGTTTTACCACGTCATGTCCATCCCAAGGGTAGGTAACGTCTGTATAGTGTGGGTTATCAAATCCTTGTAGTTGGATGTGTCCGGGTACTTGGATGTCGTTCCAGTTCGAGTCATTAAATTCTGTATTATAGAAGAATTTAAAGCATGAATCATAATTTTTTGAAAGGTTGAATTTCCATGTTCCATTTAGTGAGAATGAGCTTGGTTTTTTGTCCTTTCCAATTGTATATATGTGGTCGCTATAAGCGTGTTGTCTATTTACTTGAAAGACGCGTGGGTCTTTGATCCAGTTTAAGTCTGGTGTTCGCATTGTATCACTCCTTGTTTTATTGGTAACTTAGATTATATCAAAGGCAAGTATTGAAAGGAAGGTAAAAATCAATTAAAATATTTGGTAAATTGGAGGTTGAAAGATGTCAGACATTCTTGGTTTTGTGGTTTCAATAGCCTTAATTTATTTTGGAATCAAAGTCGCATTTAAGTTTATTAAGTGGATTGGGATTTTGTTGGTTGTAGTATTTGTGTTTAAGATGGTAGCACTTCTTATATAAGGGAACATGAAGTTCTCTTTTTTTGTTTATTGAGTTATCTATAAAATTCTAGTCGTCTATCATATATCCTTTTTTTAAGGCAATTGATAAAGGCAGTGGTTATTTTTTGACGTTAAAGCAAATAATGTTATAGAAAAAAAGGAACATTGGTTAATGAAATTCAAATGAAGTAGGAGTATTATTCTCGCAAGGTAGTGAATCTTTTTGTCATTACGAAGGGGGTTATTTGAAGATGAAGAATGTCAAAGACAAAATCATTATGAGTGCTGCCGTTGGATTTACGGCGGCTAGTGGAATTACTCCTGTATTTGCACAAGAAACTACAAATGCGGAAGTTATTAAGGAAGATGTAGAAGCAAAGAAGACAAAGAAAGAGAAACTAGAAGATTCTGTTAAAACAGCTAAGAGTAATTTGGATGATGTTAAAAAAGTTTCAAATGAAAAGAAGGCTGATGCAGATGTTGCTAAAAAAGAATTAGAAGATGCGAGTGCTGCACAAGACAAACAATATGCTGTTGTAGAAGATCAATATGATAAAGCATATAGTAGTGTGAATGAAGATTATCAAGCTTTATTGTCAAAGGCTTCTGATTTAGAAAAGGAAATTACTTCTAAGCAAGCTGAATTGAATCAATATACAAAGAATGAGGAGAGTGCTACAAAGAATTTAGAAAAGGCTAAAAAAGATTTGGCAGACAAACAGGCTAAGCTTGATGAAGTAAATAAAGAATTGGCTAAGTATGATAAGACTACTATTGATGCAGATTTAAAGACTGCAGAAACAGAACAAGAAAAAGCTCAGACTGCTTATGATTCTGTAAAAAAAGCAAATGAGGATGCTGCTTCTGTGTTGACTATGGCAAATGGGGACTTAAGCGCGAAAAAGGAAGCATTGAATACTGCACAAAAGGCATATGATGATGCAGCAGCTGATGTAAATGCTAAACAAGAAGCTGTAAAGGTTGCACAAACTAATGTAAATTCTTTTATGGGTAGTGATGCTTTAACAAATGCACAAAAAGAATTGGATCAAGCTAAAACTGAATTAGTGAATGCACAGACTATTGCGAAAAATGCAGAAACTGCATTAGATAGTGCAAACACTGAATTAAGTGAGGCTGAAACAGCACAACAATCGGCTCAAAGTGAGTATGATAAGAGTGTTAAAAGTTTAGATGAAGCTAAAAAAGCATTAGAAGAAGCTACAAAGAAACAAGCAACTGCAAAAGAAGCTTATGAAGTGGCAGATAAAAATGCTAAGGATAATCAAAGTATTGTTGATAAATTAACTCAAAAACAAACGGAGTGTCAAACTGCAGTAAATAAAGCTCAAACAGCATTAACTGAAGCTCAAAAAGCTTTTGATTCAAATAAGAGTGAAAAGGAAGTTGCTCAGGAAAAACTAAATACATTTATTAATGATAATAAGAGTACAATTGATCAAATTAATAAAGGTACTCAAGGATTCTTTGAATATGTAAGTGCAGATCTTGGTAAATTAACTTCACAAGCGTTTGATAAGAATAACGCTACATATTCGAAGATTGCAGCTTATGTGAAATTGGGTCAGGAAGGCGATGCGACGAGTATAGAGAATATGAAAGCTGTTATTCCTTGGCTTAAGAAAACAAATGATTTGCGTGCGAAACATAATTTAAATGCGTTGAATGTAAGTTTGTGGGAAATGGCATTAGCACAGGCAAATTCTGATTGGGCACAAGAGAATATAAAGCATTCAGGAATATATGATCATGGAGAAAATTTATCATGGGGTTATCAAGATCCTTTTGATGGTTGGTATGATGAAGAAAAGGCTATATATGACACATTTGATGATTCATTAAAGCAATTATCGGCTAATGACTTATCTAAAAAATATCCTGATAAATATAATCAGGTGGGACATTATTTGAATATTGTACACCCAAACTTCACCAGTTTTGGTATGGGTCATTCTTCTATAGGAGATTATGGAAGAAATGATTCTCAAGATTTCTTGTTTAGACAAATTCATTCAAGCGATGTCATTATGACTGTGGATGATTTTGAAAAGAAATTAACAGAATATGAGAATAAAATTAATACGGTTAAGAAGGAGTATAAAACTAAGCAGGATGCTGTAGCGAATGCTTCAGATGCAAAAGATAATTCTGCGGTTTTAAAAGCACAAAAAGCTTTAAAAGATGCGAATGCTCAATTGGATTCAGTTAAAAATAAGTTGGAAGCTCCTACTGCAAAACAAAAGGAGTTAAATGCAAAAGTAGATGAAGCAAATAAAGCTCTTGTTGCAGCAAATACAGAAGTGGCAGATAAGACAAAGGACAAGACAAATGCCAAGACAGAAAAGATTCAAAAAGCGAGTGAATTAGATACGGCAAAATCAAATGTTGCATCTAAGAAAAAGGTAAAAGAACTAGCGGAAATAAATAAAGCTGCTACAGATAAAGTGGTTGATGATAAACAATCTCAAGTTGATCAGTTAAATAACAAAATCAATAATTGGAATGCAAGTAAGGCTGAAGCTGAAAAGCAATTAGCGGATGCGAATAGTGCGTTGAATGAAGCAAAAGGCAAATTGGATGGTGCTACAGACAATTTAACTCCAGTAAAGAAGGCGTATAATGCTGCTGTTGCTGTACAAGCTAAAGTTGAATCCGATTCTATGGCTGCTAATAGTGCATTTGTTTCTGCAGATACATTGCTTCAAGAAAAGAATGATTCTTTAGCTAAGGCTAGAAAGGCATTAACTAATTACAATGGTGCTACAAAAGCAGTAAAGGATGCTTCTGAAGCAGTAGATGCGCAGTCTGCTTTAATTGATAAGTATACTAAGGATGCAAGTGCGACTATCAAAGAAACTACAAAGAAGATTAGTGAGTTAGTTGATTCTAAAGATGAATTAGATTCAAAAGCAGATGTTAAGAAGAAAGTCTTAGATGTTATTGATGATGTGAAGGTGAATGGTTCTAGAGCAAACACTTCAAGTGTTACAGATGAAGAATTGTTAGGATACCTAGATGAACTTGCTAAAGAAGTAGATGCATTTGAAGAACTTCATATTAAGTTTGCGAATGCAAATGTAAAATATATGACTTTGCTTTCTGTATATGAAGAGGCTAAAAAGGATGAGGTTCAGGCTCAAACTGTTTATGATGAGGCTATGAAAGCTCTTGATACATATATTCAGGAAACTTCAAAGCATGCAGTTAAAACAGAGAACAACACGAATAAAAATAATGGTGTATCAACAAATAAGAATGGTAATACATCTGGAGCTAAGAAAACTAATTCTACAAATACGGGTGTAGAAACTGGTCTAGGAGTAGATGTAGCCATGATGGGTGTAGCTACTTTGGGTATTGTTGAGGCTAAGCGTAGAAGTAAAAAACAATAGTTTGTTTGAAGGTAGGATTTGAAATCTTGCCTTCTTTTTTTATAGTGAGAAATAACCAATTGTTAAGTGGGTTTGTGTGCATATGATGATTTATGATTAACTTTTTATGAAAACGCTTTTAATATGGTTGATTGAATTGTTCCATGGTTATAAAATGGGTTTGTATGTAGGAGGGTAAGAGAGATGAATAAACTAATGAAACAGTTACTTTCATTAGGGTTGAGTGTAGTAACTGTAGCTGGTATGGTTTCGCCAGTGTTTGCTGAAGGCGTTGATGAAACACAGAGCACTGGTAATTCACCGGTTATTGAAAAGGAAACAGAAAGGGAATATGCACTACAAATCTATAAGCATAATGTAGATGGTACTGAAATAGTTGAAAATACTACTTTTACTGTTGCAACATCTGCTGGATATACAGAGATTTATAGATATG
>ERZ827492.2612-NODE-2612-length-12397-cov-3.163588_pt1 | contig 12397 bp, 10 predicted proteins | sample MGYA00519704_ERZ827492 | MGnify/ENA primary metagenome ERZ827492 (study PRJEB31778, sample SAMEA3449325) | human gut metagenome | biome: human gut; feature: human-associated habitat; material: faeces | place: United Kingdom | collected 2010/2012 ...
GGAACCCCTCCCGTCAGATACCTACCCTGTGTAGTCCCTTGTAAACTGTACTTTGGTATGAAGAAAACATCACTCGTCTGAACGAGTTGGAACCGGATATCGTTTGGTGGCCTGTCTATACAGATTATAACTATTTAGAATGGAACAATACAGTAAAGTTTGAATATGCCAAACAGGCCGGCAAAATAAATGCCCCCGTTTTTTATGTCAATTCGGTATGCATGGATAAACCCGATAATCGCGAAATTGCCAAAGGCGGTGCTGCTTTGTTTGATAAGAGCTTCATAAAAGAGGAATTACCGGCAGGAAATGAAGGAGTCCTTATTGTTGAGGTTTAGTCCATATTCCATTGCCATTCACACATGGCGGAAAAGCCAGGATTTTTGGCGGCTATTCTAACGAGAAAAGTAAACTAGTAGATGGGTCCATTTGTGCCATCTCAAAATTTCTAATCAAATAAAAAAGAACCCCTTGGGGGGTTCTTTTTTTGCATATTACGCTCCCGCAGGGGGCTTTTTATTTATTCATCTTCTGCTTCCGGGGTAAAAAGCCCCTTCGCAACCTCCAGTACCGAATCCAGACAGGAATTATCTAGCCGGTTCCAAATGAGATATCGGTTAAAGTATTTTTCGCCCTTCAGTGGGATAAACCGCACCGCGTCGGTGGCGGAAATGGGCTGGTGTTCCTTGTACAGCACGGTGATGCCTACACCGCAGGCCACCATCATCAGCAGGGAGGAAACCGTCTCCGCTTCTCCCACGATATTGGGAGAAAACCCGCCGGCTGAGGCGTGGTCAATAATGGACTGATACCCGGCAATGGAGGAGGAACGGGAGATAGCGATAAAGTTTTCATACCGCAGCTCGCTAAAGGAGACTTCCTCCCGGTCCGCCAGAGGATGAACGGAGGATATCACTACATAGTCCATCCGGCGGTCCACCAGCAGATACTTGCTTTCGGCGCTTCTGGGGCGGCCGCTGGCAATGATTACATCCACCAGGTCGTCATCCAGCGCCCGCAGCAGCCGGGTCGGGGTATTAAATTTCAGCTCAATATGAATACCGGAGTGCTTTTCAGTGATGGCACGCACCAGCTTTACCGCCAATGGCTCAAAGGAATCGATCGGGACTCCCAGCCGTACCCGTCCTACAATGCTTTGGGAGGCGGTCAAGGCATTCTGTACGCCATCCTGGTAGGTGCTTATGATTTTGCGGCACTCTTCGGCAAATACCCGCCCCGCCGGGGTCAGAGAAACGGTGTGGGTGGTGCGGTTCACCAGCTTGATCCCCAGCTCCTTTTCCAGCGAGGAGATGCTTCGGCTTAGGGCTGGCTGGGTGATATACTGCTGGCTGGCCGTCTGGGTAAAATTAAGCGACTGAGCTAACGCGTAGTAACATTCCAATTGAAAGATCGTCATGGTTTTGCGTGTCCTCCATTCGTTTGGGCCACAGTATTCTCTTTGCCTTCCCTAATATTTTACCATGCGAGTAAGAGGAAAGCAACCAAATACAATATACAAAAATCCGTCAAATCGCTGGAATCATGTGCTTTTTGCACAAATATCACAAACAATATCACAGCACTTTGACTGTTATGCAAAAACAGCATCAATCAAGCTCGTTTCTTGGCATTTCACAATTTCGACATACTTGGCTATCATGGAAGCGTAGATTAAGCTTCCGGAAGCGAATCTTGTGTGTTTTTGGGGGTCGGCCGCCCCCGGAGCGCGAAAAATGATTCTGGCGCGAAAGTATCGCGCCGCAGGAGGATTTATCATGACTAGACAGCTTCTCAAGGGCATCCGTGTGCTTGATTTCACCGACTTCCTGGCAGGTCCCTACTGTGGTATGTATCTGGCCGATATGGGCGCCGATGTTATCAAGGTGGAAAACCTGACCACCGGCGGCAACTTTGTCCGCAACGCGCGCCCTTTGGAAAAAAATAGTGGACTGAGCATGTATTTCCAAAATCTGAACCGCAATAAGCGCGGTGTTGCCATCAACCTCAAAACAGAGGACGGAAAAAAACTGTTCAGCGAATTGGTAAAGAGCGCTGATGTACTGCTGGAAAACAACCGTCCCGGTGTTATGGGCCGTTTGGGCTTCAGCTATGAAGAGTGCAAAAAGCTGAATCCGCGCCTGGTTTATGCTTCTATCTCCGGCTTTGGCCAGTATGGCCCCAATGCCAATCGTCCCGGCTACGACCTCATCGGCCAGGCTATGGGCGGCAGCATGAGCATCACCGGCTGGCCGGGCAGCGAGCCCACCCGTGCCGGTATGGCCATCGGTGATCTGTTCGGCGGTCTGAACGCTGGCTTCGCCATCTGCGCATCTCTGTATAACCGTGAAAAAACCGGCGTAGGCAACCACATCGATGTCGCCCTCGTCGATTCCATCTTCTCCGGCATGGAAGCCAAGATGATGCAGTATGTTTACACCGGTGTCAGCCCCGTCAAGACCGGCAATAAGTACATCACCTCTGCACCCTATGATTCCTTCAAGGCCAAGGACGATTATTTCGTCATCGCCTCCGGCACCGATAAGCACTTTGAAAAGCTTTCCGCTGCCATGGGTATGCCGGAACTGGCCCAGGATCCCCTGTACTGCGATACCGAGTCCCGCAAGAAGAACGCGGATTCCCTCAAGGAGATCATCGAAAAGTGGACTGCCGATAAAACCGTTTCCGAGGTCTGCAAGATCATCGATGAGGCAGGTATCCCTGTAGCGCCCATTTATAACTGCGAGCAGGCCGCCAACGATAAGAACATCGTGGAAGTGCGTGAGATGCTCGTCAAGGTTCCCGCGCCTGTTAAGCACCCCGATGCTCCCAAGGAGCTGACCGTCATTGGTAACCCCCTCAAGATGGAGGAAGCCCCCTGCGTCTATTACAAGGCTGCTCCGGATCTGGGCGAAAACAACGAAGAGATCTTTGAGTCCCTCGGCTTCACCAAGGAACAGCTCGAAGCGTTCCGTGCCGAAGGCGTCATCAACTGATAACTGACAAGGAGGGTACAAGTTCATGCCACTTCCTAAAGAGGTCTATATCCAGGAATGCTGCCCCCGTGATGGTTGGCAGAATCATGCGGAGTTCATTCCCACCGAAGTTAAAATCAAGTACATCCGCCGTATGATCGATTGCGGCGCCAAGGAGCTGGAAGTCACCAGCTTCGTCAATCCCAAGGTCATGCCCCAGATGGCCGATGCGGCCGCCGTGTTCGAGGCGATCAAGCCCTACGCTGCCGAAAAAGGCTGCACCCTCAGCACCCTGGCCCTCAATAAGCGCGGTGCCGATGACGCCGTCGCGGCCGGCTCCCACATGCTGTCCTTCGTGGTCAGCGCCAGCGAAGAGCACAACCTCCGCAATTCCCGCCGCACCATTCAGGAGAGCATGGCTCAGTTCAAGGAGCTGGCTTCTCAGCAGACCGGCGATGTTCGCATCCAGCTGGCCCTGCCCTGCGTGTTCGGTTCTCCCTTCGGTGATGAGATCCCGCTGGAGCGCCTGGATTGGATCGTGGAAGAGGCCCACAGCGTCGGTGTGGAGTACTTTGGCCTGGCCGATACCTCAGGTATCTCCCCCCCCACCCACACCCGGGAAGTCCTCCGCCACATGATCGGCCTGGTCGGCGCAGATCACATCTGTGCGCACCTGCACGATACTCACGGCATGGGCATTGCCAATGCCTTCGTAGCCCTGGAAGAAGGCGTCACCCACTTTGATGCCTCCCTGGCGGCCATGGGTGGCTGCCCCTTCGCCCCTGGCGCCAAGGGCAATATCGCCACCGAAGACCTCGTAAATATGTGCGAGAAGATGGGCATTCACACCGGTTATAATCTGGAAATGCTCACCCAGACCGCCCGCGATATGTGCGAGGAGATCCACGCCCATCTGGGCGGAAGTATGGCGCTGGCCTGCCACGGCTAAGATGCCGTTAATTCCCGGCTTTCCTTCCCGCACGGTTGCGGTATAATTAGGTCATATGTGAGAGATCACATGAGATAAAAATTCGGACAAAAAAGAAAGGAAGAAAATCATGAAAAGAAGTATCATCGCACTGATTATGGCACTGGCTATGATCCTGACCCTGGTTGCCTGCGGCAATAGCAACGGCGACAACAACAATGGTGGCAACGATGTTAAGGCCATTCAGCTGAGCCTGGGCCACACCAACAACACCGATCACCATTATCAGGTCCTCGCTGAATCCTTCAAGAAGATTGTTGAAGAGAAGTCCAATGGACAGCTCATCATCAATATCTTCCCCGCCGAGCAGCTCGGTTCCGGCTCCGAGATGCTGGAGTCCGTTAAGTCCGGTACCCAGGATATGGTTCTGGATCCCGATGCTTACCTCGCCAACTATGATCCGCTGTTCAATGTTATCGCTATGCCCTATGCGTTCACTTCCTGGGATCATGTTCTCACCTTCGCTGATAGCGATGTAGCTGCCACCCTCAATACCGCTATCGAAAAGCAGGGCATGACCATCCTGGGCTGGGCTGCCAATGGCTTCCGTGTTGTTACCTCCAATAACGAGATCAACAGCCCCGCCGATTTCTCCGGCTTGAAGGTTCGCGTCGGCTCCGCTAAGCTCATCGCTGATATGCTGACCGCCCTGAACGCCAACCCCACCACCCTTTCCATGAGTGATACTTACAGCGGTCTGCAGACTGGCATCGTTTCCGCTCAGGAAAACCCCACCTCCAATATCATCGGCAGTAAGTTCTATGAGGTTCAGAAGTATCTAGCTGTTACCCATCATCAGTATGTTTCCGAGCCCCTCATCATGAACAAGGCCAAGTTCGATAGCCTGTCTCCCGAGCTGCAGCAGATCCTGCTGGATGCTGCCAAGGAAGTTTGCGCTGCTGATGTTAAGACCGTTTCCGAGTCCGAAGCTTCCGACCTCAAGTTCATCGAGGAGCAGGGCGTTACCATCACCTATCCCGATCTGACCGCTTTCGAAGAGGCTCTGGCTCCTGTAACCGAGTCCTACTGCAAGCAGTACGGTGATGAGTTCACCGCTCTGTACAACCAGCTGAAGGGCTAACTGATTGAGTCATCTCCACGGCAGAGCCGGGCACACCCGCCCGACTCTGCCCCTCCTCAAGTTCTCTTATCAGTAAAGGAGTAATTCTATGTTCCGTAAAACGCTGAAAACTGCGGTCGGAGCCTTCAACAAGGTCTGCAATCTCCTTTTGGGCATTGTCATGGTCGCCATGTTCCTGGTTCTGCTGCTGCAGATCATTTCCCGCTTTATCGCGTTCATTCCACTGCCTTGGTCGCAGGATCTCATCGTATTCCTGCTAATCTGCAGTGTGTTCCTGGGGGCCTGCACTGCTACGGCCAATAATAAACAGATCCGCTTGGAATTCTTCGTGGATCTGTTGCCCAAAAAGCTCACCAAAGTCATCCTCATCATTGCTGATCTCATCAGCATTGCGTTCCTGGTGGTCGTTACCTCCCAGGCCTTCCAGTTGACAGGCGAGAATATGCATGTTATTGTTGGCTCTTCTCCCATCACTTATGGCTGGTACTACTTTGTGGTAGGCGTTGGTGCCGTTGGCATGATCCTTAACTTCATCCTCCTCATTGTAGACCGCTTCGCTGATCTCTTTGCCAAAAAAGGAAAGGAGGAAGTCACCGCATGACTGCATTCCTGTTGATTTCCACCGGCATTCTGCTCCTTATCGCTGTTCCTATCGGCATGGCGATGGGCACCGCCTCTCTGCTCACCATTCTGCAGGGCGGCACTCTCAATGCGCTTATCATCACCCAGAAGCTTCTCAGCGGCGTCAGCAAGTTCTCTCTGCTGGCTATTCCCATGTTCACCCTGGCCGGTGAAGTCATGACCCTGGGCGGTGTTTCCGATAAGCTCATCTACCTGGCCAACCGTGTGGTAGGCCGGTTCAAAGGCGGCCTTTCCATGGTCACCACTTTGGCTTGCATGTTCTTCGGCGCTATCTCCGGTTCCGCTACCGCTACGGCCGCTGCCATCGGCGGCATCATGGTAGAGCCCATGGAAAAAGCCGGTTATAAGAAAGAATATACCGCAGCTGTTATCGCTTCCTCCGGTCTGCTGGGCCTCATTATTCCTCCCAGCGGCACCATGCTCATGTATGCCATCGTCGCCGATGTCTCCGTCCTGGAGATGTTCACCGGCGGTATCATCCCCGGCATCATCATGGGCCTCAGCCTTATGGTCGTCGAGTACTTCCGCGCCAAGAGAAACGGCTACGGCACCTCCGAGCTGGATATCGCTGAGTTCCATACCCAGAGCAAGGCCAAGATCGTTATTCAGAGCTTCCTGGCGCTGCTGTCCCCGGTCATCATCCTGGGCGGTATTTACAGCGGCAAGTTCACCGCTACCGAAGCCGCCGGCGTATCCGTTCTGTACGGTTTCATCATTGGCTACTTTGTGTTTAAGCAGCTCAATATCAAGAAAGCCTATGAGGCCTGCGTCAAGACCGGCGTCAGCACCTCTATGATCCTGTTCCTCATCGGTGCGGCTGCCGTATTCGGCTGGATGCTCACCATGCAGCAGATCCCCAATCAGATCGTTGCTGCCATCAGCGGCATTACCAATAGCCCCGCTGTCGTTCTGCTGCTCGTTAACCTGGCGCTGTTTGTGGCTGGTGCCCTCTTGGATAATGTCGCCGCCATCACCCTGCTCACCCCCGTTTTGGTCCCGCTGATCAGCGCCTATGGCATCGATAAGACCTTCTTCGGTATTATCATGATCATCAACCTCTCCATCGGCCAGATCACCCCGCCCATCGGCATGAACCTCTTCGTCTCCTCCAGCATCTGCGAAGTTCGCCTGGAGAAGGTCATCCGGCAGGTACTGCCCTTCCTGGCGGTTCTCATCGTCGATCTGTTCCTCTTCACCTACATTCCCGGCATCGTCACCGTGCTGCCCAATGCACTGCTGCACTGATTCCGGAATTTAGCACGGGCCATACTCCGGTCGGTTTTCCGGCCGGAGCTTCCCTGCATCTTATCCCAATAGAACGGAGGCACCAGCCATGCTGTTTTTCCTGCTTTTCATCGTGCTTATGCCCGCCCTTACCTATGCGGATTACCGCCTGTACGGCAAAAAGATGGAAGAGACCCTGGCCGCCCAGCCGGATTACGACCAAAACCGCGAAAACTACGATGCCCTGCTGGCCAAGCTGATGGCCCGCCAAAAGAAAACCGATACCCTCGTCTGCGCCGTGCTGTGCATTGTGGCCTTCATCTTGGGCGTCTATACCTCCACCGCCGGCGGCATTATGTAACGGTTAATAATATTTGGGGATGCCATATATTCCCATTCTTAGCAAAAAGCCTTCCATCGCGGGGGCTTTTTGTGCACTTTTTAGGGCTTTTCTGCATTTCACACCGCTTTGCCCGCATTTCGCCCCCTGGGCGAAAAATACCCCCTTTTAGGGGGTATTATGGGGGTTGAAAGTAGGGCCTCTGCGCCCAGTAAAACCACAATTTTAAGAAAAATGAAAAGGAGGCCCACCCCCATGAAAAAACGCCTGCTCAGCGCCCTGCTCGCGCTGGCTTTAGTCTTTGTCCTACTCCCCACCACTGCCTTGGCAGATACCACCCCCGTAACCGATGAAAATGTAAAGATCAACGGCACCCCTGTCACCGTTGGCAATGGTATTTCCCTCGGTGAGGGCAACGGCACTTACTCCTACGATAAGTCCACCCGCACCCTCACCCTCAATAATGCCACCATCACCGCCACCGGCAGCAACATCGGCATTGATTTTTGCGATACAACAAATTATGTAACCTACAGTGTGATCCTTACCGGAGAAAACACCGTAACAAGTAATAATATTGCAATCGAAACAACTCCCAATACAAACCTTACTTTTACAGGCGGCGGCAATTTGAAGGCAATTACTAACGGCTACTACCAGGCAATAAGAGTGTATGGTACGCTTACAATCGATAATTCCACATTGATAGCCGAATCGTCGGCCTATACTGCAACAACTGTGATTTGGACTCTGGCAATGACTGGGAATAATGCCAAATTGGAAATATCCAACAAGAGTGCAGCCAACATTGTCGCAGGTACAGCTGGTCCAGCATCAAATATCGATTGGAGCAACTACCAATTCACCACAGGCTCTTATTCCGGTGATGCTCTTACAGAAAGCGATCCTGAGGTGTGCAGCTGGGGGACCTTGAAGGAATACCTTGGTTTTCCCACAAAGAAATATTCCCAGTACATCTGCATCGCAAAGAGAACCATCCCCGCCATCCAAAGAACCTCCGATGTCTTCATCGCTGGCAAAGACGCCGTTGTCGGTCAGTGGACTACAATCACTGCCGATTCCTGCTCTGGCTCTTACTACTACAATGCAGCTAATAAAGAGCTCACCCTCAAGGGCATTACCATCACCAGAAATAATAATAACAATGTTAACCATGCCATCCAGTTCACAAAAAACGGTGATTACACCATCAATTTGGAAGGCACCAATAACATAAGTAGCGTAGCTAATGGTATTTGCGCGCTAAATAAAGCGTTTTATGATGATCCAGCTAATATTAGTGTTACCATTTCCGGCTCCGGCAGCCTCAATGTTATCGCTAATACCTATGCCATCGATATGCAGGTGGGCAATCTCATTTTCAATAACACTGGCAATATAACGCTAGCCACAAACACTAATTACCAAGTTCAATCTACAGTATGCAACGCCCTCCGTGTTAAATCTGGCAGCATTACCATCGATAATACCAAGTACGACATAGTAGGTGCAAGACAAGAGAAAGGTTATCCAACCGAAACTATTAGCGACTCTAGTGCGTTTACCCCCGACCTTCTCAACGGCTATACCGTAGACGAGACAACTACGCTTTTCAAGACCATCACCATCACCCCTGCCGCCGCTAAGGATTCCACCATCCGCTACAACGGTACAACTCTAAAGCAGGGCGAAACTATTACTGGTGAAAACGGCGGCACCGCTACCGTAGACAGTAAAAACAATACCATCACCTTGGATAACTTCAAAGGCAATTACCCCCTCGAATTCAATGCGGAATTCACACCTAACTCCATTATCCTCATAGGAGATAGCACCCTTTCCGCAGTCGAGACTAAATATCAGAACCTCACCATCTCCGGCTCCGGCTCCCTTACCGTCGGTTCCATCAAGGTGCATAACCAAAAGGCTTCTTCTGATGACAAACCCAACCTCACCATCAATGGCGCTACTGTCACCGTCGGTACCGCTGAATCGATATCGATGGCGACCTCACCGTAACGAACGGTTCCCTCACCGCCACCAGCGCCTCCAATAATGTTCCCACCGTCCAGGTCGGCGGCAATGCCTCCTTCACCGGCAGCACCGTCACCATCACCAATAACAGCACCACACAGGGCGAACAATACAAAGACAGCAATGCAGCCTCCTCCGCCCTCCATGTCAATGGCGCTGTCACCATCTCCGGCGGCACAGTAACGGCAGAAGCCAAAGCTGGCGGCAACGCCATCCGTGCGGTTGGCAATATCACCGTTAGCAATGATGCCACTGTCACCGCCAAAAACAATTCTCAGTACTTCAATGCCATCACAGCTGGTCAGGCTTCAGGCGGTGTAGTCAATAATCTGTCTAAGCTCATCGTCAGTGGCGAAACAACCAAAATTACCGCTACCAATAGCTATGCCAATAGCTCGACAGGCGCTATCCATGCCAAGATCAAGAACGCCAACGAAGGGCATTACTTGCAGGTAGGTACCGGTACCGATACTAAAGCCATTGCCCCCAACGCTGAAGACAACAACACCGGCAGAGGCTCCATCACCATCACCCGCGGCGATGCGTATGAGACCCCCCAGGTTACTGCCAATTACAAAATCGCAGGCCAGACCATGCATGTAGGCAAGTACTACAAGACCGATGCAAAAAATGGCAATATTACCGATGGTACTGCACAGGATTATAACATCTTCTGTGATAGCGCAAACGACTTTACCCTCAATAATGCTACCATTAGCAGTACCGGTACGAGTGGCAGCACGGGCGTGATTAAGACCAATCTAAATTATTCCAGTGCCCCGTTCCATATCAAGCTGATTGGGACAAACAGCATTAACAATGCTGGCCATCATGCCATCTTGGGCGAAGGAGCATATTCGACAATTATCATTGAAAATGCTGAAAATGCATCCAATGCCAGCCTGACTATCAGCGGCAATTACCTGCCGGTTTATTCCTTTGGCAATGTTACCATCAATGCCGAAGTAGTAATTATAAATACCAATGGCAATCTTATTTCCACCAATAAAGGTGGCCACGCCAACGGTGCATTTGACTTAGGCTCCGGCTATAAGTGCTACGCCAGCACGGATGTTTCCGGTTCTCCCCTGGAGACATATGATGCCGCAAAAAGTAGTACTTATAAGTACCTCTGCGTCACCACGAAGACCCTCGAAACCGGCGGCGGCTCTACCCACCAGCATGTTTGGGATGAAGCATGGCACGACACAGGAGATTATCATCATGCTCATCAGTGTACCATCTGCAAAGCTTATGATACAACTACACAAGAGCCGCACAATGTGACTGGTCATAGAGACAATCATGATGGCTCTCATTCGAACATCTGCGGCAGCTGTGGTTACAGTGCCAAGGTAAGCCATTCTTACACATGGGCTCCCAATGCCAATGATAATGAAAAGCATATTGGCACTTGTGTGTGTGGAAATGTAGTCGAAAGATATCACAATTTCGTAGGTGATGTTTGCAGTGACTGTGGCTACGATAAATCCACTGGCACAACTTGTGAGCATGTTTGGACCACCGAATGGACAATAGATACAGTAGACAATGAGTATCACTGGCATAAGTGTATAAAGTGCAATGCAATAACAGACAAGAAGCCCCATGCGTACACAATAGTTACTGACAGCGGTACAAATCATATCCGTGAGTGTGAGTGCAAAGTGTTTTATGTAGAGGATCATATCTCCAGTGATTGGATTATCGATACCCCTGCAACCGCCACCACAGCCGGTTCCATGCATAAGGAGTGCACAGTTTGCAAACATAAAATGCAGACTGAAGTAATCCCAGCCACCGGCGAGATCGAACCTCCCACCCCCGATAACCCCGGCACCATCGTCATCATCCGCCCCGCCGAAGAGGAGAAACCGGCCCAGCAGCCCAATCCCTCCACCGGCGCCAATGACCTGGTCGGCCTGGCCGTCGCCGCTGCCGTCGCCGCAGCCCTCGGCTCCGCCGCCCTCCTGCGCAAGCATGATTAATTGCCCCACCAAAAAGCTCCCCTCCCGGGGAGCTTTTCTCTTGACAAATCCCCGCCCAGGGTGTATAACATTCCCATGGTAAATCTACCGTTTTTGTCTATTTCATGTTAGGAGGCATTCCTATGGAAAATATCTACACTTCCGCCGCCCAGCTCATCGGCCATACCCCCCTGCTGGAGCTCACCCATCTTGAAAAAAAGTATGACCTCAAGGCCCGCCTTTTGGCCAAGCTGGAATACTTCAATCCCGCCGGTTCCGTCAAGGACCGCGTTGCCCTCGCCATGATAGAGGATGCCGAGCAGAAGGGCCTCCTTACCCCCCAGTCCGTCCTCATCGAGCCCACCTCCGGCAATACCGGCATCGGCCTGGCCTCGGTGGCCGCCGCCCGGGGCTATCGTATCATCATTGTCATGCCGGATAGCATGAGCGTGGAGCGCCGCCAGCTGATGAAAGCCTATGGCGCGGAGCTGGTTCTTACCCCCGGCGCCCAGGGCATGAAAGGCGCCATCGCCAAAGCGGATGAACTCGCGCGCGAGATCCCTCACAGCTTTATCCCCGGCCAGTTTGTCAATCAGGCCAACCCCCAGGCCCACTACGCCACCACCGCCCCGGAGATCTGGCAGGATACCGATGGGCAGGTGGATGCCTTTGTGGCAGGGGTCGGCACCGGCGGTACCATCACCGGTGTGGGCCGCTACCTCCGGGAGAAAAATCCTGCCGTCCGCATCGTCGCCGTCGAGCCTAAGACCTCCGCCGTCCTTTCCACCGGCGTCCCCGGTAAGCATGGCATCCAGGGCATCGGCGCAGGGTTTGTCCCCGCCGTCCTGGATACCAAAATCTATGACGAGGTTATCCCTGTCGCCGATGAGGATGCCTTTGCCACTGGCCGGGAGATCGGCCAAAGCGAGGGCGTGCTGGTGGGTATCTCCTCCGGCGCTGCCGTATGGGCCGCTATCCAGCTGGCCCAGCGCCCGGAATACGCGGGGAAGACCATTGTTATCCTTCTCCCGGATACCGGTGACCGCTACCTTTCCAGCCCCATGTTCGCCGAGTAATATTCGCTTATATCCCGCCCGCCGTTTTCGGCGGGCTTCTTTTTTTGGCGAGGATGGGGCTCCCACCCGCCCA
>ERZ827492.2622-NODE-2622-length-12366-cov-8.995614_pt1 | contig 12366 bp, 15 predicted proteins | sample MGYA00519704_ERZ827492 | MGnify/ENA primary metagenome ERZ827492 (study PRJEB31778, sample SAMEA3449325) | human gut metagenome | biome: human gut; feature: human-associated habitat; material: faeces | place: United Kingdom | collected 2010/2012 ...
ACAAGGCATTGTCCGAGTGCGGCTCATTGGAAGTGCGCCCGGTAGCGATCTGTGTACCGCAGGAAATTCAGGAATACTGTATGGAACTCTTTGGGGAAGATGTGCAGATTGCGGCGGCATCCCACGACCTGTTTGCGAAACGGGTCAACGGGCAAATCTACCGGCCGCTGGTGGAGAAGTATATTGCAGGAGAAAAGCGCCTGTAACAGTAAGACATGATTGGGAGGATTGGAATATGGCAAAGTTTGAGTATATGCAGCGGGCATTTTCTTCTGAACTGAAGCCCAGAGCGCGGCTTGTGCTGCAAGTCCTGGTTCTGCATTGCAACAAAGAGGGCGAGTGCTTCCCCTCTATCAAGACCATAGCCGCCAAGTGCGGCTATGGGGTGTCCACCGTAAAGCGGGCGCTGGATGAATTGGTGAAGGCGGGATATATCGTCAAGCAGGCCCGGTTTGACGAGCGTAAGAACGGCGGCCAGACCAGCAACCTCTATACCTTATGCTCTGACTTGCCCTGCCCTGACGAGCCGGAAAACGCCCCTGTGCCGGAAGATGATGCGTCTGATGAATCCCCGGCAGTGCAGCCGGAAAGCGCCCCTGCGGATGCCTGTAATGCCCCTGATCCCACACCTGGGGAGCAGTCTGCCACTTTGCCGACAACGGATTCCTACTCCTTTGCAGATGGCTTTGAAACAAAGATCGGGCGGCAGAATTGCCGCCCGATTCGCATGTGGACTGGGGGGCAGTCCATTTTTATACCCCCTTGAACCGTACAGGTGAACAGATACTTACGGATGAAGAAAAAAGTAAAAGGTTCAATCTTCGATTGTTACATTGATTTGTCCTGCGCTTTCTGTTGTAATGCCAATGTGGTACAGGAAACGAGAAGAAAGGCCGGTAAAAGATTCCGTTTCATTTTTGCCAACACTTAACTCCCTAATGGATTCATCGAGTTCTTCACCAGAATACAAATATACCGTGACTTCGCTTTGACTATTGTTGGTTACAGAAATTTCTTCTTTGTTGGTGGTCATGGCGTCTGGAACCATAAACAGTTCGCCGTTATCAATGTACTCGGATATTTGAATAGTCCCATCAGCACTCAAATCATGGTGTTCGATGTTTTCAAATGCGTCCGGGGACGCTACACGGTCAATATATATTTTAACCGCTGCTACGCCAGCGCCCATTAAACACAATGCTAAAATGGCGGCTATGAGAGCAACAGTCCATTTGCGCTTAAAATGTCGGGAAGTTGTTTGAGAATTGTACGAAAGCGCTTCATCAATGTATTTGGTGTCAAGTTCGCTCATAGCGTCGGAAAACTTCTTTGCGTTCATACGAATACCTCTCTTTCTATCAGATATTGTTTCATTTTCTCTCGGATACGGGTCAGCCGGACGGAGATGTTTTTCTCCGAAAGCCCTACAAACTCGGCTATGTCTTTGTAGCTGTCGGCAAACCAATAGCGGCGCATGAAGATAACGCGGTTTTCGAGTGTCAGCGTGTCCAAAAATTCTCCAATGATACGAGTTAATTCTCTGACTTCGATTTCATCTTCTACGGTTTTCTGGTCTGCGATATAGCCCTCGATTTCCTCTAAGGCAATTTTGTAGTGACCGCTCCGTTTGGCTGCTTCCTTTCTCCAATAGATTTTGAGTGAAATGTTCCGAACGATTTTCACGATATAGGACAACAGCGGATTCGGCCTTGTCGGGGGAATGGCGTTCCACACACCTAAGTAAGCGTCATTGACACATTCCTCCGCGTCTTGTCTGCTATTCACAATGTTATATGAGAGATTGTGGCAGATTTTTCCGTATTTAATGTCCAGTTCCCGTATGCCTTGCTCTGATCGTTCAAAAAACATTTCTATGATTTTTTCATCGTCTATCATCTCACCGCCTCCTTTCCGACTTCACCTATATACTACGGTTTTAGCAGCAAAAACTACATCAATCTCAAAATTTTTTCGAAAAAAATTATACCACTATACCACACTTTTTGTAATGTTGCCGGCGGCGGCTCGCCAGCGTTTCTGTTCCGCTAATGTGGTCTTTTATTCCTCTCTCAATTCAAGATTCGATTTACACAATGTTTTGCGTGGATGCGAAAATGGGGGATAATATAGGGAAAGATAAACGGCAGGAGCCATTTGGCGCCTGCCGTCATTTTCCTTGATTCAGCCGTGCGATAAGACCAAGCAATATAATTAAATCATCATCTGATAATGTCCTGATGCCATCCAACGCCTTTCTGACAAGCTGTGGGGTATTTTCGGTAGCGTCAAAAAATTGCAGGGGCGTTATTTCAAAATATTCGCAGATATTTAAGAATTGCTTCATGGAAGGCAATGCTCGGCCGGAGGAAATAGCCTGGATGTAGCCACGGTTTTGTCCCAGTTCCAAGCTCAACTGGTATTCAGAAATGCCTTTTTTCAACCGCAGCTCCGTGATCCGATTGCGGATAAATTCTTCGTCCATAAGTTCACCTCTCTGATTGTTAGCATATCAGAAAGGTTCCCTGGATATTGAATATTATTTGTGTTATAATTTGGCTTATGATTTCGTTTGCGCCTTATTAAATGAGTTATTTTTGCTTTCTATGTGTTGACCGCTATTAGAACAGGAGGAAACCGCATGAATGAATGCGTTTGTGCTATTACTGGACACCGGCCAAGCCGGTTCAAGTTCAAATACAGTGAAGATTATGCCCTTTGTAAGAAGATCAAAGCCAGTATGCTGGAGGTGTTCCGAAAGCTACATGATGAAAAGGAAGTCCGGCGCTTTTATGTTGGCGGCGCCCTGGGTGTGGATATGTGGGCGGCTGAACAAATCCTTCGTCTGAAGGAACAGCCTGGATACGAAGATATTGAATTGGTTGTGGCCCTGCCGTTTGTCGGCCATGATGCCAAGTGGGATCAGCGCAGCAAGCGCCGGATGGAGTTTATCCTGCAACATTGCAGCAAAAAAGAGGTCATCGGAAACGAAGATTGCCGTGAGAGCTATATCAAGAGAAATTGCTACATGGTGGATCAGGCCAACTACCTGGTGGCAGTTTATGACGATGCGCGGAATCTGCGATCCGGGACAATGCAGTGTGTCTGGTATGCAAGGAAAAAGCAAGTTCCGGTAATTTTGATTCATCCAGATACCTCAATGGTAACATATAATTCTTAATCATTTTCATATTAACTCCACACATCTCTGATATAATAAGCGGTGGAGGTGAAGGATATGGCAATCTTACTGATTGTAGAAGATGATATTGCTACGAATGAAGCAATTTGTGAATACATGGGAGCTGCGGGTCACACGGTTCTTTCAGCTTTTGATGGAGAGCAAGGGCTTGCAATGGCGAAAAGTAATCGGGTGGACTTGGTGATCCTGGACATTATGCTGCCTAAAGTGACAGGCATAGACGTTCTAAAAGAATTGCGAAAAGACAGTTCCCTTCCCGTTCTGATGCTGACTGCGCTGGATGATGAAGGTACACAAGCCGCCAGCTTTGACGAGGAAGCCGATGATTATATTTCCAAGCCTTTTTCCATGCTTTTATTAGGAAAACGGGTGACAGCTCTGCTTCGGAGATGCGGGAAAAATCAAGAATTAAAGCAGATGCAGTTTGGCGATGTCATGGTAGATTTTAGCGGCTATACCGCTTCAGATACGGATGGCCGGATTGATATTACCCCAAAGGAGATTGATCTGCTGAAATTACTGTGCGAACACAAGGGGATGGTTTTAAGCAGGACACAAATTTTGGACGATTTATGGGGATATGATGCGCCGATTATTGACCGAACTATTGATACCTATATTAAAAATCTGAGGAAGAAACTACGGCTTGACTGTATTGTCACAGTTAAGGGCGTAGGGTATAAGTACGAGGAAATGCCATGAAGAAGCTGAAATTATTCCCGAAAATTTTTCTCTATACCTTTCTGGTCATGCTGCTGGTGACGCTGGCTTCTCATCTGTTCCTGTATATGTTCGCGCCCCAAATGCAGATCAATGCCAGCCGATTTTTGGAAAATGGCGTGATGATGGAAACCACGCTTAATACAGAGTGGATTATTCAAGACGCGATCTTCAAGGCGTTGCCCATTTCCTTAGCCTGCTCTGTACTTGTTTCTCTTGTATGCTCCCTGATTTTTTCCAGAGCGATGGCTGTTCCAATCAAGCAGATTTCTATAACCACAGAACAGATGGAACAACTGGATAAAACAGCCCGATGCCCGGTAAACTCCAGTGATGAAATCGGTGTGCTGGCCTGTAATGTCAATTCCCTGTATGCCAGTCTGCTTTCTACGATTGAAAACTTAGAGGAAGAAAAGAAAAAAGTCGGGGAGGCGGAGCAGTCTAAAATTGATTTTCTCCGGGCGGCCTCTCATGAACTAAAAACTCCTGTCACCGCACTTCATGCTATTTTGGAAAATATGCTGTTAGGAATCGGAAAATATAAGGACCGGGATACCTATTTAGTTCAATGCAAAGAAATAGCAGAGCAGCTTTCCAGTATGATACAAGAAGTATTGGAAACCTCTCGATTGGATTTTACCCAGGACGTACAAATATCGGAACCCTTTGATTTGTCCGATACCCTTCCAACACTGTGTGAACCTTATAAACTCATTGCTAAAGCCAATCAAATAGATTTTTCTGTGGAAATCCATGAGGGTTGCCCCCTTGATCTGCCAAAAAGAAATTTAGAGAAGATTCTGGCCAATTTGCTTTCCAATGCGGTTTCCTACACCAAGCCTGGAAGCAAGGTTTCGGTCGTCCTTTATGCAGACCGTATAATGATTGAAAACGAGTGTACACCGATTCCTCAAGAAGCTCTTTCTCACCTGTTTGAGCCTTTTTACCGTCCTGATTTTGCCCGTAACCGTCAAGATGGCGGAAATGGCTTAGGGCTATATATTGTGAGCACTTTGTCGAAGGCTATGGGGCTTTCCTATACCTTCGAGCCAATGGCTTCTCCGCAGGGAATGCGGTTTCTGTTATTCTTTACAAAATAGAATTTCTGCCTCCGTTTCATATTGGTTCCATATGGTTGTGATATTCTTTCGGTGTTGCAACGGGTAACTATATTGAAACGGAGGTTTTATTATGAATTTTATCAGCCGTGCGTGGCTGTACATCATCCGTAAAAAAGGGAAAAGCATTTTGCTCTTTATTATCCTGCTGGTGATGGCTACTTTTGTATTGACAGCTTTAGCGCTTGGAAATGCATCTAATGCTGCCCAAATGGAACTGCGGAAAAGTCTTGGTGGAAGTTTTCTGATTGGATTCGACTATACAGAAAACAACCCGTATTTGAAAGTAGAGAGTGTGGATGGAGGAACGCTTGTCTATTCAACACAACAAATCAGCCCGGAACTGGTAGAGCAGGTACGCAGTATTGATGGCGTGAACTATTGCAGCGCCACAACAGAAAGTTTGGCAGTCCTTCCTTCATTGGATTTATTTGCCGGAAATATTCCGATTGAAGAAGAATTTCGAAACTCATCAAAAATTCTCGGCACATGGAAAAGCGAAGAACTTTCGCGTTTTACTTCTGGGCAGCTTGCCCTGACAGAAGGCCGCCACATTATGCCGGGGGACAAAAATAAGGGGTTGATAAGTAAAGATTTAGCGGACAAAAATGGCTTAAAAATTGGCGATGTGATTCAGACAGATAAGGGCGTAGAGATTGAGATTGTAGGACTGTTTGTACCGAAAGAAATCGAAGGAATTAACGATCAAGTAACGACCTATGATAAAATACAAAATCTAATTATCAGCGATCTGGCTACCCGGATTGCCAATGAAAATAGTCCAGCCACGCAAGGGTTTAATGAGCTGACAGTATCCGTAGACGATCCGCAGAACATGGAGAATATCATTACTAAAGTGAAGGAAATCAAGGGCGTGGATTGGAAGGGATTTGCTATTATGGTTGACAATGAGGGTTATGAAAACGCTGCTTTTTCTTTACAGCAATTATCAGAACTGGTTTCAACAATTCTTATTGTTGTACTGATTGTAAGCGTTGTGATTCTCTCTCTCATTCTTACGTTATGGTCCAGAACCCGTGTCCATGAAACTGGCATACTGCTTTCATTGGGAATACGCAAGCTGTCTATTTTAGGACAATATATCGCAGAGGTGCTAATCATAGCGGTACTTGCATTTTCCCTTTCCTATTTTTCTTCCAACGCCATAGCAGGTCAAATGGGAACGATTTTACAGCCTGAACAATCTGCGGCAAATGTCCAAGTTGAAGAAGATGGTATATCTGCTGGAAGTCGTGGGGAGGCTGGCACCGATATGGGAACCCAGGAAATAGAAATGCCCCAATTACAGGTTACAGTGCAGATCCAAGACATGGGCGTGCTGTTCCTGATAGGACTTGGAATTGTAACAGTATCTGCCGGAATTTCTTCTATTTCCGTTATGAGGCTGAAGCCCCGTGAAATTTTGTCAAAAATGAGTTAAGAAAGGCGGTATCCTTATGAAAAGAATATTCCAGATTTTTTCCGTTGTTTTTCTCTTTTGCTTGCTTTTTACGGGGTGTACTTCCGAGGACCATAAAGAGCCAGACAATACGCAAGATCAATCTGGAGCACCTATCATAGACTATGAAATGCCGGATAAGGCAAATGACTATGACTTTGATATTGAATTTGTGCCAGAAGGCTAATAGGGGGTGCGAGGATGGAAATTTTGAATCTACATGATGTGACATACTCTTATGACAAGAAGAAAAATATACTGAAAGGAATTAGCATACAAATGGAAACCGGGAAAATGTATGCAATCCTTGGTCCTTCCGGGTGTGGTAAAACAACACTACTTTCATTACTTGGTGGATTGGACAGCCCAAGCAGCGGCAAGATTTTATTTGATGGCAAAGATATTGAAAAGGTGGGGTTGGGGAATCATCGCAAGAACTATGTTTCCTTTATTTTTCAAGGCTACAATTTGATTGACTATATGACTCCGCAGGAAAATGTCCGGCTGACAGCAAAACAGCCTGCTCTCCCATTTCTGGAACGGCTGGGACTTAGCAAAGACGAAGCGAAGCGGAATGTGTTGAAACTCTCCGGCGGCCAGCAGCAGCGGGTGGCCATTGCCAGGGCGTTGGCCAGCAAAGCGCCTATTATTCTCGCTGATGAACCAACAGGTAACTTAGATGAAGATACTGCACAGGACATCGCGGAAATTCTCAAAGAGAGCGCACACAAAACGAATAAGTGCGTTGTGGTGGTAACGCACTCCAATGAATTAGCAAAACAGGCTGATATAGTGCTGAGGTTGATGCGCGGAAAATTGCAGATGGAGCAACTTTATTAACACACCTATGCAGACTGCATATGACATTAAAAGCAGGTTATTAGCAAGAATGACAGTACAAAGCAATGAACAAAACATGGATATTGTGTCCAGTTAGAAAATCAAAAATAAGAGCACAAAATTGGTAAGGCTCCATTTGCATAATCTGTATCTGTATTTCTATTAAGTGAAGTCGAGATATATGTTTTTCTACCTCATTCCCACTGGAGGTGAGCAGCATGGGAGAAATCATAGTTATTCGGACTTCCGATCCTGACGGAAGTATCTTTCGCTCTATCCTGGGAGCCTTACAGGGAAAAGATGTTCAGATTCTCCATGCTGCTAACCTTAATCCTTCTGCCCTGACTCTGGGAGATATTCAGATATTCCCAGAGCAGCGGCGGGTCACGAAGGCCGGTGTGGAGATCTGCCTGAACTACGGAGAGTTCTCTATCCTTTACTGCATGGCCCGCTGCCCTGGTCGTGTATTCAGCCGGGAGCAGCTCTACAATGTGGCCTGGGGTGAGGACTATGAATTAGGCACTAACACCGTGGACAATACGATCTGGCGCCTGCGGAACAAGCTGGAGCCTGACCCAAAGCACCCCACCTACATCAAGACCGTCTTTCGGGTGGGATATAAAATTGAAAAATAGCATACCAAAAGCGTCGGACGCAGAATGTGCCTTTGTGTCCGGCGCTATTTTTTCTTATGCCTGCCCCATCGGGAAGTTTGGCAGTTCTTCCAGCAGTTTCAAAATAAGGTGCTGCATCATATCTTCGTCAACGGTCAGCTCGTCCTACCATCCCAACGACCAACGCCGAAAAGCCTTGATTCCCGTGGTCTTTTTGCCCCCTAAATGCGTAGAGAGTAGAGTGCTACAATCACTATCTGTCGCAAAATTTTGAAATCTACCCCATAACCAGTAAAATACCATTGGAATGTATATTGACAAAAATGAGAATTGGACGTATACTAAATACATACCAAGCGAATGAATAAAGGTCGAAGGTGATTTTCCAATGGCGAGAAATAAATATCCCGAAGTAACCGTTGAGAAGATATTAGAAGTATCGCAACGGTTGTTCATGGAAAAGGGGTATGACAATACAACTATTCAAGATATTGTAAATGAACTCGGTGGATTGACTAAAGGTGCTATTTATCATCACTTCAAGTCAAAAGAGGAAATTATTGAAGCATTAGGGGAAAAACTATTTTTTGACAATAATCCGTTTGTTACTGTACAAAGGCAAAAGCACTTAAACGGGTTACAGAAAATGCGTGAGGTCATCAAGTTAAACCATGCAGATATTGGTAGGACAGAACTTGGAAAACAAAGTATTCCCCTTTTGAAAAATCCTCGTCTGTTGGCAGAACTTGCTGATACAAATAGGAGATTGATCGCCCCTCTTTGGCTCCAGCTTATTCAAGAAGGAATAGAGGACGGTTCTATCCAGACAGACTACGCAAAAGAACTTTCAGAACTCTTGCCGTTGCTTACAAACTTTTGGTTGATTCCATCGGTCTATCCCGCAACACATGAGGAACTGCTGTCAAAGTTTGCTTTTATCAAGTATTTGTTGGACAGTATGAATCTACCGATCATTGACGATGAAATCTTCGGAATGGTGAAGAACTACCTTGAACATCTAAATGTAAGTGAGTAAATAAAATTGCCTTGTAAAAGGCAGTTTTATTTACAAACAATACATACATTCATAAGGTATTATTTTCAGGAATATACATACCGTCTTAATGTATGAAAGGAGATTGTTATGTCTAATGTAGATCAAAAAATCGAAAATGCTGCAAACAAAATTGAAAGAGCTGCAAATAAGGCATGGAAAAAGCGTTCATTCCGCATTGTATCAAAGTCTATATCTGCTGCGGCAGAAATTGGGCTGATGATAGGAGCTGCACATTTATCTGAAAAAGGCTATAAATCAGCAGCTACCTGTTTGTTTGGTTTAGGCGCGGTAGGACTTGTTTGTGATTTGCTCTTTAACAGGAAATAGGAGGATACTAATTTATGATACGTTATTTGAAACAATACAAACTCTTGCTGTTCCTTACCGTGTTATTTACTGCGATCAGCTCTCTATCTTATGTGTTTATCGCTATCTTATTGCAACAGGTTATGGATATTGTAGATATGGGCGATATAGACGGCTTCATCAGAATACTACTCTTTTCTTTAGCCTACTTTGCGCTTATGGGAGTATTCATGTACCTACAATCCTTTTTCAGCAAAAAATTTATCTGCAAGATTATGAAAGCAGTCCGCTCCAAAACCTTTATGGGAATTGAGAAGCACACGATTGAGGATTACGCTAAAAACCATACCGCAGACTATTTATCTGCAATTACGAATGATGTAAAAATGATTGAGGACAATTTTTTGCTTCCTCTCCTACAAGTCATTCAATACACTATTATTTTTATAGCATCCCTTGCTGTAATGATTTACTTTGACATTATCGTTACGGTATGCGTAATTATTGCAATCGCCATTATGCTTATAGTACCCAGTCTGTTTGGCGGGCTGCTCTCAAAACGACAGGACAAATATTCTGATATGCTATCCGTTTTTACAAACCATGTAAAAGATCTGTTATCCGGTTTTGAAGTTATCAAGTCCTACCGAATGAAAAACTATGTTCTTTCACGATTTGAAGCAAGTAACGAGGACACGATAAAAGCAAAATATTCCGTTGACAAAGCGATTGCCGCAAATGAAGCGGTTTCTATGGTACTTGCGCTTCTTGTTCAGGTTGTTGTTGTTTTTCTTTCGGCATACTTCATTATCATTGGACGTATCAGCGCAGGAGCGTTATTAGGCATGGTGCAGGTAAGCAGTAACCTTGCCAATCCCCTTTTAATTATTTTTAGTAATATCCCCAAAATTAAAAGCATAAAGCCGATTGCACAAAAGCTAAATCAACTTTCAGATTACGAGAAACAAGACGCAAGTACGAAAAAATCTCCTACCTTCAATGATGCAATTTGTGTAGAGAATTTGCACTTTTCTTATGATAAAGAAAATGAAGTCATAGGCGGTATTTCACTATCCATTGAAAAAGGTAAAAAATATGCTTTTGTCGGTAAAAGTGGTTGCGGAAAATCTACGCTTATTAAGTTAATTGCCGGATATTATTCCGATTTCACAGGTAATGTACTATATGACGCAGACAGTCTATCAATCTTGGATATTGATAAAATAACTGCCCTGTCGTCGATCATTCATCAGAATGTCTATATGTTCGATGAAAGTATTTTCGATAATATTTGCTTGCATGAAGATTACAGCGAAAAAGAATTACAGTCTGCTTTATCTGATAGTGGTTTATCAAGTTTTATCAAGCAAGTACCAAATGGCCTTGAATATCATGTCGGAGAAAATGGCGCTAATCTTTCCGGTGGCCAGAAGCAAAGAATTGCCGTAGCAAGGGCTTTAATCCGTAAAAAACCACTCTTGATCTTAGACGAGGGAACTTCTGCAATAGATATGCAGACTGCGTATGACATTGAAAGCAGGTTATTAGCAATATCTGATTTAACGCTGCTTACAATCACGCACAATATGAGCAAAGACATTCTTGAACTCTATGACGAGATTATTTTTATGGCAGAAGGAAAAATCGTTGAGCATGGTACATTTGAAGCTCTCATTGCAAAACACGCTGCATTTTATGATTTCTACCAACTGAAAAAATAAGTAGTTAAGGAGTGAGCCGCTACTGGTTTGCCCTACGGCGACTTTGAGAAATCGAGGACGTTGCTTTCTTTGCCCAGCACAGGATCGGCGGCCCAGGGAGGAAATCGTATGCAAGAGATTATAGTCATCCGTACTTCTGACCCAGACGGAAGTATCTTTCGCTCCATCCTGGGAGCCTTACAGGGAAAAGATGTTCAGATTCTCCATGCTACTGATCTGAAACCCTCCGGCCTGACTTTGGGTGATATTGAGATATTTCCAGAGCAGCGGCGGGTCACGAAAGCCGGTGTGGAGATCTGCCTGAACTACGGAGAGTTCTCTATCCTTTACTGCTTGGCCCGCTACCCTGGGCGTGTATTCAGCCGGGAGCAGCTCTACAATGCGGCCTGGGGCGAGGACTATGAATTAGGCACCAACACGGTGGACAACACGATCTGGCGCCTGCGGAGCAAGCTGGAGCCTGACCCAAAGCACCCCACCTACATCAAGACTGTTTTTCGGGTAGGATACAAAATCGAAAAATAGCATAGCAAAGCGCCGGGCGCGGAGGGCTTCTGCGTCCGGTGCTATTTTCTGCCATTATAAAAAACTAAAATGCGAAGAAAAAAGGAAATTTTACATTTCTCGATGAAGTCCTGATGATTTCTCCAAGATAAACTCTTACTGTGACAGTCTACCCATCCCCTGGGGAAAAGTGAGGTGAGGCCAATGAGGGGCTGCAAAAACAGAATCATACATAATCAGTGCATACGGCGGTCTTTATCCTATGGATAAGGGCCGCCTTTCTTTATGCTATCGACAAATTCCGAGGGAAACCGTCAAGGTTCCCCAAATTTAGAACTTACAATTAAAAATTATCAGCAAGGGCGGCAGCGTAGAACTGCCATGTTGATGGAAGAAAGGGGATGATGCCAGCCGCCTGTGTGCCGTCCGCATAATAGCGGGCAAGGAGTAGCAATGCTATGGACGATGCCATCCGCAGCATTGAGAAGTTGCTTTTTGTCCCATATCAACGACACACGGCTTTCAATGGACAAATTTCAACAGGCGTTGGCAGGCGTTTTTGTACGCGGGAGTTTTCCCCCAGTGGGGACAAACCCCCGCCTGCCGGTGCTGCCTGCCCTATTGGACTTCTCAATGCACATATTCAGAAAGCGGCTGATTTTGTATTCCGATACAAAGTCGGCCGCTTTTATTTAAGGCTCCCTGAACAAAGAGTTAGGGGGCCGCCACCTCCGATTTGTTTTCCACAAAAAAACAAATCGGAGGTAACAGAAGTGCAAAATTATCGCAAAAGCGACTATGCGATAAACAAAAACAGCCCAAATATCG
>ERZ827492.2627-NODE-2627-length-12348-cov-2.317823_pt1 | contig 12348 bp, 10 predicted proteins | sample MGYA00519704_ERZ827492 | MGnify/ENA primary metagenome ERZ827492 (study PRJEB31778, sample SAMEA3449325) | human gut metagenome | biome: human gut; feature: human-associated habitat; material: faeces | place: United Kingdom | collected 2010/2012 ...
CAACTTCCGCAGCAGCTGATCAAAGTCCCTGGTTTGGCCCTGCCGCAGGGAAATGACCATGTTTGCATAGTCGATAGGGTCGCCGAGACCGTAAATACATGAAACAGACGCCACCACAATTACGTCTCTTCTCTCAAAGAGGCTGGAGGTAGCGCTGTGGCGCAGCCGCTCTATCTCATCGTTTATGGAGCAATCCTTTTCTATAAATGTCGGTATGGGCTATATAGGCCTCGGGCTGGTAATAGTCGTAATAGGAGACGAAATACTCCACGGCGTTCTCCGGGAAGAATTCCCGAAATTCGCTGCACAGCTGGGCAGCCAGGGTCTTATTGTGAGCCAGCACCAGAGTGGGCCGGTTGAGCCTGGCAATGACGTTTGCCATGGTAAAGGTCTTGCCGGAACCGGTGACACCCAGCAGCACCTGCTCGTCGATGCCGTTTTCTATCCCGGAAACCAGAGCCTCTATAGCCTCCGGCTGATCTCCCGTGGGCTTATATTGGGAAACTAGTTTGAAGCTGTCCATAAAAATCTCCTTCGGAGTACTCAGCGGTATTCAAATCTCTTATCCGCTGAATTTAAATTATACCACGCATCTCATTTTATCACAAGAGCAGCCTGGACTCCTGAAGTTTTTATTAATGAATTCGCCGCTTGAAGGAGCCATGCCACCATGATATAATTGCAATAATTAAGAAAAGACGGTGAGTTTTATGAAGACGATCAATTCCATCGGCAGTGCAAAGCAGATAGTCTATGAGGTGGGGAAAGTAATCGTGGGCAAGGATGAGGTCATCATCAAAATGCTTTTGGCAATCCTGGCCCGGGGCCATATCCTCATGGAAGATATCCCCGGCGTGGGCAAGACAACCATGGCTCTGGCCTTCTCCCGGGCCCTGGGCCTGGACTACAACCGTGTCCAGTTCACCCCGGATGTGCTGCCTTCGGATATTACCGGCTTCTCCATATATGATAAAAACACCGGCAAAATGACCTATCAGCGGGGCGCCATACTCTGCAACCTGTTTCTGGCCGATGAGTTGAACCGGGCCACCAGCCGAACCCAGGCCGCCCTTTTGCAGGCCATGGAGGAGGGCGAGGTTACGGTGGATAACGTCACCTACCCTGTGCCCCAGCCTTTTATGGTCATTGCCACCCAGAACCCCATCGGCGCCAAAGGCACTCAGATGCTGCCTGACTCCCAGCTGGACAGATTTATGATACGGCTGAGCATGGGTTATCCGGACCCGGAGGCTGAGGCCGAGATGATACGCCGCAAGCAGCAGGGCATCAGCCTGGAGCAGGTGCAGCAGGTCGTCAGCCGTCAGGAGCTTATCGGGATCTGCGCTGAGGCGGAGCACACATATATAAAGGATAGCCTTATCGACTACATCGTCAAGCTCTGCACCGCCACCCGCAACGACTCCAGGATACTCCAGGGGGCCAGCCCCCGTGCCGCCCTGTCCCTTACTGCTCTTGCCAAGGCTGCCGCATGGATACAGGGCCGGGACTATGTTGTCCCCTCAGATATACGCTTCGTCTTTGCCGACTCCATTCAGCACCGCCTTATCTGGGCCAGCGATAACCTGTCCTTTAAAAAGCAGCGTTCTGTTGTGGACGAGCTCTTCTCCTCAGTGAGAGCCCCCGAAATCAGATGACCATGGTGACCTTGAACTTTTTTCTGTATTTATTTTTGTGCGGCCTGGCCTATCTCTTCAGCCTCACCTATGTGGGCTGGTTCGGCGGCTACCTGCTATGGGCCGTCATAGCGCTGCCCCCGGTGCTCACGCTGCTGTCATTGCCTGCCATGTTCTCCCTGCGCATAAGCTGCCGGGTGCCCGAACGGGTGAACCTGGGTGAGAGAGGCGAACTGAGCATAAAATTTTCCAACCGGCGGCTGCTTCCTGTGCGCTATTGCAGCTTCACTCTCAGGATTGTTAATTTATTCACCGGGGAAAGCATCAGCTACCCTATGCGATACGGCCTGCTGGATGACAGCGAGAGCATGATAAGTCTGCCCACGTCTTCCAGCGGCACCTTGCTGTGCTCCCTGGAAGACGAAAAACTCAGCAGCTATCTCGGTTTGCTTAAGCTTCGGCCCAAAAGGCAGTGGCAGGCCAAATGTACGGTCATGCCCAAGCCAAAGACTCCCAAAAACATGGCAAGTCTTGAGTCTCTGCCGCCGGTCAGCCAGAACTACCGTCCAAAGCCCGGCGGCGGATACTCCGAGGAACACGAACTGAGGCAGTATCGCCCCGGTGACAATATAAACTCCATACACTGGAAGCTCAGTTCCAAAACCGATGAGCTTATTGTCCGGGAGCCTATGGAGCCTATAGAAAGCAGCACCGCCGTGCTGCTGCACACTACTGGAGAGCTGGATCTGTCCCACCTGTACTGGCTTTCTCTTCGCCTTTGCAGCTGGAACATCGAGCACGTTATATACTTTGGCAGCGCCTCCGCCCTGGTTAGCAACGAGACCGATTGCCGTCGGGCAATGCTCCAGCTTCTTGCCCTACCCCGGGCCAAGTGCCCCTCTCTCAGCGGCAGCTTTGGCAGGGTCTTCGACCTGGAAAACGGGGAGGTGAACTGGCATTGAACAAATTCCTCAACCGCCTTTCCACCCTGTTTCTGATGCTCATGTCGGTGATCCCTATCGTACATCTTATAATGTACAGTTTTTCCCTCAGCGCCGACCAGCGTCTGCCCCTTTTCCTTATCGTAGCAGTGCTTTTCTGCTGGCTCATGTTCAGCTTCTGGCGTTTCTCCCTCCCTGGGATTCTCATTTGCCTTGCCCTGGCGCTGCTCTTTTATCAGGGCCGCAGTGAACTTTTGTCCCTGCAGTTTGAAGACATTGCCAACAGGATGGCAGTGACGTATTACAACCGCTTCGTTGCCTCAGGCTATGTCTATAGCGGAGCTGAGATAAGCCATACGGAGGCCATGTTCTTTGTAGGCTTCGTCTTATCAGCTCTCATGGGTCTGACTCTCAACTCCCGGGAGGACCGCATCTTCCTTCCACTGCTGATATGTCTGCCCACAGTTTTTCTCTGTCTGCTGGTGTATGGCCTTATGCCCGGCTGGGTAATGCTCTGCCTTTGCGCCTTTGTCTTTCTGCTGCTGTCCACCGGACGCATCAACGCCCCGGAGGGCAACACCGGCAAGAGCTTTCTTTTGCTTGTGCTTCCTGTGGCCATGGTACTGAGTCTGATACTGCTGTTTAAAAACCCAGACAATTATAACTATGAAGAACAGAAGCTGAGTCTGGTGGAACTGGCTCAGAATTTCACTCAAGAGCTGACCTCCTCAATCCGCGAGGGAGACAGTGTGCTGGTAAACGAACGTTTACCAGATAATTCGGGTGATGATTTATATGACGCCCTTGACGAACAGCTGAACATCAACGGCGAGGCTTTAGATATCTCATCCACACCCAATTCCTCTGCAATGCAGCAGGTCCTTATGTATGTGGAGTCCGGCGAGAGTGGGTACTTCTATTTAAGAAGCTGTTCCTTCGGTTCTTATACCGGCACCGGCTGGGGTCAAGCCCCCGATTACCCTGGGGACAGCATCCCGGCGTTTTCTTCCATGGCAGTTGCCGCTTCCGGGCTGGCAACTGAATCTACAATGGATATACGGCTCTCCAATGTGGACAGCTCCAGAAAGTATGTTCCTTACTACTGTACTCTGGATTATGACAATGACTCCTATATTACCGGCAGCCAGGATCAGTACAGCCTGAGTTTTTACAGCTTCGATTCCAATTATGGTGCCCTGACCCTTCCCGCAGAACTGAGAGACCGAGAGCTGTCCTACCGGCAATTTGTATACGCCAATTATCTTGCACTGCCGGACAGTACCAGAACATCCCTTCAGGATATTGCCGCTCAGAATTCCCTCTCCGGTGATACTGTTTATGAAACAGTTGCCCTGGTTGCGGAGTACGTGCGCAACCGCTGCCCTTATAATATAGACACCCAGCCCTATCCCTCCGATGACTATGCCCTCTATTTTCTCACCCAGGCCACAGAGGGCTATTGTGTCCACTTCGCAACTGCTGCCACAGCCATGTACAGAGCTTTGGGTCTGCCTGCCAGAATGGTCACCGGCGTGGCCTTCAACGCTCAGGCCGGAGTTACTGTCACAGTTCTCGGTGAAAACGCTCACGCATGGACCGAGGTATATATAGACGGACTGGGCTGGCTGCCGGTGGAAGTCACTCCCGGTTCTTATGAGGGGCCTGCCATTGGAGGTATGGATGAAGAAACAGAAGAACAGCCAGCGCTGCCCAGTCCTGAGTCTCAAGGCAACGAGGTAAACGAGCGTTTACCTGACTCCTCAGAAAATGAAAATGCCTCTCACTCGGAAGAGCCTGAGGAGCCGTGGGCACCAGGCCCCTGGCTGATAGCTTTTGCCTCAGTTCTTTTGCTTTTCCTCCTTGGTTTTCTCCGCTACAGAATAAAGTGCAGCATATGGAAGCGCAGTCTCAAAGGTTCTAAAAATAAAGCGGCCCTCTCGGCATGGCGCTGCGCAAAACGCATATGCAGCTACGGCTCCTCTATGCCTGACGAGATAAAAACGGCAGCCCAGAAAGCCTTTTATGGCAGAGGACTGGACAGCCGGGAAGAGCTGGAGGCCGGTCTTCAGCAGCTTGAAATTATGAGGGAGAAGACCTATGCTTCACTGCCTTGGTACAAGAAGCTGAAGTTCAGATTCTACGACGGTCTTAAATAAAGCTCAAGTTGAAACAAGGAGGGCTCACGCCCTCCTTGTTATTTTATAATTTTATTCAGCGGCGGCTCATGAGTTCCAGTGCCTTGCTGAGCAGCTCTGCCGCGTCGATACGGCTCAAGGTCTCCTCCACCAGCTGACTGTCCTCCATTATACCGGAGGCGCTGAGGTTGGCACAGGCCTGAGCAGTTTCCGGGGCCAGAGTCTCATCCAGCTGGATATAGTTCACGTCGTTCAGGTCCAGAGCCTCATTGAGCATCAGGACGGCCTCGGTTTTGCTTATTGGTACATCCGGCTGAAAGCAGTCGCTCCCTCCCTCTATGCTGTCCATGCCGCACATTACAGTGGTGGCAACAGAGGGTTTCATCCAGGCGGGAATATCTTCATCGTCGCTGTAACCCGTGTTCATTACTCCGGAGATTATGGGCTCATCGGAGACTATGAGGCACATGCTTAGAAACTCGCCGCGGGTGACGGGTTTATCTGGGTAAAAGCAGTATTCCCCGCCTATCTGCTCCCCGGTGAACACATCCTCCTCGCTCATGAGCAGCGCAGCATATTCCCCTGCACTGCCCTTCATGTCGGAATAGCTTACGTCCTTTTTCTGCTTGTCTATGCGTATGATGACCGTAGCTTCCTGAGATACGTTGCCCTCAGAGTCCGTGGCCCGGTAGCCGAAATAGTCCTTGCCCTTTTTATCCTGATTGGGTGTGTATACAAAGCTGCCGTCGGTGGCCAGCTCTATATGGCCCTTTACAGGCTGAGTGCTTATCTCAAATTTTACTACGTCGTTTTCCGGGTCAAAGGCACTGAGCTGACCGCTGACAGATACATTTCTGAAAGTGCGCAGCTCCAGATTCTCAGCCACAGGTGCGCTGCCTGCCGCCATGGCCGGATATACCATCCCTGAGCACAGCAGCAGAGCCATTACCATCAGAAATGCAGATATAAAAACACGTTTCATGTATTGCCCTCCTATTTCTGTTTCTGAGACTATTTTGCGCCGCAGTGAGGCAAATATACAAAAGCTGTAGACAAGTATTTGCTGTCTATGATAAAATACCGCCATACATCTTGGGAGGATTTTTATATGGAAATTACGGCCGCAGCTCAGTGGCTTAACAGCACTTTTGCATCCTTCGACCAGAGCGTCACTCTTTTGGTCCATCGGCTTTACGATATTGGGGGAGGCTTTTTCTCGCCCTTCTTTGAGTTCATCTCCCTTTTGGGAAAGGACGGCATTTTCCTCGTGCTGCTGTCCCTGGCTCTGATGCTCTTTCGCCCAACCCGCCGCTTCGGCACCGCCATGCTCTTTGGAGTAGCCATCGGCGCACTGTTCACTAACCTGTTTCTGAAGGTCGTCATTGCCCGACCAAGGCCCTATGCAGATGAGAACAGTATCTTCTATCAGCTGTGGCTCATGATGGGCCAGCATATGGAGAGCGACAAGAGTTTTCCGTCGGGCCACACTACGGCGGCCTTCTCCACAATGACAGCCCTTTTCTTTACCGGCAACAAGCGCTACAGTTGGACGGCCTTTATCTTTGCCATACTTATGGGCATATCCAGAATATATCTGGTGGTCCACTTCCCCTCCGATGTATTGGGCGGCATAATCGTAGGTTTCATTGCCGGCTGCATTGGCGCTTTCCTGGCCCATAAGCTGCCGGAGAGGTGGTATTCCTTCAGTATCTCTAAAAGAAAGGCAGGGGAAGCTCCGTGTTCGGATTCGGCAAACCAAGATTCAAAGGCGTAGACAAAAAATATATCAGCGACCCGGAGCATATAGAAGACTATGAGTCTACCCAGGCCATAGGCCGGGTCAGGCTGGGCAAGCTGTGCCTCTACTACAAGGATCTGGGGAAGAAGTATTATGTACCCTATGACTACATAGAGAGGGCTTTCTGCCGCATCAACGAGTGCCAGCCTGACGACAGCCCAGCCTATTATTACTATCGGCTCATTCTGGTACACGGAGATAAGGAGTTTGCCAACCTCATCTTCAATGAGGAAGCCGATGTGGACCGGCTGCTGGAACTCATAAAGGAAATCAACCCAAAGGTGGCCATTGGCTATGTTCCCCCTGCCGACGGCAAACGGAGATTTTTCTTCTGAGCTCAATAGCTGTTATACTTACGCAAAAGCCATGCCCGGACGGATAGCGTCCGGGCATGGCTTTTATTATCGTTTTCAGTTCCTGCTTCCCCGGGAAATGTTTGCTCTAGGAGCCACAATCATTTGGCCAGCCGCTTTACCATTTCCTCGTCCGCCTGAGTCATGACGGTCTTGTAATCGGTATATATCACCTTGCCCGGCAAGGCCCCTGCGGGCTTGCGAACAAAGCGGAGCATGGTGTAGTCTACGGCTATCTTTCCTCCATCCCGTCCCTGAGAGTAATAGGCGGCAATGGCCGCGGCCTGGGATATGGCCAGAGGCGTGGGCTCCCTGTCACTGCATCGGAGTATCACGTGGCTGCCGTGGACCTTCTGAGTGTGGAACCAATAGTCCGTGCGGCGGCACAGCTTGGTGGTCAGCTGGTCGTTTTGGATATTGCTGCGTCCTGCCAGGACCTCGAAGCCGTCGTCAGTGACAAAGCGCAAAGGTGCCTGGGCTTTTATCCGGCTCTGCTTGCCGCCGGATTGACGGCGGATATAGCCGGTCTCCTCCAACTCCCTACGAATATCGGAGATGTCCTTCTCACTCTCGGAAAGGCTGAGCATCTCCAGAACGCTGTTCAGGTAGTCTAGCTGTGTTTCCCCCTGGGCAATTAGACCGGTGAGATGGCTCCTTGCTCCCTTTAGTTTGTTGTACTCCCTGAACATTGCGGCGGCGTTCTGCTGTGGTGTCTTCAGGGGGTCAAGCGCTATCTCTATCTCTCCGCAGTCCGGGTCATAATAGTCCTGGCATTTAAGCACCCGGTCCCCTCTCTTTATCCGGTAGATGTTGGCAGTGACCAGCTCCGCCATTTTCCTAACCTGGTCCCTGTTCTCCGTGCGGCGCAGCTCCTCGCTCTGACCTGCCAGCTTTCGCTGGAGGCGATCCCTCATGGTGCGCACGGTCTTATACAGCTGGTGACTGCGGCGGCGCTGCTGCTCCGCCCGTTCCCGTCGGGAATAAAAGCTGTCCAATAACTGGGAGAAGCTCTCCTCCTCCCTGCAGCTCATGGCCTCGCCATACTGGCCTATTTTCATAAAGCTGAAGTCTGAAGGTTTATCCCCATCCCAGAGGATGTAAGGGCGCATATCTCCCGCTTTCACACTATCCACAAAGGCATCCAGCAGCTGTGGCAGGGTCTCAAAGCTGCCGGAGCAGCGGTAAGCCAGCTCCCGGCACACCAGAGGCGACAGGCCGGAAAAGCTGCCCAGGAGCCATTTATCCATGCTCTCCCCCGGGTCTGCCCGGGCTATCAGCTCCCGGCGCTGCTCAGGTTCCGTCTCCATCAAGGCGGGTTTATCCTGCTTCGGCGGCAGACGGTATATCATCCCAGGCAGCATACGGCGAAGAGCGTCCCCGGCAAAGTCCGCGCGGCGCATACAGTCAATTATCCGGCCGTCTCCGTCCACCAGAATTATGTTGGAGCTGCGGCCTATCAGTTCCGCTATAAGGAGCTTACGGCTGGCATAGCCCATCTCGTCATGGCCCTCCAGCTCCATTATCAGCATACGCTCCCAATCCGGCTGGCGGACGGAAACTATTCTGGCTCCCACAAGATGCTTTCTCAGCAGCATACAGAACATTGGCGGTTCCGCCGGGTTTTCAAAACTGCTCTCCGTGAGCTGCACCCTGGCCCGGCCTGTACCTGCGGACAGCAGCAGTCTCAGATTCTCTCCCTTGGAGCGCAGGGATATAAGCAGCATGTCCTTCTCAGGCTGCTGCACCTTATCTATCCTGCCTCCTTCTATCTTCTCCCGCAGTTCCCCGGTAAGGGCCGAGAGATATATTGCGTCAAGTGGCATTGCATGTATTCTCCATTATCACGGCAAAAAGCCGGTTTATCCGCTCCAGCTTTCCCTGAAGATAGAGCCAGCCGAAAAGAGCTTCCAGCCCCGTTGCGGCATGGTACTGACCTATATCCGCATTTTTGGGTACTGTATGTACATGGGCGTTGCGGCCCCGCTTATATATGGCCAGCTCATCTACGTCCAGAACATCCAGAAGCTTCTCTGCTGCGGCGGCCTGGGCGGAGGCCTTCACCATTTTCACGGTGCTTTTATGCAGGTCCAGCAAAGCGGTGTGTCCGCTCTGGCAGAGCATACTGCGCACCAGCAGCTCATAAACTCCATCCCCCACATGGGCCAGGCCCAGTATGCTTATTTTGTTTACATCTCTGACTTCCATCTCCGGGAAAAATCCGTACATATCTTCACCTAAGGCGGCAGGGTGTTTTCACTCCCTGCCGCTCCCCTTTTTTAATTATCCTCTGCCGGCCCGTCCTCATGGGCAGCGCTGCCTATGGGCAGAAGAGGTTCCTCACCGGATATCAGGCCAAGATTTCGCTGCACATTGGTCCAGCCCTCCCGGTCTATAGTGACCTGCCTTGGCTTTGCCCCCTCATAGGGGCCAACTATACCCAGCTCCTCCATCTGGTCCACGATACGGGCGGCCCTGGAATAGCCCAGCTTCACCCGGCGCTGGAGCATGGAAACGGAGCAGGAGCCTGTCTCCAGCACAACTTCCACAGCCTGAGGCAGCATCTCGTCAAAGCTGCCGGCAGGTCCCTCGTCGTGGGAATCTTTACCGCTGTCGTGGGAGTTCTTGTCCTGGGCGGCCTTGTTCATAAACTCCTCAATCTCGGAGTTCTGGTTGGTGACCCCGGCCCCTTCTTTTATAAACTGAATGACTTCCTCCCGTTCCTCATCTGAGACGAAAGCGCCCTGGATACGGGTGGGCTTGCCGCAGCCCACAGGCGAGAAGAGCATGTCCCCCATGCCCACCAGTTTCTCAGCTCCCGCCTGGTCCAGTATTATCCGGCTCTCCATGGCGGAGGAAACGGCAAAGGCTATGCGTGAGGGGATGTTTGCTTTCATCAGGCCGGTTATCACGTCGGCCGAGGGACGCTGAGTGGCGATTATCAGGTGCATTCCGGCGGCGCGGCCCATCTGAGCCACCCGGCAGATGCTCTCCTCCACTTCCTTGGAGGCCACCAGCATCAGGTCTGCCAACTCGTCTATGACTATGACAACCTGGGGCAAGGTCTGCTCACCGGCATCCAGGCAGTGCTTATTATAGCTGGCCAGATCCCTCACTCCCACCTCGGAGAAGAGGCGGTATCGCTTGAGCATTTCCACTACCGACCACTGGAGGGCACCTGCGGCCTTCTTGGGGTCGGTGACCACCGGGACATACAGATGTGGTATGCCGTTATATATGCCCAGCTCCACCATCTTGGGGTCTATCATGATAAGGCGCACCTCGTCGGGCCGGGCCTTATACAGCAGGCTGAGTATGAGGGAGTTCATGCACACGGATTTACCGGAGCCGGTGGTACCGGCAATGAGCATGTGGGGCAGCTTTGCGATGTTACCCACAACGCACTCGCCGCCAATGTCCTTGCCCAAAGCAAAGCTGAGCTTGGATTTGGCGTTGACAAACTGTGGGGATTCAATGATGTCCCGCAGGTAGACGGTGCTGACGATCTTATTGGGCACCTCTATGCCCACGGTAGAAATCTTCTCCGGAATAGGTGCAATACGCACGTTAATGACGCCCAGAGCCAGGGCCAGGTCTCCCGCCAGGTTGGTGACTCTGGAGAGTTTCACTCCCTGCTCCAGCTCTATATCATAACGGGTAACTGTGGGTCCCCGGGTGACGCCCACTATAGAGGCATTGATGCCAAAGCTTCTGATAGCCCCCTCCAGTCGGCTGCGGTTCACGGCAATTTCGTCTCTGGCATCTACCGTGGCAGTGCCGCCGCTGTGCAGCAAGGATGTTGGCGGGAACTCATAGTCTCCGCTGTCTCCTGCGGCGGATATGGCCTGGGCCACTGCCTGGGCCTCCGCTTCCACTTCAGCCTTAACGGCCTTCTTTCCCTTAGGCGGGTCGGATATCTCCCCGCTGAAGGACACGGGCTTGAGCTGCTCCCGCTCTTCCCGCTGCACTGCCAGAACCACTCCTGCAATGCTGGCGGCCTCTTCGGGAGTGAGGGGCATGACATCGTCGGTGGGGCCCAGACTGGGCTCCTTGATAATAGGTGTCTTTTTCCCGCTCTCTTTTTTCTTCTCTTCCTTAGCTTCGCTCTCCCGCTTCTCCTTTACCTTTTTCTCAGGTTTCACTTTGCCCGCCTTGCGCTCCGGCTTGGTCTCTCCGGCAAAGGGGTTTACAGACTCTCTGCCGTCTCCGTCAAAGAGGAAGCGGTCATCCTCTTCCTCCTCCAGGGGAATATCCATCATACTTTCCCGGGTAATGCGTTCTATCTTTCTGGCCTCGGTCACGGGCATTTTACCGGTAACTGAGCCTACAGGGGCCAGGGCATCCTCATACATGGAGGGGTCATAGGGGGCAGTGGCTCTGATCTTTATCTGCTGGGCCGCCTTCTTGAAGCTGCTGCTGAAGGCACATATGGCGCAGGCAATAAAGAACACCACCAGCACCGGCAGGGCGCCATATATGCTGAAGGCCATCTCCAGCCCTATAGCCAGCAGACCGCCCAGAGCGCCCGCCGATTCAAGATACTGGCCGGACTCAAAGAGCTGCCCTGCAGTCATTTTTAAATCAAAGTCCGCCTGGAAGGGCGGTTCGTAGATTATGAGGCTCACTATAGCCGCCATAATCAGCGGCAGAAGCAGAGCGCAGAAGCTGCGGAGCATAACCGGGCGGCCTCTGTGAAAGCCAAGGATTATCGCCGTGAGCAGGAAGGCCGGCGCCGTGAGCCAATAGCCCCAGCCCACCAGGCCCTTCAGCAGATTTGCAAAAAACATTATGAAGGAGCCCTCGGAGCGGAAATAGCTTATAGTCACAAAAACGGCAAGAAACAGGAATATGACCGCTCCCACCTCCCGGCGGATAGGTACTACCGGCTCCTGTGGCGGCTGACTTGCAGTCTGCTTCCCACCCTTCTTTGAGGAGGAACTGCTCTTGCTGCTGCCGCTCTTTTTTGTTGTTGTGCTTTTCTTCTTAGTCTGTGCCATTAAAGAGGTCCTTTCTTTGGCGTATGTTGTAAGGTATATATCAGAATATCATGTACAGGATAATGGACAGCACGCCCATCACCCAGCAGTAATAGGCAAAGCCTCCGAACTTACCCTTGTTGCTTATGTATTTCAGCAGATTTATGGCTGCTATGCCTGAGAGCATTGCTGCCACCATGCCTACAAGGTAGGCCGGGACGCTGGCCCAGTTTATGCCCTCCCTGAAGGCATCGGCCAGGCTGAGGATATTGGCCCCCAGCACGGCGGGTATGGACAGGAGGAAGGAGAATTTAACCGCAAAATCCCGGCGAAGGCCGGTGGCTATGCCGGCGGTAATGGTAGTGCCGGAGCGGGACAGGCCGGGCAGAGTGGCAAAGCCCTGGGCCACGCCCATGAGCAGGGCGTCCAACAGCGTGGTGTTCCGGGCGTTCTTGCGGCCCTTGGCCATGCGGTCCGAGGTGAAGAGCACAACGCCGGTGAGCAGCAGGATGCA
>ERZ827492.2628-NODE-2628-length-12340-cov-4.643549_pt1 | contig 12340 bp, 7 predicted proteins | sample MGYA00519704_ERZ827492 | MGnify/ENA primary metagenome ERZ827492 (study PRJEB31778, sample SAMEA3449325) | human gut metagenome | biome: human gut; feature: human-associated habitat; material: faeces | place: United Kingdom | collected 2010/2012 ...
AGGTGGCCTCCTCGCAGGCGGTGTCGCCGCCGCCGACCACGGCCACGTCCTTTTTACGGTAGAAGAAGCCGTCGCAGGTGGCGCAGGCACTCACGCCCATGCCGCGGAATTTCGTCTCCGAGGGGAGCCCCAGGTATCTGGCCGAGGCGCCCGTGGCAATGATCAGGCTTTCGGCCCTGATCTCCTTCTCGCCGTCGATCACCACGTGGAACGGCCGCGACGCGAGGTCTACGCGGGTGGCTGTGCCCGTGCGGATCTCGGTGCCGAAGCGCTCGGCCTGACGCCGCATGTCGGCCATCATCTGCTGGCCGCTGACCCCGTCGGGGTAGCCCGGGAAATTCTCCACGTCGGTCGTCGTCGTGAGCTGCCCGCCCGGTTCGATGCCCTCGTAGAGCACGGGCTGGAGGTTTGCACGCGACGTATAGATGGCGGCCGTGTATCCTGCGGGGCCGCTGCCGATAATCAGGCATTTGATCGTTTCTTCCATGACTTGTAATTTTTTGTATTTGTTATCGTGATTATATGCTCCGAAGTCCCGCCGGTCGCCTTTTCCGGTTGTGCCGGGCAGCGCCCCTCCGGGCCGGGTTTGCCAATGCAGCCGGAAGGCGCCGATAACGGCGAAATATCTAATATTGCCGTTGTCACCTGCAAATTTCAGGCCCGCAGGGCTCCGGGACTTCCGTCCGGAACTCCGTGAGGCGGCGTCCCAGGTAGTCGAACAGCGCCCAGTGCCCGTTGTTGCGCACATGCACCACGCTGGCGGCGGGGTCGTAGTCGACGATTTCGTATTCGGGAGGTATGACGTAACAGCCCCGGCGGTCGATCAGCCCCATCCCCGTCTGCGTCTGTACCTCGGCGCGGCCTTCGCGGAAATCGCCCGCCCAGACGAACTGCGCCGGGATCACCGGGTTGTTGTCCGTATCCACGAACCCGAACCCGTTGTCGTCCTCCACGCACACCAGCCCTTCGAATACGTGGCTCGTCCACCGGTGTCCGGTCAGACTGCGCAGCGGGTTGTAGGGCACCGTGACGTCGTTGGCCGTCTGGCGGGGCACGGGTGCCTCGGCGATCCTGTGCCGGAGGACGTCGAATGCCTCCCTGTCAGCCGTGCCGGGCTCCGCTGCTCCGATTCGGGCATCGTAATAGCGTATCGGGACGAACCGTCCCCGGTGCCAGCGGAGGTTCGCTTCCTTGAGGTTGTTGTGCGTGAATTCCAGCTCCCCGAGCGCCGCCTGCAAGGCGTCGAGCGCCGCGAGCAGCGTCGTTTTGTCCTCGGCAAGCAGCGCTTCGGCGAACTCCCTTCCGGCGGGCAGGTGCTGCAATACCAGATCCGTGTGCCGTTCCGTGCCCGCCGCGTCGTGCCAGCGCATTTCGCCCGGCAGTATGCGGCATTCGGCCAGGTAGCCGGTGTTGAGTTTGCGCAGCGCCGAGACCGTGCGTTCGATCCGGGGCATGGCCGACGGGTTGAGGGGCATGGCGACGAGCCACCGCTCGCCCCGCCATTCGACTTCAGCCTCGGCGAAACGCGTCGTGCGCACCAGGCGCGGCATGCCGTTGGGTTCCGTAACGGGGCGGGCGTCGGCAAGCATCGCCAGCGACAGGTCGGGCGTCAGCAGTGCCCGGGAGAAATGTTGCAGGGTCACTATCATCTCTATTCGGTTTTGACGCTGATGGAACCTATGTTGAGCATGGCGACCAGCTGGGCCGCCGAGGCGTTGTAGCTCATGCCGCGGAAGGGCGGGATCGCACCCGGGCCCTTGGCTTCGCGGATGGCCTCGTTGAAGACCGCGGGCATTTCGCTCGAACAGTCGTAGAGCAGCGAGGCATACCGGTTCGTATACCGGGCTTCGTGCGCCTCGGGGAAGAATACCGGCCGTTCGGTATCCCCGGCAGCGATATGGATGTTGATCAGCAGGACGTTGCCGTCGACGGTGCCCAGCGCCTTGATCTGGTCGCAGACCGCACGTAGCTCCTCGTTGTCGCAGTCCGTGGCCTCGCCGTCGGTGATATTGAAGACCACGGGAGGGAAACTTTCGGCGTTGGCCGTGCGGGAAGTCCAGCTGGCGGCTATGTCCCTCACGCGGCGCAGTGCCTCGCACATCGGCGTCTGCCCGGCCGACAGGGGCTTGATCCACGCCGGTGCGGGAATCTCCCGTAGGGCGATGCTGCCGTCGGGAAGCCGGTGTTCGATCACCTCCGTGTGCACCGGCATCTCCTGTGCCGCCAGGGCGCTGACAGGCACCAGATCCTCGCCTCCGGGCAGCAGCGAGCGTACCTCGTCGTCGCCCGAATAGCCGACCACGGCGATGTCGTAATAGTCGCGTACGCCGTCGCTGCGGCGTGCCCGTTCGACGAGCTCGAACAGCAGGTCGTTGGTGATGGTTGCAACCGCTTCGGCCTTGGTCATGCAGCGTCCCCGGAAGAGGATGCTTTCGGCCATCGACCCCGAGCCGTCTATGGCCAGGATGAATGCCGTGCGGTGGTTGCGTGTGATGCTCTGTGTATACATGTTGCGTCTATTTAAGTCCCCGGACGGAGTAGTAGTCGTCGCGTACTTCCCCTTCGTCGTCGCTGTCGAGGCCGTAGCTGACCGCCATGTCGAGCGAGCAGTCGCGGTCGCGGTCGGCGTCGGTCGTACGGCGCATCGTCGCGCGGGCGTTGCGCCCCGCCGCGATGGCCTCTTCTATCTCCGCCACGGTCGGGATGTGTCCCAGCAGCGATGCGTAGACCCCTTCGGCCCAGCTGTGGGCGTAGTCGTCGTAGTGGACGGAAAAGACCCTGAACCGGTTGTCCACCTCTTCGGGCGAGGCCAGTTCGCCGTGGTCTATGGCGTCGAGGATGGCCTCGACTTCGCGTTTGGTGATATACTGTCCGGCGATGTCGAGCCAGCGGCCGCTGCCGTCGTAGCGTTCCGCCGATTCCCCCCGGTCGAGCATCGCGCCCAGCGCCGCCACGATGAAACGGTTGTAGAGTCCGATGCCCCGTTTGAGGGCCGCCGCGCGGATGATCGCCTTCTGGTGGACGTACGTCGGGGCGTCGGGGTCTTCCTCTGCGATCGCGTGGAGCGTATCCACGGCCCTGAGCATTCCCGAGGTGATATAAGGGTTGTATTCTTCGAAGTTGATGACGTCGCGCCGTATGGTGCGGCGGTCGCGTGCAGGCCATTTCTCGATGTCGCGCACGGCGCCGTAGCTGGTGAGGTTCGCCCCGGGCATGAGCACCGAACGCCCCTCCTTTTCGACCAGGTAGGAGTAGGGGAAGGCCGACGTGTCGTGGTGGAACGAGTGGTGCCCCATGATCATCGTGAAAGCCCCTTCCAGCGCTGGGGACATGATGTAGGCGCCGCTGGCGAACTTGCAGCCCCTGAGGTGCACCGCCTGGTGCACGGCGCCGCTCTTGAACAGGTGGTTGCTCTGGTTCGAGCCGCTGCCCGCGTTGAAAAACGAGAACATGCCCGCGATGAGCAGCGACGACTTGTGGTGCGAGACGGTGTAGGGCCCCGCGAAGATCGAGGCGGCCTCGCCGTTCTCGCAGTGCGAGTTGGCGAAGAACAGCGATTCGGCCGCCGTGAAGGCCTTGTCCAGCCGGCAGCTTTCGCCCACGAAACAGCGTTCGACGATCGAGCCGTTGTCGATCCGGGCGTTTTCCGCGGCGATGAAGTCGTAGGCCTTGACGTCCACGCCGATGTGCGCGCCGTCGCAGACCGTGCCGTTTTCCAGTATCGAACAGCCGTCTACGGTGACGTTGTCGCCGATGCGGACTTCGCGGATGAACCTGGCGCCGACGATGCGGCTGCCTTTGCCGACGCTCCCCGTCTGCGAGGCGCGGGCTTCGGCATAGTCGTCGACCATCTTTTCCAGGGCCGCCATGGTCTGCGGGCGGTGACGGTAGACGGCCATCAGGTAGGCTGCCTGTGCCGAAAGGCGGTCGTAGATCTTCACCGTGCGCCCGCCGCATTCGTTCATCGTCGCCACGCCCACGCCGTTCCCGAACGTGCTCCTGCGGCGGCATTCGAGTGCCGTGACCCCTTCGACGAGCGCCCCTTCGCCGATGTGGTAGTTGCACACCCGTGAGCGGATGATGCGCGCTCCGGAGCCGACCACGACCTTGCCTTCCAGGTGGCTTTGCAGCAACTGGAAGGGGGTGAAATCGTCGGCGACCGAGACCTGCGACCACGCTTCGGCCGAGGAGCCGAGCGACTCGACCGCGGCGATTTCCGCCGGTGTCATATTTCTGAATTGGGGCATCACAATCGTATTTAGCAGATGCAAATATAACGAATTGCGGCTAAATTTCAAACTCGCGCCCTGCGCGGTCGATTTCCAGCCGCCTGCCGTCACGGATGACCTCCGCACGGCCGTTGCGGAAGGGTTTTACGGCTTCGTACCCCGCACATCGTATCCGGGTGCGCCCTTCGATGTCGATGTAGTGCCAAGCCTGGCCCACCCTGACGGCGGCAAGCCCTTCGGTAAAGTCGAATCCGCAGTCGTAGAGCGGCGGTATGACGATCCGCTCCGGTGTCCTGTAACCCCACAGGCCGTTCCCGACGAACAGCTCCGGCGAAACTGCGCCGCCGTCGTTCCGTACGTCTCCGTCTTTGCCCGCAAACAACTCTCCGCCGCTTGTGTCCCCGTCTGTGTGCTTGTCCCTGCCGTACCCTGTATTCCCGGTTATACCTCTTGTGCCTCCGCCTGTGTGCTTGTCCGCGCCGCACCCTGTATTTCCGGCTGGATACCTCTCTGCGCCGCCGTCCGTGTCCCCGCTTTTGTCCCCGCCCGTATTCCCGGTTGTCTCTTCGCCTTCTCTCCCGCCGCACGGGGGCCCGCCAGTGCGTGCGGCCCATGCCAGCAACTCCGGCAGCCCGAACAAACGGGGCGTGGGTGCATACAGCAACCGTGCGATGCGGTACTGCACGGCCAGCCCTTCGCGTTCGAAAAGCGCGATGGCCTCGCGGAGCGCCTCGTCGGTGCGGATCTGCTGCGGGGAGAAGAGCAGCCCGTCGGCATCGGGGTAGCGTACGTACAAGGTGGGGTCGAGCGCCAGCGCATGAAGGGCCGTCGAGATCAGCGCCGCGGGGTAGTCGTCGAGCGAGGCATTGAAGTCGCGGATCGTCCGTGCCGGGTGTTGGAAGGCCGCGGTACCCAGTTCGGGGCTCGCCTCCCCGGCGAATGCGGGCAGGTACATGGCATCGAGGTCGATCAGGTGCAGCCGCCCCGAGGAATCCACGACGATATTTTCGGGTTTGAGGTCTCCGTGTGCCCAGTCGTCCGACGTAAGCCTTGCGGCCAGGCGGTCGAACGCCGCGGCCAGTTGCCCCAACCGTGTTGCGTCTTCTGCCGCGGCCGTCTCTGCGACGGCTTCGTGGAGCGTCGCGCCTTCGATCCAGTCGCCCAGTACGACGTCGACCCAAACCCCGCTCCGGGGCGAGTCGTAGAGGTACAGCTCCTGCGGCAGCAGCCGTTCGCCGTAAATCTCCGCCAGGTGGCGCGGCGGATGCATGTAGCACCGCAGCGAGCGGATATGCCCTTCGTGGCGGACACGGAAGACGATGGCGCTGTTGCCTACGGTGTAGCACATGCGGCCCCGGCTGTCACGGCATACCTCCATGCCGCCCAGGGTTTTCGTCAATCCGTGGGTGTCGGCCAGTGTCGTGAGGTATTGTCGCAGCGTGAACACGGTTTATTGGTTGTCTTGTTGCCGGGGTTGGAACCGAAGATTCCGGTTTGCAGGGTGGGGCGGCGAAAGCGGAGCCGCCTCCCGGCCTGGGCGAAGGTTCCCTGCTGCCTGCGGCGCCTGTGGAATCCGCGTCTTTCACCTCCAGTCCCGGCAGGTCGTGAAAAGTACCGCTGTCGGCCACCGTGGCAAGTTGGGCCAGGGCCGCATAATACAGTAATACGGTATCCGGGTTTAAAAAAGCGGGGCTTTCCAGTCCCGCTTCGTGTTCGTTAATGGCAGTCGCAGTGGCCGTCCCCATGGTCGCACCCGCCGCCGCAGTCATCCCCGCAGTCGCCGCATGAACAGCCGCCCTGCAAGTCTTCGGGCGTTACGTCGCGCACTGATACGACCTCGACGTCGAAATTGAGCGTCTTGCCCGCCATCGGGTGGTTGAAGTCCATCTTCACGGTTTCGTCGCCGACCTCCTTGACGATACCCATCATGCGGTTGCCCTGGTTGTCGCTCATCGGCACCTGCGAACCCACGAAGAGGATGTCTTCGGCCAGTTTGCCGTCGACCATGAATATATTTTTCGGCAGGTCTACCACGGCATCGGCGATCAGCTCGCCGTAGCCGTCCTTGGGCTCGAGGGTGAACGAGACGGCCTCGCCGATCTCCTTGCCCAGGATTGCCTCCTCGAATTTGGGAAGCAGCATGCCTGTCCCGAAGATGAATTCGAGCGGCTGTCCCGGGCGCGACTGGTCTGCGATTTGTCCGTCGACAGTGAGCTTGTAGTCCACGCCGACCATTTTGTTCTGTTCTACTTTCATTGTAATCTGATTAGGATTTATTGCATGTAATTGATTGGCAAAGATAGAAATTAAGTTCCGGATTTGCAATTACTGCGGAATTTATCTGGTTTTATGGAAGCTTATCTCCCTATTATGCTAAAATCGTGCAAAAAAAAATTATTTTCCGCTTCTGTTGCTTTCGGCCCGTTTCGTCGGGTCTGTCCGGGTGAAATGCCGGGGCCGGATACGTGCCGCGATGCTTACGGTGCCGGCGTGCGTGCCCGCGTTTTTGGTACGTAGTAGCCGGTTCGGGACAGCCTATTCGCAGTTGCGGCAGCAGAGGTTGCGGTCGCCGTAGCCGTTGTCGATCTTGGTTACGTAGGGGAAGAACTTGGCTTCGCGCACCCATGCGAGCGGGAATGCCGCCTCGGCGCGGGTGTAGGGATGCGTCCATTCGCCGGCGATCTCGACGGCGGTGTGCGGCGCGTTGGCGACCACGTTGTCGGCCTGCCCCGCGGCAGCTTCGCATTCGCGCTTGATGCTCACCAGCGCTTCGATGAAGCGATCCATCTCGGCCTTGGGTTCCGATTCGGTCGGCTCGACCATCAGCGTCTCATGCACGGGGAACGAGAGCGTCGGGGCATGGAACCCGTAGTCCATCAGGCGGTGGGCGATGTCGCCGCAGTCGATGTTGTAGTCCTTCTTGAAAGAGGTCAGGTCGAGGATCATCTCGTGTCCCACGCGGCCGGTCTCGCCCGAATAATAGGTGCGGTATTCCGGTGCCAGCGCCGAGGACATGTAGTTGGCATTGACGATCGCCATTTCGGTGGCGCGGCGCAGCCCGTTTCCACCCAGCATCTTGATATAACCGTAGGTTATGGGCAGCAGCATGGCGGAGCCCCAGGGGGCCGACGCCACGGCCGTGATGCCCTCGTCGCCGCCCGTCGGCATAACCGGATGCGAGGGGAGGAATGCCCTGAGGTGCTCGGCGACGCAGATCGGGCCTACGCCCGGGCCGCCGCCGCCGTGGGGCATGGCGAAGGTCTTGTGCAGGTTGAGGTGGCAGACGTCGGCGCCGATGTAGCCGGGGTTGGTCAGCCCCACCTGCGCGTTCATGTTGGCGCCGTCCATGTAGACCTGCCCGCCTGCGTCGTGCACGGCGTCCACGATCTCGCGGATGCGGCTCTCGAACACGCCGTGCGTCGAGGGGTAGGTGACCATCAGCCCGCACAGCTCCGAACTGTATTCCCCGGCCTTGGCCTTGAGGTCTTCGACGTCGATGTTGCCCTTGTCGTCACAGGCTACCGTGACGATCTTCATGCCGGCCATGGCGGCCGACGCGGGGTTGGTGCCGTGGGCCGAGGCCGGGATCAGCACCACGTTGCGGTAGCCCTGTCCGCGGCTCTGGTGGTAGGCGCGGATCACCATCAGCCCGGCGTATTCGCCCGCAGCGCCCGAATTGGGTTGCAGGGAGCAGGCCGCGAAGCCCGTGATCGTCGCCAGGTCGTTTTCCAACTCCTTGATTAACTGCATGTAACCTTCGGCCTGGTCGGCCGGGGCGAAGGGGTGCATCATCTGGAAGCCCGCCAGCGAGAGCGGCTGCATGAGCGCCGCGGCGTTGAGCTTCATGGTGCACGAACCTAAAGAGATCATCGAATTGGCGAGCGAGATGTCCCTCAGTTCGAGCTTCTTGATGTAGCGCATCAGGTCGCTTTCCGAGCGGTAGGTGTTGAAGACCGCCTCCGAGAGATAGGCCGTGCGGCGGCGCAGGGCGGCCGGCACGCGGCTTTCGGTGACGGGCTTTACGGCCTTGGCTTTCCTGCCTTTGGCGGTGGCGAAGATGCGTATTACCTCGGCGACCTCTTCGGGGGTGGTCACCTCGTCGAACGACATGCGCACGGAGCCTTCGGTGGGGTAGTAGAAGTTGATGCCGTTTTCGAGTGCCAGCGACTGCACGACGGCGGCTTCGGCCGAGACTTCGAGCGTGTCGAAGAAGTCTGCGGCGGCGAGTTTGTAATCCATCGCCTGGAGTGCGTCGGCGACCGTTGCGGCGGCCAGGTGGGCCGTGTCGGCAGCGCGTTTCAGCCCCTCGGGGCCGTTGTAGACGCAGTAGAAGCCTGCCATCGAGGCCATCAGCGCCGAGGCGGTGCAGATGTTCGACGTGGCGCGTTCGCGCTTGATGTGCTGTTCGCGCATCTGGAGCGCCATGCGCAGCGCCTTGTTGCCGAGGCGGTCGACCGAGACGCCGATGATGCGGCCGGGCATGTTGCGCTTGTAGGCCTCGCGCGTGGCCATGTAGCCTGCGCCGGGGCCGCCGAAGCCCATCGGGGTGCCCAGGCGTTGCGTCGAGCCGACGGCGATGTCGGCGCCCCACTCGCCGGGGGATTTGAGCAGCGCCAGCGAAAGCAGGTCGGCGGCAGCCGTGACCAGCACGCCCTTGGCATGTGCTGCGGCCGTGAAGTCCGTATAGTCGCGCACGGCGCCGTTGGCGGCCGGGTACTGGACGATGGCGCCGAACTCCTTGCCCGTGAAGCTGTATTCGTCGTATTCGTCGACGATCAGTTCGATGCCGAACGGTTCGCTGCGCGTGAGCAGCACGTCGAGCGTCTGCGGGAAGATGTTGCGGTCGACGAAGAGCTGGTTGCGACCTTCCCTGACCGCTTCGCGCGAGCGCAGCGCGAACATCATCAGCATGGCTTCGGCGGTGGCCGTGCCCTCGTCCAGGAGCGAGCAGTTGCCGATCTCCATGCCCGTGAGCGAGATCACGGCGGTCTGGAAGTTCAGCAGCGCCTCGAGACGGCCCTGCGAGATCTCGGCCTGGTAGGGCGTGTAGGAGGTGTACCAGGCGGGGTTCTCGAAGACGTTGCGCACGATGGCGGCCGGGACGGCACAGGGGTAGTAGCCCATGCCGATGAACGATCTGAGGCAACGGTTGCGGTCGGCCAGCGAGCGGATGTGGGCGGCGAATTCGTATTCGCTCATCCCTTCGGCCGGCAGTGCGAGCGGCTTCTTGAGCCGGATGGACTGGGGAATGACCTGCGAGATCAGTTCGTCGACCGACTTTGCGCCGATCACTTCGAGCATGGCTTTGAGGTCTTTTTCGTTGCTGACGCCGATGTGGCGTTCGGAAAACTTGTCGAACATAGTTATCATCAATTGGTTATTGTCGTCGGATGCGCCGGGCGGCGCGTAATTCCCATGCAAAAATACTATTTTTACGAAGACCGCAAGCGCCTGCCGGGCTTATATTTTCCGCCGCATGCGGCCTGCGGCGCCGCATCCTGCCGGGCGGTGTCCCGGCATCGGCGGGGTACGGGGCGGGGAGCCCGGCGGGGCTTTCCGGGGTCAGTACTTGAAACTGCTGCCGCCGATGAACTCCCGGATGATCGACGTGGGCGGGATCTCGTCGGGCGGGATGGGGGTGAAGTTTTTCAGGAACTTCAGCATGCGCCGCGCCTCGTCGTACTCGGGTACCGTGTCGGGAACTTCGCGGAGGATCTTTTCGGCATAGGGGCGCAACACCGAGATTTCGTAGAAAAGCGACGAGTTGAGCATGACGTCGGCGTTTTCCTGGTAGGGGAAGATGTGCTTCTCCTCGCCGCGGCGGACGGAGCCCCAGCGCGAAAGCGTCGCCACGGCATCGGCGCCGCGTTGCGTATAGTCGCGCGTGAGGCGGCGCAGCAGGCGATTGTCGGTCGTGGCGATGCGCGAGAGGTTGTCCATCGCCACCGACGTGAAGCACGAGATGTAGATGCGGAATTTCTGCGCTTCGGGGACGCTCGGGGTGAGGCGCGGGTTGAGCCCGTGGATGCCCTCGACGATCAGGATCGAACGCTCGTCGAGCGTCAGCGGGTTGTTGTGCCACGTGCGGCGGCCCGTGATGAAGTCGTAGCGCGGGATGTCGACGCTTTCGCCGCGCATCAGGCGGCAGAGGTGGTCGTTGAACAGGTCGAGGTCGATGGCTTCGAGCGCCTCGTAGTCGTAATCGCCGTCGGCGTCGCGCGGGGTCTTTTCGCGGTCGACGAAATAGTCGTCGAGCGAGATCAGCACCGGCTGCAGCCCCAGTACGCCGAGCTGGATGCCCAGCCGTTTGGCCGAGGTGGTCTTGCCGCTCGACGAGGGGCCCGAGATCAGCACCATGCGTACGCCGCGCGAGATGTTGGCGTCGTAGATCGTGTCGGCGACCCATGCGAACTTGCGTTCGTGGAACGCTTCGGCCAGTTTGATCATGCCGCCCGCGTCGCCCGCGAGCACCTTGGAGTTGACGGCGCCCACGGTGGGCACGCCCATGATCCGCACCCAGGACTGGTATTCCTGGAAGATGCCGAACATCTTTTCCTGTTCGACGTTGGTGTTGAGCCGGTCGGGCGCCGTGCGCAGCGGCAGGGCGAGGTAGAACCCGTTGTAGTAGGGTTCGATGCCGAACAGGTCGACGAACCCTGTCGAGGGCGCCAGCGCGCCGTAGAAATAACCGTCGGTGTCGCCGAGCGTATAGAGGTCGCTGTAAAGCCGCGGGCGGGTGTCCAGCAGGGCCACCTTGTCGGTGAATCCCTCCTCGGCATAGCGCGCCCGGACCTCGGTCGTGAGCATCCGCTCGCGGGTGATGGGCAGGTTGCGCACGGAGAGTTCGCGCATGCGGCCCTGCAACCGTGCGGCGTCGTCGGCCGTGAATTCGTCGATGCCGTCGATCTCGCAGTAGAAGCCGCTGTGTCCCAGCGAGTGCCGGATGTGGAGCGTCTGCCCGGGGTAGAGGTCCCGGACCGCCTTTTGCAGCAGGAACCACGCCGTGCGCTGGTAGACCCGGATGCCGGCGAACGAGGTGACATCGACGAAACGGATCGTGACGGGGGCATATATCTTGTAGCTGAGTTCTTTGAGGCGGTTGTTGACGAAGGCCGCGAGGAACGGATAGCGCCCGGGCGTCAGGCGTTTGGCGACCTCCGAGAGCGGGGTGCCCATCGGTACGTCGATCTCAGTGCCGAGGTTTTCGCAGATGACTTTGATGATGTCGGTCATAGAATAGTTTTTACGGAATAACGTATGTAAAGATAGGAATTATTTGTACTTTTGACAAATATTCGTCCAAATGAAAAACAGTGTCAACCATATGAAAAGAATGTTTCGGACGCTTCTGATCGCCGCTGCGGCTGTCGCTGCGGCCTGCGCTCCCCGCGAGCGGACCCTCGTGCTGCTTTCGACGAACGACATGCACGCCAAGATTCAGAATTTCCCGCGGCTGGCGGCGGCCGTCGGGGCCTGCCGCGACACGGCGCAGCTGGGGGGGCTGGTCGATGCCGGCGACCGTTGGACCGGCAACGCCTATGTGGACATGGCGGCTGCGCCCGGAATGCCGATGATCGCCCTGATGAACCGCCTGGGCTACGACGTGGCGACGCTCGGAAACCACGAATTCGACCACGGGCAGGCGTTTCTGGGCCGCATGATCGACAGCATGGATTTCGAGGTGGTCTGCGCCAACGTGGTGAGCGACACGTGCACCTTCCCGCAGCTGCCGCCCTACGTCGTGATCGAGGAGGGCGGCCTCCGCATCGGGTTCGTCGGCGTGGTGACCAACTACGAGGGCCCGGGGCATCCCGCGGGCAATGCCGCCTGTTTCAAGGGGCTGGAGTTCCCCGATCCGCAGCTGATGGCGGCGAAGTATGCCGCCGAACTGCGTCCGAAGGTGGACGTGCTGGTGTTGGTCTCGCACATGGGCGACGACCGTGACCGGGAGCTGCTCGAAACGGAGACGCTGTACGACGTGGTGGTCAGCGGGCACACCCATGTGGAGGTCGATTCGCTGGTGAACGGCACGATGCTGACGCAGACCGGCAAGTATCTGAAAAATATCGGCGTTACGGAGATCAGGCTCCGGGGCCGGAAGATCGAAAGCA
>ERZ827492.2636-NODE-2636-length-12320-cov-5.890583_pt1 | contig 12320 bp, 9 predicted proteins | sample MGYA00519704_ERZ827492 | MGnify/ENA primary metagenome ERZ827492 (study PRJEB31778, sample SAMEA3449325) | human gut metagenome | biome: human gut; feature: human-associated habitat; material: faeces | place: United Kingdom | collected 2010/2012 ...
GGCGGGCAGCGAAACGCTCAAAAAGCTCGACAGCGCGTACAAAAACGCGGACAGCAATACCAGCACCGATGACGATTCGCTCCGCAAGGGCGCAACCGGCACGGCAGTCAAGACGCTGCAGACCAACCTGAAGAAGCTGGGCTTCTACACGGCGTATGTCGACGGTTCGTTCGGCTCGACGACCGAGAGCGCCGTCAAGGCATTCCAGAAAAAATACGGTCTGTCGGCGGACGGCGTGGCGGGCAGCGCGACGCTCAAGAAGATTGAATCCGCCGTGGCGAGCGCCAGCAGCGGCAAGATTACCACTGAGCGACTGGACTGGTTCAATGGCGGCAAGTACGTCATCCCGAACGGCGCGGTATTCCAGATTAAGGACGTCAGCACGGGGCTGATTTTCTCCGCGCGCCGGCAGAGCGGCGGCAACCACATGGACGCCGAGCCGCTGACGGCGGAAGATACCGCGATTCTCAAGAAAATCAACGGTGGCACGTTCAGCTGGCGCCGCCGCGCAGTGCTGGTGAAGTACAACGGGCATGTGTATGCCGCGTCGATTTACTCCGAACCCCACGGCACAAACACAATTCTGGACAACAACTTCGATGGGCAGTTCTGCCTGCACTTCTACGGCAGCAAGACCCACGGTACAGACCGCGTGGATGCAGATCACCAGAAGTGCGTGGAACAGGCCATGAAGGCGACTTGGTAAAAATCCCAGTCAAAGGGCAAAGCAATGGGCACTGCTGCAGCGCGGCAGTGCCTTTTTGCGCACATCCGAAATCATCCGCCGATGCCCTATTGACAAATCGCCCAAAATCCATACAATAAAATTGCGGCTGAAATCATTCATTTTTCATTCATTCCGATGGACAGCCGAGGACAAGAGAGAGAGGAAAGTACCATGTTCGGATTCCGACCCGACGGACGGCGCGTGTCGTCCATTGACCCCATCGTCGGCATTACGCCGTACCTGATGCCCATGCGCTGCGACGCGCAGGTTTTTCTGCAGCATCGCGTGGACTATGAGCTGCTGACGCGCTACATTGCGGCGCAGGCGGCGAAGGGCGAGAAAATCACGTTCATGCAGATTATTATCGCCGCGTTCGTCCGCACTGTGTCCCAGCACCCGGAAATCAACCGCTTCATCCTCAATAAGCAGTTCTTCGCGCGGAACATGTGCGCCGTGTCCTTCACGATGCTCAAGAACCCGCAGAACGCCGAAATGGGCGAGACAGCGGTGAAGGTGAAGTACGACCTGACTGACACCATCTACGATGTGCGCGACCGCATGGAAAAGGTCATCAACGCCAACCGCGGCGAGGACAAGAAGAATTTCGCGGATAAGCTGGCGAAAGCGGTACTGGTCGTGCCGGGTCTGGCAACGGGCATCGTCGCGCTGGTTCGCCTGCTTGATCGCTACGGGCTCTGCCCCGGCGCACTGCTGGACGAACTGCCCTTCCATACCAGCATGTATATCACCAACAACGCCTCCATCGGCCTGCATCACGTCAACCACCACATCTACAACTTCGGTTCGGTTACGCTGTTCTTCGGCATGGGTACCGTGGAGAAGGTTGCCGTGGTGGAGAAGGGCGAGGCGCGCATGAAGCGCTTCCTGCCCATCGGCATCACGGCGGATGAGCGCGTCTGCTCCGGCGCGCACTACGCGGCGTTCTTCGGCACGATGTCGTATCTGCTCAATCATCCGGAAGAACTGGAGAAGCCGCCGGAATCCGTCCGCTTTGACGAAAAGTGCGAATACCACGTCCCGAAAGTTGGCGAGCAGCCGGCGAAGAAGCAGAAAAAGCAGCAGAAAGCCACGGTTCAGGCGTAAATCAGCAGGAAAAAACGCATGATATGTCGAAATCCTCCGTTGCAGCGCATTCCTTGAAACGGGAGTGCAGAAGAACGGAGGATTTTTTTCATGCAGAATGTAGGTATTGTCGGCTTGGGGCTGATTGGCGGGTCACTCGCGAAAACCATCAAGCTCCACACGCCGTACACGGTTTATGGCACGGACAAGAATGCGGACACGATGCGCCGCGCGTTCCTGATGGAAGCGATTGATGGCGAACTGACGGCGGAGACGCTGCCGCAGTGCGATGTTGTGCTGATCTGCCTGTACCCGCAGGGGATTATCGACTATGTGACCGCGCACGCGGCGGACTTTAAGCCCGACAGCCTTGTGATTGACTGCGGCGGCGTGAAGCAGGTGATTTGCGACGCGCTGTTTCCCGTATCACAGCGGTATGCGTGGCACTTCATCGGCGGACACCCGATGGCGGGGCGCGAGTACAGCGGCTTCAAGTATGCCCGCGACGATCTGTTCGACCATGCGTCGATGATTCTGTGCGGTCATGGCGACGACGACCCGGCGATTTTGCAGCGCGCCCGCGACTTTTTCATGAAACTGGGCTTCCTGCGTGTGCAGTTCACGACGCCGAAGACGCATGACGAGATGATTGCGTATACGTCGCAGCTGGCGCATGTCGTGTCGAGCGCGTATGTGAAGTGCCCGCTGGCGGATAAGCACCGCGGGTTCTCGGCAGGGAGCTTCGCGGATATGACCCGCGTGGCACGGCTGAATGAGGATATGTGGACGGAGCTGTTCTTTGATAATCGAGAGGCGCTTCTGCCGGTGGTGGAGGACTTGGTGCAGCGGGTGACGGAGTATCGGGACGCGCTTCGGGATGAGGATAGGGAAGGAATGAGAAAATTATTGCGTGAGGGACGCGAGACGAAGGAACGCCTGACGGAGTAACATGCGGGTAAAGTATGGAAGAGCGCTCAACCCAATTGCGCGAAGGGGTCAAGGGGGGACTTCGTCCCTTTTCGTCTGCCCCTTGCGGAGTCCAGAGGCAGAGCCTCTGGTGGGGTTTGGGGCAACGCCCCAACTGTTCCTCGTCCGACCAATTCAAAAGGAACAGTCAACAAAGGCGCAGGCAGCGAAGCGTCCCTGCCAGTAACTTCGCGCGTCCGCAGACGCGCCCCCAAGCCGCTCTTCCTACCACTTGCGCATTGCCGCGCCATATGGGCGCGACCGACCCTATATTTCATGCAGCACCAAATAATTTGCGCGGAGTGCTTGCATTTGCGGCGGGCGTGGTGTATAATCACAGCAGAGCAATGAACGGTTCTGACGCGAGGAACGTCCCGGAAAGCGAGTGCGCGGCGGTGGAAGGCGCATGGGGAGCGGGCGCGTCATCCCGACCGGGAGCTGCGGCTAATCCCCGCCGGTTCGTCTCCGAGAGCGGACGCAAGAGAGAGGACAAGGGGGAACATCCGCCTTTGCCCTAAGCCGGGTGGTACCGCGAAGCAATGCAATCCGCAATGCCTTCGTCCCTGCAAAATCAGCAGAGGCGGAGGCTTTTTCTCATACTATTTCCAGATTCGCCTGTGCTATCTGCTTGCGCCTTTTCCCCGCTGTCGTCCGCTCATTCCACTTAGCGTAGCGCTGCTACGCTGCGTTTCATTCGCGTTAGCCAGCGAGAAAAATTCGCGGCGCATCTTAGCGCATTCTCATCAGGAAATAGTATCGCCTCGAATCATCAATCATCAATATGGAGGGAAAAATCATGGCCAAGGAAAAGAAACAGGAATTTGTCACCCACATCACCCCCCGCGACGAGGATTTCTCCCAGTGGTACACCGACGTTATCCTCAAGACGGAATTGTGCGACTACGCGCCCGTTCGCGGCTGCATGATCGTGCGCCCCTACGGCTACGCGATTTGGGAGCGCATTCAGGCGGAAATGGACAAGCGCTTCAAGGAAACGGGTCATCAAAATGTGTATTTCCCGATGCTGATTCCGGAATCGCTGCTGCTGAAGGAGGCGGAGCATGTGGAAGGCTTCGCGCCGGAAGTGGCGTGGGTGACGCAGGGCGGCACGGAAAAATTGCAGGAGCGTCTGGCAGTGCGCCCGACCTCCGAAACCATCTTCTGCACGATGTACGCCAAGTGGGTGCAGACGTGGCGTGACCTGCCGATGAAGTACAACCAGTGGTGCTCCGTCATGCGCTGGGAGAAGGCGACCCGCCCGTTCCTGCGCACGAGCGAATTCCTCTGGCAGGAGGGTCACACCATCCACGCGACCGCCGAGGAAGCGCAGGAAGAAACGATGCAGATGCTGCACGTCTATCAGGAAGTGGCGGAAAACGTGATGGCGCTGCCGGTGTATGTCGGGCAGAAGTCGGAGAAGGAAAAGTTCGCTGGTGCGCGTGCGACGTACTCCATGGAAGCCATGATGCAGGACGGCAAGGCGCTGCAGGCAGGCACGAGCCACAACTTCGGCACGAATTTCGCCGAGGCGTACGGCATTCAGTTCCAGAACAAGGAAGGCAAGCTGACTTACGCCGAGGAAACGAGCTGGGGCGTATCGACCCGCCTGATTGGCGCGATTATCATGACCCACGGCGACGAGCGCGGCCTGCGCCTGCCCCCGCGCGTTGCCCCGATTCAGGCGGTCATCCTGCCGATTGCGGCGCACAAGCCGGGCGTGACGGAGGCGTGCGAGAAGCTGTTTGAGGAATTGAAGGCGGCGGACATCCGCGTCAAGCTCGACGACCGCGACACGGTGTCCGCAGGCTACAAGTTCAACGACTGGGAGATGAAGGGCGTGCCGGTGCGGCTGGAAGTCGGCCCGCGCGACCTCGAAAACGGCGTTGTGACCGTGTTCCGTCGCGACCTGTGTGAAAAGGTGACGCTGCCGCTGGAAAATCTGGCGGACGAATTGAAGGCGCTGCTGGACGACATTCAGCAGACGCTCTTTGACCAGGCGAAGAAGTTCCGCGACGAAAAGACCCACGTCGTCCACAACATGGAGGAACTGGGTGCTGCCGTCGAAAATGGCTTCGCGAAGGCCATGTGGTGCGGCGAACGCGCGTGCGAGGACGAAATCAAGGAGAAATTCAATGCCTCCTCCCGCAATATGCCCTTTGACCAGGAAAAGGAATGGTTCGGCGATACCTGCGTCTGCTGCGGCAAAAAGGCGAAGAAGGTCATGTATTTCGCGAAAGCGTACTAATTTTCCCAGCAAATTGCCTGAAATTTTCCCGAAAGGCGCGAATTAACCATTTACAAACGGGAAAAAATCTGATACAATAATGGATGGGTCTGCGAACCGTTTGCGCGGACGACCGAAGACTCCGACGGCGCACTGCGTGAACAGGCGATTGCCCACGGGCATTGCCCGAAATAAAAATTTGGAGGATGAAATTCCATGACCAAGAGCGAAATCATTGCCACCTACGCCCAGCATGAAGGCGACACCGGTTCTCCCGAAGTGCAGATTGCCCTGCTGACCGACCGCATCAACCACCTGAACGAGCACCTGAAGACCAACCGCAACGACCACCACTCCAACCGTGGTCTGCTGCTGATGGTCGGCCGTCGCCGTGGTCTGCTGGAGTACCTGAAGAAGACCGACATCGAGCGTTATCGTGCGCTGATCGCTAAGCTGAACCTGCGTAAGTAATTATCGCAGAACTCGGCGGCTTTGCGCGCAAGAGCCGCCGTCTGGAGACACGCGGCAGGGGAGAATCCCCCTGTGCATTCCTCCTCACGGCGGCTTTTTGCGGCAAGGCGGCGCAGAACATGGGCAGGGTCTGGAGATGTTATCCCTTGAAAATCCCGAATCGCCTGATTCAGGGGGTTTTCATATGATAGCATCTCCGGGCGGTTCAGGAAGGCAGCCATCCGCCTTCCTACGACTGAGTATAAGGAGATTCTCAATGGAAAGCAAAAAGTACAGCATGGATCTGGCGGGCCGCGAGCTGACGCTGGAATTCGGCAAATACTGCGAACAGGCGGCTGGCTCCGTCTGGGTGCATCTGGGCGATACCGTCGTGATGGTGAACGCGACGATGGCGCCGACCCCCCGTCCCGGCGTGGACTTCTTCCCGCTGGCTGTGGACGTGGAGGAAAAGCAGTACTCCGTGGGCAAGATTCCCGGCGGCTTCATCAAGCGTGAAGGCCGTCCGACCGAAAAGGCGACCCTGACCTGCCGCCTGATCGACCGCCCGCTGCGCCCCCTGTTCAACAAGGGAATGCGCAACGATGTGCAGGTTGTTGTGACCGTGCTGAGCGTTGAGCAGGATGTGCCGCCGGAAATCCCCGCGATGATCGGTTCGTCCATCGCGCTGGCGGTCAGCGAAATTCCGTGGAATGGCCCGACGGGCGCGGTGGTTGTCGGCCGCGTGGACGGACAGTACGTCATCAACCCTGATGAAGAGCAGCGCGCAAAGAGCGATATGCACGTTTACCTCGCCGGCACGAAGGACGCCATCATGATGGTGGAAGCGGGCGCAAACGAGGTCAGCGAAACGGCGATGCTCGACGCCATCATGTTCGGCCACGAGTACATCAAGAAGCTCGTTGAGTTCCAGGACAAGATTGTGGCGGAAATCGGCAAGGAAAAGGTCGAAGTGCCGCTGAACGTGACTGGCGACGACGTGAAGCAGGCCGTGCGTGAATTCGCCTACGACAAGTGCGTGTGGGTGTTTGACACCTTCAACCGTCAGGAGCGTCAGGCGCGTGAAGCGCAGGTCAAGCAGGAAACCATCGAAGCGCTGGCGGAGCAGTTCCCGGAGCGTGAAGCCGAAATCGCCGATGCGCTGTACTACCTGAACAAGGAAGTCATGCGCAAGAAGATTATCGAGCAGGGCATTCGTCCTGACGGCCGCGGCGTGACGGAAATCCGCCCGATTTGGTGCGAAGTGGGCGTGCTGCCGCGCGTGCATGGCTCTGCCGTGTTTACCCGTGGTCAGACGCAGGCGCTGACCGTGACCACGCTGGGCTCTACCAGCGAGGGTCAGGTGCTGGACGGCCTGTCCAGCGAGGACTTCAAGCGCTACATCCACCACTACAACATGCCGCCGTACGCCACGGGCGAAGCGGGGCGCCTCAAGAGCCCCGGCCGCCGCGAAATCGGTCACGGCGCACTGGCGGAGCGCGCACTGCTGCCCGTCATCCCCTCTGAGGAAGAGTTCCCCTACGCAATGCGCCTGGTGAGCGAAATCCTGTCCTCCAACGGCTCGTCCTCCATGGCGTCCGTGTGCGGTTCCACCCTATCCCTGATGGACGCGGGCGTGCCGATTCACGCGCCGGTCGCGGGCGTCGCGATGGGCTTGATTAAGGACGTGGAGTCCGGCAAGGTGGCTGTCCTGACCGACATTCAGGGTCTGGAAGACTTCCTGGGCGATATGGACTTCAAGGTCGCTGGTTCCATGAACGGCATCACCGCCATCCAGATGGACATCAAGATTGCGGGCATTGACCGCACGATTCTCGAAACCGCGCTGGCGCAGGCGCTCAAGGGCCGCCTGTTCATCCTCGAAAAGATGCTCAGCTGCATCGGCGAGCCGCGCAAGGAACTGAGCAAGTACGCGCCCAAGATTGTCCGCTTCACCATCAATCCGGAGAAGATTCGCGAGGTTATCGGACCCGGCGGCAAGATGATCAACAAGATTATTGCCGAAACCGGCGTGAAGATTGACATCGAGGACGACGGCCGCGTGTTCATCTCCACCCCCGACGCGGAAGCAGCCGACAAGGCGCGCCGCATCATCGAGGGCATCGCGAAGGACATCGAGGTTGGCGAGGTGTACACGGGCAAGGTCGTGCGCATCATGAACTTCGGCGCGTTTGTCGAGCTGCTGCCCGGCAAGGACGGCATGATTCACATCTCCAAGCTGGCGAACCACCGCGTGGAGAAGGTCGAGGACGTCGTGAAGATTGGCGACACGCTGGAAGTGAAGGTCGCGGAAATCGACGCGCAGGGTCGTGTGAACCTCGTGCGCAACGACCTCACCTATGACAACACCGCCGCGGCTGCCCCGCGTCGTGCGGAAGGCTTCCGTGCGCGTCCGCCGCGCCGGGATGGTCGGAACTAATCGCGTTTCCGACAACCTTTCGATGGTTGATTGCTGATTTGGTTGAATTTTCTGCATAAAAGGTCGCTTTTGTTGCAGGGAGACGCGCCTGCGGGCGCGCAAGGGGGCTTTCCGATCGCCCCCTTGCCCCCTTCGGATGCACACTCTCTTACTTGAACTTTATCGAAAGTTAAATTTAGAGGGATGACCCTTTATGCGGAATCAGAATGTAATAATATGAAGAAATTCGCAAAAGTCCCTGCGATTGCACCGGGCTTTTGCGAATTTTCTGCTTTTTCGGGCGAAAATTGCGAAACGATGCCGCCATGCATCAGAAAGGAATCAAATGGATAGCATACTGAAAAACGTAGCGGGAGCTGATGAATGTATGCGTGATGAATGGGTGCTGCCCAATGGCCTGCGTGTGCTGGGGGAACGCCTGCCGCATCTGCGGTCGGTGTCCATCGGCGCGTGGATGCATGTGGGTTCGATGATGGAAACGCCGGAAGAAAACGGCCTCTCCCACTTCATTGAGCACATGATTTTCAAGGGAACGACGAAGCGCACCGTCCGGCAGATTGCCGAGGAAATGGACGCGGTCGGCGGGCAGCTGAACGCCTTCACGGGCAAGGACTGCACCTGCTGCTACGCCAAGGTCATCGACGAGGACATCGAGCTCGCCATCGACATCATCGCCGACATGGTGATGAACGCGACGATGGACGAGAAGGAGCTGGACAAGGAACGCGGCGTTGTGCTGGAAGAAATCTCAATGGACGAGGATTCGCCCGAAGATTTGGTGCATGACCTGCTGGCAAAGGCGCAGTTTGGCACGCAGTCGCTGGGGCAGCCGATTCTGGGGCCGGCGGAACAGGTCGCGGCGTACACTCGTGCCAACTTGATGGACTATAAGAATCACCACTATCTGCCGCGTGAGACGGTGGTGGCGCTGGCGGGCAACTATGAGCCCGCGCAGGTGCAGGCGCTGATGGAAAAATACTTCGGCACTTGGCAGGGCGGCGAAAGCGCACTCGTTGTGCCGAAACAGCAGGTTTTGACCGGACGGCGCGTTGTGAAGGAAAAGGACACCGAGCAGCTGCACATCTGCCTTGGCTATCCGGGATTCGCGTACGGCACGGACGACGTGTATGCCGTCGCGGTGATGAACAACGTGCTGGGCGGCGCGATGTCCTCCCGGCTGTTCCAGCGCATCCGCGAAGAGCTGGGCATGGCGTACTCCATCTACACCTACCCGAACTCGTATCAGGGCATCGGCACATACGGCATTTACGCCGGCATCAGCCCGAAAAACGGCGATAAGGTGCTGGAGGAAATCGACAGCGAACTCAAGCGTTTCCTGAAGGACGGCATGACGGACAAGGAGTTCCGCGACAGCAAAACGCAGCTTCGGTCGGGCTATTTGATGGGGTTGGAAAGCTCCGGCAGCCGGATGCAGGCGATGGGGCGCTCAACGCTGCTCAACGGCCATCCGACTGACCACCAAAAGACGATTGCCGCCATCGAAGCCGTGACGCCGGAAATGGTGATGGACGTGGCGCACAAGGTGCTGACTGCCGAGCCGTGCCTGGCGGTGGCGGGCAAGGGTGCAGAAAAGTACGCGGAGTAAAGAAACATGAACGAACGGATTATCGCGCTGGACATCGGCGACGCGCGCATCGGCGTGGCGGTTTCGGACGCGTCGCGCCTGATTGCCACGCCCATCGACACCATCTACCGCGTCGGCTACGGGCCGGACGTGCGCAAGGTGGTGGAAATCTGCCAGCGCTACGACACGACGCAGGTGCTTTCCGGCTGGCCGCTGAATATGGACGGCACGGCGGGCTTCCAGTCCGAAAAGGTGAAGGCATTTTGCGAACAGCTGGAAAAAGCGGGGCTTTCGGTCGTCTATCAGGATGAACGCCTGACGACCGTGACCGCGACGAACGCGCTCATCGAGGGCAACATGCACCGGGCGGAGCGCAAGCACAATGTGGACAAGGTAGCGGCGGCGGTGATTTTGCAGCAGTATCTGGACCCCTGCCGCAACCAGCAGCAACAGGAGGCAGCGAAAATGGAAGAACAGGACAACATCATTGAACTGATTGACGACGAGACGGGCGCGCCGATTCGCTTCCAGCATCTGGCGACGATTGAGCACGAGGGCGAACTGTATATTGCGCTCTCCGAGGCGGATGCGCCGGAGGACGGGCAGTGCGAGGTGTTCATCATGCAGGTCGCGCAGGAAGAGGACGGCACGGAAAGCTACATTCAGGTGGAAGATGAGGCCGTGCAGCAGGCGGTGTTCGACAAATTTCTCCAGCTGGTGAACGAGGGCAGCGACGATGGCGAATAACGACGAACGCAGCGAACTGGAAAAAATGGGCGAACCGCTGATTGAACTGACCGCCCCCGACGGCACGGTGATGCGCTTCCGCTTCGGCGCGGTGATTCCGCTGGACAACATCGAATATGCCGTGCTGCTGGAGATGGAGGACAACCCCGACGGCGAGGAGCAGGTGCTGGTGACGCGCATCGAGCCGACGGACGACGGCGGCATGACATTCGTGGTCGAGGAGAACCCGCAGAAGGTGGAGCAGGTGTTTAACAGCTACGTCAACCTGCGCACGCAGGAGGGCTTGACGGGGCTGTCGGACGCGGAGGGATAATACGATTTCCAGATTCACCTGCGCCATCTGCTTGCGCCTTTTCCATTCTGGCGTCCGTTCATTCCACTTAGCGTAGCGCTGCTACGCTGCGTTTCATTCACGTTAGCCAGAATGAAAAATTCGCGGCGCATCTTGGCGCATTCTTATCTGGAAATAGTATAACACTGCGCGAAAGGAGGGCATCCGCCCATGAAAAAAGGAAAAAAGCGACTGCTTCTGGGATGGATTTGCCTGCTTCTTTCGTTGTGTATGGTGACGGTCGCATCCGCCGAAACGGACGGCACGCCGATTCAGCCCTGCCATCGGGTGACGATGGCCGAGCAGAAATCCACCGCGCAAAACGGCGCGTCCATCAGCGTGTGGCACATCACAACCGCGCTGGGCACGGTGGATACCGAACTGAACGCGCTGGCGGATGGCTACGCGGCGGAACTGTCGCCCCTGCTCCAAAAGCCGGGCAGGGAGCGCACGCAGAACAGCGCGCTCACCGTGCGCATCCTCCACAGCCGGACGGGAATGAGCTGGATGAGCTTCATGGTGCAGGCGCGGCAGGAGTATCATCGGCAGATTCAGCAGGTGCGGTTCACCACGCGCACTTACGATATGCTGACCGGGCAGCGAATCACGCTTGCCGACATTTTCCCGGCGGATTCGCCCGCGTGGACGCTGCTGGAACAAGCGGTGCGCGACGCGGCAAACGCCTATTATCCGGACGAAACGCCCGATGCGGCGGCGGTCGAGGCGCTCTGCGAAAATCTCGCTCAGGCGGATTTCATGCTCTATGGCATGTCGCTGGTCATTCCGCTGCCGTCGGTCTACGAAAATCATCCGCAGCTGATGCAGGCGACGCTGTACTATCCGCAGATTCGCGCGTACATGACCGAAGAAGCGCAGCGGCAAACGGACAACGCGAGCCTGTACCGCTTCTGCGCGCTGACGTATGACGACGGCCCGAACCAGTGGATTACGCCGCATGTGCTGGATGCGCTGATGAAAACCGGCGCGCGCGCGACGTTCTTTCTTGTCGGCAGCCGCGTCAGCGACTTTCCGTATCTGGCACGGCAGGAGCATGACGAGGGGCACGCGATTGCGACGCACTTCTACGAGCACCTGTACGCGAATCAGGAGCAGGGCGGCAAGTTCCGCGCCATGTACGACAAGGTCAACCGCGCGCATATCGCCGCCATCGGCATTGCCCCGGCGTACGCCCGCGCGCCCGGTGGACAGTGGCAGCGCATGGGCAGCTACGGCGTCGGATGGCCGCTGATTCAGTGGACGGCGGAAGCGCAGGACTGGAGCGGCGGCGATCAGGGTCCCGATGCCTACCGCACCGCCAACACCATAGCCGCCAGCACCAAGGACGGCGGCATCATCCTCATGCACGACATGAAAATCAACTCCGCCAAGGCGACGGAGATGTTCATCCCGAAGCTGGAGGAGCGCGGCTTCATGCTGCTGACGGTGGATGAGCTGTTCGCCAAGGACAGCGTGACGCTGGAAGCGAATCAGGCGTACTGGCGCTGCCTGGACGGGGTCACGACGCAGTATTAACCGTACGATTCCGCAAAATGCAGAGGACAGCGAAAAGGCGGGAAAATGCGTGTGTACCTGTGCCGCTGTCTCTTTTTGCGCAAACAAGTGCAAATTTTGTATTTTCCACACGAAAAACAGCGCAAGGGAAGTGCCGACAAGCCGGACAGCCGCCGCTGCTCTTTCCCGCAAGAAATGGAAGAGGCGGGGGGAGTCCAGAGGGGGCTGAAGTCCAGACTTGCACCCTCTTCAGCCCCC
>ERZ827492.2640-NODE-2640-length-12307-cov-3.661117_pt1 | contig 12307 bp, 10 predicted proteins | sample MGYA00519704_ERZ827492 | MGnify/ENA primary metagenome ERZ827492 (study PRJEB31778, sample SAMEA3449325) | human gut metagenome | biome: human gut; feature: human-associated habitat; material: faeces | place: United Kingdom | collected 2010/2012 ...
GCAGTTCTCACCGTTCAAGTCTGCGGCTTACCACATCGGGGCTGCAGTTTCCACCGGCGACCAGCACGCCATCACCGATTTTGCCATCGACTTGAACGGTGAGAACTGCAGCACCGATGTGGTAAGCCGCAGCGTGGCGCGGGACCACAGCAAGCAGGAGTTCCGCAGCAGCATCAATGGCAACAATGCCTGCGCCGGTCACAGCGAATGTGACGCCATCATCATGGATAAGGCCTGCGTCATCGCCACCCCGGCCCTTACCGCCAACCATGTTGATGCCGCCCTGATCCACGAAGCCGCCATCGGCAAGATCGCGGGTGAGCAGATCATCAAGCTGATGACCCTCGGCCTGACCGAAGAGGAAGCCGAGCGGGAGATCGTCAACGGATTCCTAAAATAAACGAAGGAGGCTCATCCCATGAATATTACCGAACGCTTCTTAAAATATGTGGGCTACGGCACCAACAGCGATGAAAAGAGCGAGACCTGTCCCTCCACCCCCAATCAGCTGGTGCTGGGGGCCGCCATTGCTGAAGAACTGAAAGCCCTGGGACTTTCCGATGTAGAGCAGGATGCCGATGGCTATGTTTACGGCTATCTCCCCGGCGAGGGCGAAGCCCTTGGCCTTATTGCCCACATGGATACCAGTCCCGCCGTCAGCGGCGATCACATTAAGCCCCACATTGTCACCTACCCCGGCGGCGTACTGGAGCTGGGCGCTTCCACCCTTTCCCCCACCGATTATCCCTTCCTGGAGGAATACATCGGCCAGGAGCTTATTGTCACCGATGGCACCACCCTGCTGGGCGCCGATGATAAAGCCGGTGTGGCGGAGATCGTTACCCTGTGCGAGTACCTGCTGGCTCACCCCGAGGTAAAGCATCGTCCCATTGCCGTCTGTTTCACCCCCGATGAGGAGATCGGCCGCGGCACCGACCGCTTCCGCATGGATCGCTTCCCTGCCAAGGAAGCCTATACCGTGGATGGCGGCGAGCTTGGCGAGATCGAGTATGAAAACTTCAATGCCGCGGCGGCGACGGTCAAGGTGCGGGGGCTCAATATCCACCCCGGTAGTGCCAAAAACAAAATGAAGAACGCGGCCCTGCTGCTGGCGGAATTTATCGGCCTGCTGCCCGCCGCCGAAACTCCCGCCCACACCGAGGGCTATGAGGGCTTCTTCCACCTCTGCGAAATGTCGGGCGATGAATCCTCCGCCGAAGCGACCTACATCATCCGGGATCACGACCGGGAGAAGTTTGAGGCCCGCAAGGTGCTTATGCAGCAAACCGCCGATTTTATGAATCAGAAATACGGTGCCGGCACCTTTACCCTGCATATGACCGATAGCTACTACAATATGAAGGAAAAGCTCACCGACCATATGTACCTGATCCATAACGCTGAAGCCGCCATGCAAAAGGCCGGTGTCACTCCCAAGATCGTCGCCATCCGCGGCGGCACCGATGGCGCCCGTCTCTCCTACGAGGGGCTCCCCTGCCCCAACCTCTCCACCGGCGGTCTCAATTTCCACTCCATCCACGAATTTATCCCCATCCGTTCGCTGGAAAAGATGGTCGAAGTTCTCCGGAACCTTGTCACCTTGTAAAAGCACAAAAATATCCCCCCTGCCGCTCCTTTCCGGGAACAGCAGGGGGAATTTTTATGTCAGCTTATTTTTCATAACGCTCAACCATGCGCCGGAAAGATTCTGCGGTGTAAAAGCCACCGGATCGACCGCCACAAAGGGGGCAGGCTCCACTCCAAGAAAATAGTGAGCACAGGCGTATGCCAGCAGCCGTCCTATTTCATAGCTGTTCGGCACCACCACGCCAATGACATTACTGTGCTCATCCAGCTGGTCTATCACTTCCTTACTTACGCCCTGCGTCACCACCTTAATATCGGTACGCCCCAGCAGCGACAGTACTCCCAGCACCGCCTCCGCCATGCGGCTTTGGCTGATGTACAGCGCCTCTATCTGCGGCAGCTCCCGCAGCAGGTCGTTTATCATCGTGTACGCCTGCGTTTCCTCGGTATACTGCACCACCTTATCCAGTGTGATCAGTGGGAACTCCTCCTCCAATATGCTGATGGCACTGCGATCACGGTGCCGCGCCGGCTGGGAATCTCCGCCGTAGCACAGGTAGGCGGCATGGGTCAGCCCATGCGCTGTCATGTATTTGCCCAGCAGCCAGCTGGCCTGCTTACCGCTTTCCACCATGTTGCTGGCAATACAGCAGTCGTACTGGTTCGCGGTAAAGCCTGTCGGCACACAGGAGGAAAACAGCACCTTTGTGCGGCGGGGCAGGTGCTTCCGGAAAGGCGAAACACTGCATTCATCCAGGTTAGGGATGCAGATAACCGCATCCGGCTTGGCCGCAGCAAAGCTCTGCAATTGCAGCTCCTGGATCTCATAGCTGCCGTGGGCGTCGGTCTTTTGCACCAGATGGATCCCCAGCGTATTCAGGCCGTCCCGCAGCCCCTCCAGCTTGGAATGGCTCACCGGCGTGGTCTCCATATAGGTGGAAACGCACACCTTGTAGTCACCCGCCCGCACCTTTTGGATATCCGCCTCGGAAAGCTCCAGTGAAAGCTGACTGGCGCCGGGGCGGTCAAACTGGTCAAAAACCAGTGCCTTGGTGCTGTCCCCGGTGATGAACTCCGGCGAGATGCTGAAAAACCGCTGCCCGCCGTCCCCTTTTATTATTTTGATGATATCCTGCACCACCTCGATGATCCTCATATCGATACGGGTGCGGTTAAAAAACAGGTACTTGGTAAGGAAGATATCCCCGATGGCCAAAAGGGAGATATCCTGCGGCATGGTGACGCCCTGATGCTGCAGGTAATCCACCACATGCATCGTCGCCATCATTTCAGTGGTAATAATGCCGGTAATGCCGCGGCTTTGCAGTGTTCCCAATACCTGGTCCAGGTTTTCCAGCGCCAGCGTACGGAACAGGTAAGTCTCGATCTCCACCAGGTTTTCATCAGGAAATACCATATGGTTCTGCTTGTAAAACAGCTTGCATGTCTCCAGCACCAGCCGATTGGTGTAGGGGTTCTCCTTGGGTGTGATAACCAGAATGTTGCGGTGCCCCAGCGAGACCATATGCCGCAGCGCCGCTACCATCGCCGCACGGTAATCAAAGTTGATGTGGTAGCAGCGCGGGTACACCTTCGGGTCGTGGTTCAGGAAGATGATGGGTGCCTCCACTGTCTCGTGATAGCGGGTCTGCACCAGCCGCACCGTGTAGTCCAGTATGATGTAGTCCAACCCATAGCGCTTCTGATAAGTTTTCAGCTCCTGCAGGGTCATCTCGGTCTTTACCAAAATCGATACCACCTCGATATCACCGGGACCCACCACACGGTGAGAAAGCTCCTCGCGGTTGTGGATATCCCCACAACAGTGCAGGGCATCGATCAGGTCCTCGGCAAAGCTGCACCGATAGTTGCGCAGCAGAAAGCCCACCGTGATCTTCCGGCGTTCCTGTTTCGGCGCCCCCAGCTCCTCCATGGCCCGCTCCACACGGCCGCGCAGTTCGTCACTGACGAACCTTGTCCGGTTGATGACATGCGACACCGTCGCCACCGATGTACCCGCCCGCTTCGCGATCTCCTGAATGGTCGCCATATTTTTCACACCCTCTCGTTTTGTCAAAAATTCGTTATCGCTTTTGTGCAGTTTACCGTTTTAGCCTCCTCTAATCTTTTTTTGGTGTCAAAATTTGCGTAAAACAGCACTTTCATGTGCTTTCCGCTTCATTGTCTTGCCTTTGATAACCTCTTCCTCTTGTTCAAAATCGTCAAATTGTTGTTTATTTTTTGGCATATTTGTGAAATACAGCACCATTTTTACCTTAATCAGAAACAGTGAAGTCCAATTTGCGTAAATAATACACTTTTTCGGCCCAAAAAGCAATGTTTTTCCGTTCTATTTCAGTCAAAATTCTCTTTTCCTCATTTGACACTCCCGAATGTTGACGGTAACATGAAACTGTAATGTGTGGCGCGCGCACAAAACAGTGTTCAAAAAATAGAAAGATTCAAGAATATTTGAGGAGTGTAGTTTTATGAAGTTAGAAAAGGAAGGCTTGGTCGTAACCCCATTGACCGAGCAGAAAACCGGTCTGTGGGATATGGCATTCATCTGGTTCTGTGCCAATGTCGCCGTCCCCCGTCTGATGATCGGCGGCTCGCTGGCGGAGCTGGGCTTCGGCAAAATGATACTCATTCTCATCGCCGGCAACATTCTGGTATTCCTGCCTCTGCTGGCGCTGGGCGTCATCGGCTTCAATGTTCGTATCCCCACCATGGCTGCCACCCGCATGACCTTCGGCGTTAAGGGCTCCTATCTGCCCTCCGTCGCCAACGGCATTCAGCTGCTGGGCTGGGGCGCCAATGTCACCGTCATCTGCGGCGCTTCCATCAACAGCATCATTAAGGCAATGACCGGCTTTGAGAACCTTGCCCTGTGGATCGTTGTCACCGGCATCGTTCAGCTCGTCATCACTGCCTACGGTGTGCGTTCCATTACCTGGCTGCAGCGTGTTTCCGTTCCGCTGCTGGCTATTCTCACAGTTGTTTCCGCCATTCTCATCATCAAGAACTACGGCTGGAGCAGCATCACCAACTACCAACCCGTTGCCGCCATCGGTCTGCTTGCCGGTCTTGATATCGTCGCCAGCAACGCCTTCGCGTGGGGTCCCATGGTCTGCGACTACACCCGCTACGCCAAAAGCAAGTCCTCCTCCAGCTGGGGCACCCTCATCGGTTCTCTCGCCGGTGCTGCGGGCTTCATGTTCGTGGGCGGCATCTCCTATATGACCACCGGCAATGCCAACCCTGTTGATATGCTGCTTTCTCTGGGGCTTGGTATTCCCGCGCTGCTCATCATCGTTCTGTCCTCCGTTACCACCAATGTTATGAACCTCTACTCCGCCTCCATCTCCTTCGTCAATGTCTGGCCCAAGGCGAAGCCCTGGCAGATCATCGGCATCGGCGGCATCGTTATGACCGGTATCGCGCTGATCCCCAACCTCATCGGTCATTTCATCAGCTTCCTCACCATCGTCGGCTCCATCTTCGTTCCGCTTATCGCTATCATGCTGGTAGATTACTTCCTCATCAAGAAACAGAAAGTGGTTCCCGAGGAAATGCTGGCAGAGGATAGCACCTCCAAGTACTGGTTCAAGGGCGGCTTTAACTGGAAGGCCATCATCATCTGGCTCATCGGTGCCGTTATGTACAACATGCTCTATTACTTCTGGCCGGTTCTTGGTTCCTGCATTCCCACCTTCCTCGTCATCGGTATCCTGTATTATCTGGTCGCCGATAAGAAATGATCCATGGAGAAAGGCGGTAACTAAACTATGAGCACTATTCTCATCAAAAACGCCAGAATGCGCGGTCATCAGGAGCTCACCGATCTCTACATCAAGGACGGTGTCTTTGCCGAGATCGGGGGCGGGCTTTCTTACCCTGCCGATGAGATCATTGATGTCGCCGGCAAGCTGGTCTCCGCCCCGTTCTGCGATGCCCATCTGCATCTGGATGCTGTCCTCAGCGTCGGCAAGCCCCGCTACAATATGAGCGGCACCCTCATCGAGGGCATCAACATCTGGGGCGAGCGCATGCAGGGTCTTACCAAGGAGACCATCAAGAAAAACGCCCGCGATGTCATCAAGTGGGAAGTCGCCAATGGTTCCATGTTCCTGCGCACCCATGCAGATGCCACCGAGCCGACTGGTACTGTGGTGGAAGCGCTGCTGGAGGTTCGTGAGGAAATGAAGGACCTCGTCGATCTTCAGATCGTCGCGTTTCCTCAGGAATGTATCTTCACCGAAAAGGGTCACACCGACCTGATGGAAAACGCCATGAAGCTGGGCTGCGATGCCGTTGGCGGCCTACCCTACATGGAGTACAGCCCTGAGGACGGCCTGCGCGATGTCAAGTTTGTCTTTGACCTCGCGGAAAAATACGGTGCGCTCATCGATATCCACTGCGATGAAAATACCGATGACCAGTCCCGCTTTGTGGAGGCAATGGCACGGGAAACAATTGTCCGTGGAATGCAGGGCCGTGTTACGGCAAGCCATACCACCGCCATGCACAATTACAATAATGACTTCGCGTTCAAGCTCATAGGCTTCCTCAAAAAAGCCCAAATGAACATGGTCACCAATCCCTTCGCCAACTCCTGCCTGCAAAACCGCACCGACGGCTACCCCCGTCACCGCGGGCACACCCGCGTGGATGAGCTCCTGGCCAATGGCATCAATGTCTGCATCGGCAGCGATGACATCATGGATCCGTGGTATCCCATGGGCAAGGGCTCACCGCTTGCCGGCGCCGCCCTGCTGATGAACTACGCCCAACTCAGCGGCTATCCGCAGGTCGCCCAGCTCATTGATATGATCACCTGCAACAGCGCCCGCACTATGTGCCTTACGGGCTATGGTCTCGCCGTTGGCAATCCCGCCAATATGATCGTACTGGACGCCGAAAGCGAGTTTGACGCTATCCGCCTGCAAAGTGAATGTCTCTATGTCATTCGCCATGGCTGCGTCGTCTGCCGCACGGTACCCGCCCGCCGCACACTGGAATTCGAGGGCAAGCAGGAAAATATCGACTTCCGCCTCACCGCGGAAAACCTCTAAGCAAAGGAAGGCAAATCTTATGGCAATGAACAATAAAAATGACAACCGCAGCAAAAAGATCGTCTTTTGCTCCAGCTGCCTACTGAATACCAATAATAAGGTGCTTCCGCTGGCACGCTACGGTGGCTTCAGCAAGGAATTTATTGATATCCTTGCTAAATACGATCTGGGCGTACAGCAGATGGATTGCCCCGAAACCCTATATCTTGGCATCCAGCGCTGGCAGCACACCAAGAATCTTTATGACAATGTCGGCTTCCGCCGTCACTGCCGTCAGCTGGCGGAAAAGGAAGTAGACTATATGTACTCCTACATGCAGATGGATTATGATACCGTAGCAGTGCTGTGCTGTGATGGTTCCCCCACCTGCGGTTGCGGGCTGACCAGTTGGGATGAAAACTGGGGCGGCCCCCCTGAGGCTCCTCTGGATTACGGCAATGCTGTTATCGAAGGTGTCGGCGTTTTTGTCGATGAAATGCAAAAGGCGATCCGCGATCGTGGCCTACCCATGCCTCCGTTCTATGGTCTGGGGCTCGATGATGCCTCTCAGCCCTTCGATCAGATCATCGCAAACTTTGATGCCTTCCTTGCAAAGTGCATGAAGGAACTCGAAAAGTAACAGGTTTTCCCTCTCTCTTTTGGGGCCAGCCGGAATTGTCTCCCCGGCTGGCCCTTTCTCTTTGTCCTTTGCCCTATTTCTTCATTTCCTGGACTCCCCTCTCCACCGGCGGTCTCAATTTCCACTCCATCCACGAATTTATCCCCGTCCGTTCGCTGGAAAAGATGGTCGAAGTTCTCCGGAACCTTGTCACCCTGTAAAAGCACAAAATATTCCCCCTGCCGCTCCTTTCCGGGAACAGCAGGGGACATTTTTCTGCCAACCGGTACGGTTTTCCCTCCTTTTTCCTCCCTTTTACCTTTTGTGTGGATATAAGCCTATCCGCCAATCCATCCGTCGATTTGACGGAAAATGGGCGTAGAAAAAGGACAGTCGATTTCTCGGCTGCCCTTTCGATATGAAGATAGCTCATTCAGTTTGCGGCAGGGTCTTGTTCTGATACTTCTTCACCAGAAGTTTGGTTATTGGGGAGCGGGCCATACCCGTCTGGGTTTCCGTCGAGGTCTGTGCTATGATAGTTTTCATACAACCAGTATTTCCCGCCAATCCCAACGACGATGTTTTCGCCATATTGATAAACTTCTGCGCCAACAATAGGGTGATTTGCCTGGAAGTTTTCTTTGGGTATGCCGTCCAAATAATTACCTGCGTCATTTGTGCCTTGGAAGTTGGTAACATCACTTTCAATGACACCTAAATAAACAAAATCGTCTTTCAATTCGTTGAACGATGTTTGCGAAGTAGACTGTTTATACAAGATGTCATTAACATAAATCATCGGTGCTGCGTCTGCTATACCCGGAGTAGTAACACTATCGTTGTTGTGGAGAAAAAGGGGAGTTGCCGCAACGCATACTAAAACCAAACAAGCTGCAACCGCTCCCCATTTAGCCCAGATGGACTTCTTTGCTTTTTGGTATACCCTTGCCTCGCTGACATATTTCTCATTGATATCGCCAAGGACCTCATACAGTTTTTCGTTAGTCATAGTTCAAAGCCCCTTTCTAAAAGGTAGTTGTGCAGTTTAAGGCGGAGGCGATGAAGGGTCATTGATACTGCTCCATCATTCATATTGTGCCGGACAGCAATTTCTGAAATGCCATCGGTGTACCAGTATCGGCTGATAAAAATACTTCTATTCTCTGGAGAAAGACTATCCAGAAATGTATCAATGGCTTTCGTGAGTTCCTTTTGGTCAAATGCCTGCCCAACATCATCCTTGCCAGATACCAGGTCTGAAAGTTCCTCCAAAACCACAGGCAACTCTCCGCCGCCTCGTTTGTCGGCATTGTTATGCTTGTATCGGTTAAACGATAAGTTTCGGACTATTTTCCCAAGGAATGTAGATAGAATGCTCGGTCTATGCGGTGGCATGGAGTTCCACGCGTTCAAGTATGTGTCGTTCACACATTCCTCGGCATCTTCATTATTACCCAATATGTTTTTGGCAATCGAGGTGCAGTAGCTTCCATACTTGTCTGCTGTTGCGGGGATTGCCTGCTCATTCCTATCCCAGTATAACTGGACTATATTTGCGTCATCCATCAGCGTTCACCCCACTTTCGAATTTACCCTTTCACCTATATACACAACTTTTGAACTCAAATCTCACACATTTTTTCAAATATCTTTCTATCCCATAATACCACAATGTTCTACAATTTTGGCATGAAAAGATGCCGAGGTTGCCTTCGGCTCTTTTCGGTATCCAGTATCGGTGAAGTGCGTGATTTAGTGAAATCACTGGAGTTCTACCCTATCCACACAAAGGTTAAAAGGGAGCCTTTTCCCCTTTCGTTGACATTCTCATTTAGTAATAGTATACTATAAGTTAAGTCTGCTATTTGTGCAAAAATACTTTTACGGAGGTCGTCATGTCCGTCAATTCCATGCCAAAAGAAAACAAAATGGGGACAATGCCGGTCAAAAAGCTCATTTTTAATATGGCCCTGCCGCTCATCATCTCCATGCTCATCCAGGCCCTTTATAATATCGTGGATAGCATCTTCGTCTCCCGCATCAGTGAGGATGCTCTCACCGCCGTTTCGCTGGTCTTCCCCGTTCAGAACCTCATGATCGCCTTTGCCACCGGCACCGGCGTGGGTATGAATGCCCTGCTTTCCCGCCGCCTGGGCGAGAAAAACCGCGAGGCCGCCGAGGAAGTCGCCAATGTCGGCCTGCTGCTTTCCATCTGCACCGCCGTGGTATTCGCGCTGTTCGGGGTTTTCGGCTCTCAGCTCTACTTCTCCATGCAGAAGGGCGTTTCCCCCATCATCGCGGAATACGGCGCCCAGTATCTTTCCATCGTCTGCATCGGCTCCATCGGCATCTTTGTGGAGATCACCGCCGAGCGGATGCTGCAGGGCACCGGCCAAACCCTCATCACCATGTTCATTCAGGGCATCGGCGCCATCATCAATATCATCCTCGATCCCATCATGATCTTCGGCCTCCTCGGCTGCCCTGCCATGGGCGTCCGGGGTGCTGCCTATGCTACCATCATCGGTCAATTGGTCGCCGCAGTGCTTGGTATTGTCCTCAATCAAAAGCACAATACCGATGTCCGTGTCAATCTCAAAAAGATCCGTTTCAATTTTCCCCTCATCGGCGAGATCTATTCCATCGGCTTCCCCTCCATTTTGATGACCGCCATCGGCTCGGTCACCACCTACCTCATGAATCAGATCCTGCTGGCGTTCAGCACCACCGCGTCGGCGGTCTACGGCGTCTACTTCAAGCTCAACAGCTTTTTCTTTATGCCGCTCTTCGGCCTCAATAATGCCGTTGTTCCCATCGTCGCCTACAATTACGGTGCCCGCAACCGCGGCCGCATCCATCAGGCCATCCGCACCTCCACCATCACCGCTGTCACCATCATGCTGCTGGGCTGGGCCGCATTCTTCTTCCTGCCGGTACCGCTGCTCCGCCTGTTCGATGCCTCCGAAGCCATGATCGCCATTGGCATCCCGGCCTTCCGCATCACCTCCTTCACCTACCCGCTGGCCGCTGTCAGCATCGTTGCCAGCAGCGTGTTCCAGGCCCTGGGTAAGAGCATGTACAGCATGCTGGTCTCGCTGGGCCGTCAGCTCATCGTACTCATCCCAGTGGCGTACCTGTTCTCCCTCACCGGTGTGCTGGATGATGTCTGGCTCGCCTTTCCCATCGCGGAGGTCGTCTGCCTTATCTCCTCGCTGTTCTTCCTCAAAAAAGTCCTCCACCGGCTGGATGACTTCCCGCAGTAATATTTATGGTTTCTTAGCGCTTGATGAATTTTCTTCACACAAAGCACCTCAAATCCCCCCTATTTGTGAATTTTCTCCTTTTTGTCGCAAATTTTTCTCATTTTCCTGTGTTCATTTGTTAGTATTTCAGTCTTGACATTATCACGCTAAAGCGATAAAATTGCACCATCAAAGATCGATCCGCCCCAAGGACGGAGGAAAGGAGTCCCGGCATGATGATGGTTTTTGCTGCTGCCCGTAACCGTAATTTCGCTTCTGCATCCTGTGCCGAGGCTTCTTCTGCCTGCTCTGCATCTACCGCTATCGTCATTATGGGCGCCATGATTATGGCGTCCATTTTTGTTATCATTATTAGCCTGCTGGGCGCCATTCGACTGTCCGCGCTGGTAATGCTCCCGATGATATCGGTCGTTTTGGGGATGAATTCGCAATAGTTGTTACCCATTTCATTTTCGGTACAACAAGCGGTTCTGCCAAACGGCAGGGCCGCTTTTTTGTATAGATTCAGTAAAAAGTAAAGGAGTAAAACAAGATGAAAAAGCTTTTTAGTATGATGATGGCCGTTCTCATGGTTCTGGCCATGGCTGCCTGCGGCAGCGAACCCTCCGCCAACGGCGGCAATGATTCCCCCGAAGCCACCACCGTTAAAATCGGCGGGATCGGCCCCATGACCGGCCCCTACGCCAACTACGGCCTCTCCGAAAAGTACGGTGCCGAGCTCGCCGTCAAGGAGATCAACGAAGCAGGCGGCATCGCCGGCAAGCAGGTCGAATTGAACTATCAGGACTCCCAGGGCGATAGCGAAAGCGCCGTCAACGCCTACGGCAAGCTGATGGACTGGGGCATGAATGTCTCTCTCGGCTGCGTTCTCTCCGGTGAAAACGCCTCCGTTGTCGCCGCCGCCCGGGATGACGACGTCATGCTGCTCACCCCCTCCGGCTCCGCCGATAAGTGCATCGAGGGCAACAGCCGCGCCTTCCGTATCTGCTTCTACAATTCCTATCAGGGCGCCGCTGCCGCCCAGTACATCAAGGATAACAACATGGTAGATACCGTCGGCATCCTGTACCAGAGCGATAACGACTACTCGGTCGGCCTTTACAATGCCTTTGTCGCCAAGTGCGGCGAGCTGGGCATCAACATCGCCGAGACCCAGACCTTCACCGCCTCCACCAGCACCGATTTCTCCACGCAGGTCAATGCGCTGGTCTCCTCCGGCGTCAAGCTGGTATTCATCCCCTTCTATGCGGAGGAAGCCTCTACCTTCCTCACCCAGGCCCGCGGTAAGTTCGCCGATGGCGTTTACTTCTTCGGTGCCGATGGTCTGGACGGCATCCTCGGCAAGGTCGCACAGGACCCCACCATCGCCAATAACGTGCTGATGCTCACCCCCTTCTCCGCCGATAACCCCGCCGAGAATGTACAGAGCTTCGTTGCGAAGTACAAGGAAGCCTACGGCGCCACCCCCGACCAGTTCGCTGCCGATGCCTATGATGCCGTCTATGTCATCAAGGCTGCCGTAGAAAAGGCCGGCTCCACCTCCGGTGACGCACTGGCCGCCGCCATGACCTCCCTCACCGTTGAGGGCGTGACCGGCACCATGACCTGGGGCAGCGACGGCAACACCAATAAGCCCGCCAGCGCCATCCTCTACTATGACGGCGTAGGCACCCTCTTCGACCACCAGGATTAACCCTCGCTTTTCTCTCCCCTCCTCATTTATAAGGGCCCGGCCCCCCGCCGGCTTCTGCCGGTCCGGGGTGCCCGGGCCGCAGGCCGCCCCG
>ERZ827492.2648-NODE-2648-length-12274-cov-114.807104_pt1:2500-12274 | contig 12274 bp, 6 predicted proteins | sample MGYA00519704_ERZ827492 | MGnify/ENA primary metagenome ERZ827492 (study PRJEB31778, sample SAMEA3449325) | human gut metagenome | biome: human gut; feature: human-associated habitat; material: faeces | place: United Kingdom | collected 2010/2012 ...
TCGAAGCAGATCCGGTGGCTTTCGACCGACTCCTCGATTGTGGTGCGGAACCGGTGTCCGCCCCGCCGGCTGATCGCTTCGACAAAGTCCCCGATCAGATTCAGGTCCGAACCGGCGTGGAACGGCGTTCCGGCCAGCTCCCTGAAGTCGATGATCTGCTCCTCTCCTCCGCGGAACTTTCGGATCCGCAGTGTGCGTTCGTCGCCCTCGATTTCGCCGTGCGTCATTCGTATGTGTGTTTCGCGCCGGTCATCAAGCGTGAAGGTCTCCATGGAAAGCGATATCGTGACACCGCTTGCCATCTCCATGGTGACGACCTGGTTGTCCACCACATTGTTGTCGCAGCGGAAGACGCAGCGCCCATAAGGTCCGTCGTGTAACTGCCGTTCGATTACCTCGTCGAGCGTTGCTCCCTCGGGTATGTCGAAGTTCGAGATCCAGTCACGCCGGGTGCGGTAGAGGTCTACGGCCGAGTAGGGGCATGTCGGTTCGACGGGGCACGCTATGCAACGTTCGGCCGAACCCTGCGGGGCATTCTCCCGGCGATACCACCTGAGCGATCCGAACGACGATATTTTCCGGCATTGCGACGATGCAAGCCACAGCAGAAAGTCGATGTCGTGGCAGCACTTCGAGATCAGCATCGGGTTGGCACACTCTTCGCGGCGCCAGAGTCCCCGCACGAAGCAGTGGGTCATGCGGTCTATGCCCACTGCTGCCGTATGGTTTATCGAGATGAGTTGTCCCAGTTCACCCGAATCGACGATCTCCTTGATCCGGACGAAATAGGGGTGATAGCGCATGACGTGGCAGATCCCGACGATCACGCCCCGCCTGCGGGCCGCTTCGGCAATCTGCCGGCATTGGTCGAGCCTTTGGGCGATGGGCTTCTCGAGCAGTACGTCGTAGCCCGCCTCGATGGCCAGCATGCAGGGCTCGAAGTGCGTGTCCTCGGGAGTCGCGATCAGCACGGCATCGGCCGACCGGGGCTGCCCGAAGAAGAGGCGGTAGTCGTCGAAGCATTGCGACGGCGCGAGTCCGAATTTTGCAGCCACAGCCTCCCGACGCAGCGGGTTGAGCTCCACGACGCCTGCAAGTTGCAGCCGTTCGGGGTGTTGGACGGCGTATTCGAGGTATTTGTTCGTGCGGTTGCCCGCTCCGATGGCGACGATCCTGACGGGACCATTGCCTGGGTTGGATCTGTTCATATCTTTTCCGTGCGGTTCAATTCGCGGGATGCGGGGCGCTGATGCGGCATCCCGGTACGGTGCGGAGGGCGGATGTTCTCCTGGATCGGTCTCCGCCCTCCGCCGTGGTTCAAAGTTCCTTGATGCGGATGTTGCGGAACCGGATGCCGGGGCCGTGGCCGAGCAGCCCGATGTGACCGCGTTTGTTGAAGAGCCCCGGGTGGTTCCGCCCGTCCACGGTGTAGGGGTTCTGCTCCGAGCCGTCGGGGGCCACGTTATGGCCCTCGCAGGCTTCGCGGATGTTGCCGTCGAGGATCACCTCGCCATTGACCGTTACGGTGATGCGGTCGCCTGCGGCGCGGATCTCCTCGGTGTTCCACGTCCCCTGTTCGCCGAAGACGACGTGCTTTTGCGCCGGGATGACCCCATAGACAGAGCCGTGTTGCTGGTAGATGTGCAGGTTTTTGTAGATCGGGTCATCGTGGTCGAGCACCTGGATCTCCATGCCGTGGTAGGCGGCATCGACACCCATCGGGGTGCGGATTCCGATTCCGTTGTTTACACCCGGGCGGACGAACGAGAACTCGAAGCGCAGGATGAAGTCGCCGTACTCCCTGACGGTGTAGAGGTTTCCACTGCCGCCGTATTGCGCCGTGACGTAGATCGTCCCCTCCTGCGGAACGTAGTTGGTCTTGTTGCCGGTCCACTTTTCGAGCGAGAGGCCGTCGAAGAGCACTTCGAAACCCTCGGCCGCCTCCTCTTCCGTCAGCTCGAAGCGCGGCACGGCGGCGTAGCGGGCCAGCAGCCCGTTGATCTCGTCCACCGCATAGCCGGCGTCGGCGTCTTCAGAGGCCAGCCCGGCGTAGACCGTGCGGGCCCGCTCGAGAGCCGCGACCACCGTTTCTCCGCCCGTGCCGGGGCTCTTTGCCGCGATTCTCCGCACGGCATCGGCCGCCGCCGCGGCTGTCGCGGGATCGTCGAGGTATCGGGCGGCCACCTCGACGGCCGGCAGTGAGGCGGTGCCTGCCAGTGCTGCAAGCAGCCGGTTCTTCACCTCCGGGGCGGGATCCGTTCCGAGTGCTTTCGTGCAGCAGGCCACCTGCTCCTCGGGCGTGCGGTTCGCGGTCACGAGTTCCGTGTAGCGTGTGATCGCCTCGTCTTTCCATTCGGGGTGCTCGGTGGCCAGCGAGAACAGCACCTCCGGCACGACAGGACTCTCTACCGTCAGCAGTGCCGCGAAAGCCGCCTTGCGGTCGTCGCCGCCGAGCAGGGCGTCGATCGCCTCCTGTGTGCCCGTATGTGCCAGCAGCGGGTAGTAGCGCGCCTTTTCAGCCGATGCGGCCATCCGCTCTGCCGTTCGGGCGTATTGTTCCTCGGGAGCCATTTGTGCCAGGGCGTTCAGCAGTCCGGCCTGGATTTGCGGCGTTTCGCTCTCCGTGGCGTTGTCGAGCCGGTCGCAGAGTCTCGGGAAATCCGCCGCCGTCGTCATCCCGGCGAGGGCCGCCAGCGCGGCCTGTCGTACGGGTTCCTGTCCGGCGTCGAGCAGGGCGAAGACCCGGTCGGCTGCCCGGGTGATCCGCCGTCGTGCGACGAGCCGCAGGGCGTTGGCCTGCGTTACGGGATCGGCATCGAGCGCCGCGACGAGCCCGTCGTCCACCTGGCCGTTGAACGAGGCCAGTGCGGCTACGGCCTCTTCGGCCAGCGGGCCGTTCAGCCGGCCGATCAGCGCTTCGAGCGCCTCCTGGCCTCCGAGACGGCCGGCCGCACGCACGGCGGCTGCGGCGAGCCCGGGATCCGAGGCGTCGATGGCGGCCAGTACCGTCGCGGTCTGCGAAGCGGCGTGGCGGTCGCCCAACCAGTTCACCACATCCGTGCGCGCCTCGGCCGTCAGTTTCGGCCATTCGCCGACGATGGCTGCGCACAGCGCCTCGTCGGTATAGTCCGCTGCAAGGGTGAGTGCCGCGCAGCGGTAGGCCCGGTCGTTGTCCCCGAGCGTCGCGAGCAGCAGTTCGGTACGCTGTTCGGGGGAGGTGCGGAGCAGAAGTTTGAGCGCGGCCGTGCGGATGTTCGTGCGTACCGACTCTTTGGCCAGCGCACGTGCGGCCCGCTGCACGACCTTCGTGTCGCCGCGTTCGGCGAGGTTGTTCAGCAGGTCGAGGAAGGCTCCCGTCGCATCGCCCGGGGCAAAGTCGAAGTCGGCGGCTGCCGCCGCATCCCCGAGCACTCGGAGCGATGTCCGGCCGCCGCATGCCGCCAGGGCGGCATAGATGGCTTCCCGGGTCGTATCGTCGGTGGGGTAGTCGGCCAGCCACGCAAGGAGGATCTCCTCGGCCCCTTCGCTCGGCCGTTTTGCGGCGGCATGGGCCAGCCGTGCCGACGGACCGTCGGATTGCTGCATCAGCTCAAGAATTGCCGGCTCCGATCCGGGCGTCGCGATCAGGCCGCGGACGGCGGCATCGGCAAGCTGTCCGTCTTCGGCGTATTTCGCAAAAACGGCTGCATCCTCTGCCGTGGAGCAGCATGCAAGCAGCGAGATGAGGAAGGCGCGGTCCGCAGGGTCCGGGCAGGTGTCGATGCTCTGTGCGAGTCCTTGCCGCACGGCATCGCGGGCCTCTCCGCTTTCTTGTTCCGTCACGTGATGGACCACGCCGCTCAGGGCGTACTCCACGGCGGCGTCGCTGCCCTGCCCGGCGGGGACGAGCATCCCGGCGAGTATCCGGATGCCTTCCGTGCCCGTTGCGGCCAGTTCGTCCATCAGGGTTCGGTAGTCGGCTGTCTGCCCGGCGGGCAGCTGTGCCAGCACGTCGGCCACGACCGTCTCGACGGTGCGCTGCCGGCCATCCTGTGCCCCCGCGGCAAACGGCAGCAGACACAGGAACCAGAAAAGTAGTATGGCTCTTTTTTTCATCGTTTCATGCGCTTTGGGGGTTGTCAGATTTTCCACGGCGACCGCATCGGCTGGTCGATCAGTCGGTTGGCAGCGTCGTCGCCGATGAAGAGCTGCGCGTCGGGATCGAAGTGCAGCGTGCGGTTGAGCCTCAGGGCGCAGGCGCCCAGATTGACCAGCGTCGAGCTGCGGTGTCCCTTCACCTCGTCCAGCGCGAAGTGCTCGCGCTTTCGGACGCAGGCGAGGAAGTCGGTGCGCTGCGGCTCGGGGTCGGGCATCTCGGCCAGCTTGTTCATCACGTCGGGGATCGTACACTCGAATCCCTTGTAGACCTTGCCCAACGGGCCCTCGATGTAGGGGACCTTGCCCGAGCTCTCGAACCCCTCGCCCTCGAGCACGATCTGGCAGCCGTCTTCGTAGGTGTAGACAATCCTGCGCCAGATGCCCACCGCGTCGGGGTGCTGCTGCGGGGCATCGACCTCGATCTTCACGGGCGACGTGTCGTCCTTGCCCAGCAGGTACTGCACCGGGTCCATGTAGTGCTGACCCATGTCGGTGAGCCCGCCGCCATCGTAGTCCCAGTATCCGCGGAAGGTCTGGTGCGTACGGTGGGCGTTGTAGGGTTTCGCAGGGGCCGGGCCGAGCCACAGGTCGTAGTCGAGGGCTGCAGGTACGGGTTGCGGTTCGAGGTGTTCGCGGCCCACCCAGTAGAATTTCCACGTGAAGCCCGTGGCCCCCGAGATGGTCACCTTCAGCGGCCATCCGAGCATGCCGCTCTGCACGAGTTTCTTGAGCGGTTCGACCGTCGTACCGAGTCCGTAGAAGGTGTCCGCAAAGCGGAACCACGTATTGAGGCGGAAGATGCGCCCGTAGCGCCTGACGGCCTCGACGACGCGCCTGCCCTCGCCGATGGTGCGTGTCATGGGTTTCTCGCACCAGATGTCCTTGCCGGCCTTGGCGGCCTCGACGGCCATGATGCCGTGCCAGTGGGGCGGGGTGGCGATGTGTACGATATCGACATTAGGGTCGGTGATCAGATCGCGGTAGAAGTGGTAGGTTTTCAGCGTCTGGCCGAACTTGCGCCGGCCCAGCTCCGCGGCGCTCCGGAGGTGGTCGCTGTCCACGTCGCAGATGGCCACCAGCCGGCATTCGGGTGTGCTGGTGAAGTGGTAGCTGCTGCGGCCGATGCCGCCGACGCCGATGATGCCCTTGGTGAGCTGGTCACTCGGGGCGATGCGTCCGGGTCCGCCCAGCACCCACCGCGGGACGATGGTGAAGAGCGTGGCGGCGCCCGCCGTTTTCAGGAAGTTTCTGCGGTTGATTCCCATGGCTTTCGATCTGTTTGCGGTTGGACTTGGGTGATCAGAGCGTCTTGAGGCGGAGGTTGCGCCACTGCACCTTGATGCCGCCTCCGTCGTGGATCTGCAGGGCGATGCGGCCCTGTGCGGCGCCGATCTTCGCATCGTGCAGGTCGGCCATCGCCTCGCCGTTGAGCCACGTCTGCACGTGATCGCCCTCGACGCGCAGGCGCAGCGTGTTCCAGTCGCGCTCTTTGAGCAGCGACTCCTTCTCGTCGGGAATCTGTACGAGCCAGCCGCGGCCGTAGGATTCGTAGATGCCGCCCGTATCGTTGCCCCTGGGGGCTACCTCGCACTGCCATCCGTGCACCTTCACGGGCGGCTCGATGAACGAGCGGAAGAAGATGCCCGAGTTGCCGTTGGCCAGCTGGCGGAACTCCACCGTGAGGTCGAAATCATCGTAGTATGCGCGTGTGGCAAGGTATCCGTACTGCTTGTCGGGCCCGCTTTCGCAAACGAGGAGCCCCTGCGGATCGACATACCACTTCTCGGTGCCGTAGGCCTCCCAGCCCGTGAGGTCACGGCCGTTGAAGAGCGAAACCTCGCTGCCGGCCTTGCGGGGCAGCTCCTTGATCTTCAGGTTGCGGAACGAGGCCGGGTAGCCGTGGTCCTGCAGGCAGATCACGCCGCGGCGGGCCAGTCCGTATTCGGGAGCGGTCTCCCATTTGCCGCTCGCCTTGCGGGCGAACCAGTCGTCGGTCCAGGCTTCGAATTCGAGGATCTTCACGCCGTTGAGCCAATGCTCGACATGGCCGTTGTCGAAGACGATGCGCGACGAGTTCCACTCGCCCTGCGGATTGAGCCGCATGGCCGCGCGGTCCGGGAGGTGCATGGCGTAATCGACGCCCAGGCGCTGCCACTCCTCGAGCTTCGTCGGAGCGTTCTGCTCCTCCCAGCCCTCCTCGTCGATGAGCTGGTATTCGGGGCCGGTGACGTAGGGTACCTCGAAGCAGGGGTCCTCGACCACGTGGTAGAGCATGCCGCTGTTGCCGCCGCGCGAGAGTTTCCACTCCCAGTCGAGGATGAAGTTTTCGTACTGTTTTCGGGTGACGATATAGCCCGAAAGGTCGCTGCCGTCGCCGTTGGCCTGGATGCAGCCGTCTACGACGTGCCACGGCTGTGTGAGCGAATCCCCGTTGAAGTCTTTCCACTGGTCGAGGTTCTTCCCGTCGAAGAGCAGCTCCCAGCCGTCGGCGATTTCCTCTTCGGTGAGCATGTTCTGCCGGGGGGCGCAGGAGGTGATGAGTGCGGCGGCGAGGGCCGTGCCGCACAGCGAACCGAGGAGGTTCCCGAATGTCGGACGTTTCATAGGTGGTGTAGTTTAGGTTGGTTACGATGTTTGCCCGGACCGGCGGGTATTTCCGATCCCGCATCTGTTACAAATTTAGAAAATCTTCCCCGCGAAAACAAGTGAATATCCGCCGAATTCCCGCTTCGGGACGATAAAAAAACGGGGTTCCGGCCGTTGGACCGGAACCCCGTATCGGTGCGGGAAGCAACCCTTCCGTGAAGGCTACTTGCCCATGTACTTCTTGATGTAGTGGTGGTGCGAGCCGAAGCGCTCGAAAGCGGCACGGTCCAGCTCCTCCTGGGCCGACGGGTGGGCTACCGAGATCAGCAGGCGGGCACGCTCCTGGAGCGTCTTGCCGTAGAGATCCACGGCGCCGTTCTCGGTGACGAACCAGTGGATGTGGTTACGCGTCGTAACGACACCGGCACCGGCCGTGAGCACCGGGGCGATCTTCGAGATGCCCTTGTTGGTGATCGAAGGCATGGCGATGATGGCCTTTCCGCCCTTCGACAGCGAGGCTCCGTAGACGAAGTCGATCTGTCCGCCCACGCCCGAGTAGAACTTCGTGCCCAGCGAGTCGGCGCACACCTGGCCGGTGAGGTCCACCTGCAGGGCCGAGTTGATGGCCGTCACGCGGTCGTTCTTGGCGATCACGTAGGGATCGTTCGTGTAGCCCACGTCCATCATCATCACGGCCGGGTTGTCGTCGATGAAGTCGTAGACCTTCTGCGAACCCATCAGGAAGGTCGAGACCATCTTGCCCTTGTCGATGTTCTTCGCCTCGCCGTTGATGACGCCCTTCTCGACGAGCGGCAGCACGCCGTCGGCGAACATTTCGGTGTGGATACCGAGGTTCTTGTGGTTTCCGAGCTGTGCGAGCACGGCGTTGGGAATGGCGCCGATACCCATCTGCAGCGTGGCGCCGTCCTCGATCAGCGCGGCGCAGTGCTTGCCGATGGCCGTCTCGATCTCGTTGGGCTCGGTGAAGTGGGCCTCCATGAGCGGGGTGTCGTCCTCGACGAAGAGGTCGATCTTCGACATCGGTATCATGGCCTGGCCGAACGAACGGGGAACGTGCTTGTTTACCACGGCGATCACGTGGTCGGCGCACTCGACGGCGGCCAGCGTGGCATCGACCGACGTGCCGAGCGATACGAAGCCGTGCTTGTCCGGGGTCGAAACCTGGATCATGGCCACGTTGCACGGTACGGCGCCGCAACGGTAGAGACGCTGCGTCTCGCTCAGGAAGATCGGAATGTAGTCGGCATATCCGCTCTGGGTCACCTTGCGGACGTTGCCGCCCACGAAGAACGAGTCGAGCTGGAAGATGCCTTCGAACTTCTCGTCGGCATAGGGGGCCGGGCCCTCGGTGTGGAGGTGGTGGATGTGTACATCCTTCAGTTCACCGGCTTCGCCGCGCTTGCACATGGCGTTGATCAGGCACTGGGGAGCCGAAGCTACGGAGCTCAGATGCACGTGATCGCCCGACTTGATGACCTTGACGGCCTCTTCGGGGGTGGTAAATTTGATTTGTGTGTTCATTGGTGTGTGTTTGGGATAATTGGTACTATTTGCGTTTTACCTCAACCTGTTCGTAGCCTTCGACGATGTCGCCCACACGGACGTCGTTGAACGATTCGATGTTCAGACCGCAGTCCTGTCCGGAGGTGACCTCCTTGACGTCGTCCTTGAACCGCTTGAGCGATCCGAGTTTGCCGGTGTAGATCACGATGCCGTCGCGGATGACGCGGATGGGGGTCGAGCGCTGGAGCTTGCCTTCGCGCACGACGCATCCGGCCACGGTGCCCACCTTCGAGATGCGGAAGATCTCCATCACCTCGACCGAGGCGACGATCTCCTCCTTCATCACCGGTTCGAGCATGCCCTCGATGGCGTCCTTGATGTCGTTGATCGCGTCGTAGATGATCGAGTAGAGGCGGATTTCGATCTCCTCCTTCTCGGCCAGCTTGCGCGCGGCGGCCGACGGGCGCACCTGGAAGCCCACGATGATGGCGTTCGAGGCGGCGGCCAGCAGCACGTCGGACTCGGAGATCTGTCCCACGGCGGCATGGATCACGTTCACCTGGACAGTCTCCTTCGAGAGCTTGATGAGCGATCCGGACATGGCCTCGACCGAACCGTCCACGTCGCCCTTGACGATGATGTTCAGCTCCTTGAACGAACCGATGGCGATGCGGCGTCCGATCTCGTCGAGCGTCACGTGCTTCTGGGTCATGATGCCCTGCATGCGCTGCAGCTGCTCGCGCTTGTTGGCGATCTCGCGGGCCGAGCGGTCGTCGTCCATCACGTTGAACAGGTCACCGGCCTGCGGGGCGCCGTTCAGACCCAGCACCTGCACCGGTGTCGAGGGACCGGCCTCGGTCACCTTCTTGCCGTTCTCGTTGAACATCGCCTTCACGCGGCCCGTGAACGTACCGGAGAGGATGACGTCGCCGATGCGGAGCGTTCCGGCCTGCACGAGCACCGTCGAAACGTAGCCGCGGCCCTTGTCGAGCGTCGATTCGATCACCGTACCCACGGCCTTCTTGTTCGGGTTGGCCTTCAGTTCGAGCATTTCAGCCTCGAGCAGCACCTTCTCGAGCAGCTTGTCGAGGTTGATGCCCTTCTTGGCCGAGATCTCCTGATCCTGGTATTTGCCGCCCCACGACTCGACCAGGTAGTTCATCTGCGAGAGCTGCTCCTTGATGTGGTCGGGGTTGGCATTGGGCTTGTCGATCTTGTTGATGGCGAAGACCATCGGCACACCGGCAGCCTGGGCGTGGTTGATCGCCTCGATCGTCTGCGGCATGACGTTGTCGTCGGCCGCGACGATGATGATCGCCACGTCGGTGATCTTCGCACCGCGGGCACGCATGGCCGTGAAGGCTTCGTGGCCCGGCGTGTCGAGGAACGTGATCTTCTGACCGTTGAGTTCGACGCTGTAGGCACCGATGTGCTGCGTGATGCCGCCGGCCTCGCCCTCGATGACGTTCGTCTTGCGGATGTTGTCCAGCAGCGAGGTCTTACCGTGATCGACGTGTCCCATGACCG